>WBZX01002694.1_pt1 | contig 11899 bp, 8 predicted proteins | sample 5204211 | NCBI WGS metagenome assembly WBZX01 (sample SAMN12344362, study PRJNA552823) | activated sludge metagenome | biome: Activated sludge suspended growth; feature: Nitrification reactor; material: Wastewater; isolation source: activated sludge from nitrification reactor of wastewater treatment...
AGCGACGATCCCGTGGGAAAGAGGGCGATCCGGACGCCGGCGGGCGCCGCCGCGCCGCCCCTGTTGCACACGGGCAGCACGGGGACGGCGGCCGCGCTGCACGCGATGCCGGCCGTCAGATCGGGGCCCGCGCAGTCGTCCTGCGCGCGGCCGGCGAGCCACTGGGCGCATCGCCCCTCGGGCGGACAGTCGTTGTCGCAGCCGGGGGGCGGGCAGACGGCGCCGCAGACGCTCGGCACCCGGGCCACGCACGCCTCCGTCCAGCCCGCCGCGCCGCAACAACCGGGCTCGGCCGCGCAGATGGCCTGGACGCAGGGATCGCAGTCCGCGACGAGGGCGACCCCGGGGGACGCCACGCACTTCGAGTGGGCGCAGGAGCCGCTCATGGGGCTCTGACAGTACTGGTCGAACTGGCAGTCTGCGGAGTCCGCGCACGGCTCGCGCGTCCCCAGCGCGTGGAGCTCCGAGGACAGGCTGTCCGTGCTGCCAGTGGCCCAGTCGAAGGGCGTGGCGTCCTCCGGGGGCGTGACGCCGCCCACGGGGGCCTCCGTGAAGCACATGCATGTCGGATCACAGCTGTTGAACAGGCAGGGTTGGGCCGCGAAGCCCTTGTCGAGGGTCTGGCCCGCGACAGGCCCGAGGCCGCTCCCGGGCGGGGGCGGCGGGCTCACGTCGGCGGCCTCCTCGCACGCGCCCCACACGCCTTCCGCGCACGTCTGCACGCCTTCGAAGCAGCTCGTCACGCCGTGGTGGGTCCCGAGATCCACCTTGCAGGCGCGCGTCGCGCCGTCCTCGCAAGGCCCCGTGTCGTCCGTGCCTGTGGCGGTCCCCGTGCCGCCGCCGCTGCCGCCCAGATCGGAGTCGTCCACGCCGGACGGCCCCGGCTTCGAGGGCGTGTCCGGCGCGCACCCCCCGAGGAGCGCGGCCGGCAGGATCACGGCCGCGCAGAAGGCGGCGCGCCGCCACAGCGCGACGAGCCCGAAGAGTCCAGGGATGAGAGGACGCATGGCTGCGCACCTCCTTCGACGAGTCCCGCAGATCAGGACTCTCCAGGAAGGGGAGCAAGCCGCATACCACCGCAGTCCGGGGCGCTCTCCGCGGGATGCGCACAGGTCGTGTTCCACGTTTCCCCGGCGGCGCGCGGGGCTCCCCCGGGCGGCGCGTGCGGCCGGCGCCGGATCGCGAACGAAACGCCCCCTCCCGGGGCGCCCCCGGAACTGCCGGCGGCGCGGGATCGTGCCGGGCGTGCATCCGCGGACGCCGATGGAGTTGGCGCAGGGGGCGGCTTCCTGTAGGAAGTGGCGATGCGCGAGCGTGCGCTCACCGTGGTCCTCGGGATCTCCTTTGCGGCGGCCGCCTGCGCGCCTTCGCGGGAGCCGCGGGACGTCCGCGCGGCGCTCCCGCGCCCCAAGGCGGCCCCCACCGCTCCGGTCGCCGCGCCGCCGGCCGCGCCTCCCGCCGCGGAGGCCTCCGCGGAGCCTCCGGCCGAGCCCGCCCCCGTGGTCCCCGCGGCCCCGGCCGCGCCGCGCCTCACGAGCCAGGGGTACATCAGCTTCATCTGGCGAAAGCCCAAGGTCGAGACGATCTTCATCGGCTACGTCCGCAACGGCCAGTCCGTCGCGCTGAAGTCGACCGAGACGGTGTTCGGCCCCGGCTGCCCCGGCGGCTTCTACGCGATCGAGCCGCGCGGCTACGTCTGCAACGACTTCACCGTCACGCTGAAGCCGGACGCGCGCTTCGTCGCCGCGGCCCGCGCGACCGACCCCGTGAGCGGCCCCTTCCCCTACAAATACGCCCTCTCCAACGGCTCGCCGATGTACAACCGCGTCCCGAACAAGGACGAGTACACCCGGTTCGAGCGCACGTACGGCCCTGTCGGCAAGTGGATCCCACTCCACCGCTCCGTCGCCGCCCACGGCGATCTGGCCACCTTCGACGCCATCCCCCCGAAGGACGAGATCCCGGCCTTCTTCCTCGATGGAAAGCCCGCCAACGTCGACCGGATGGGCCTCATCCGCCAGACGATCCCGCTCGGCTCCATGCTGTCGTATACAAAAGTATTCCAGGCGGAGGGCCGGACGTGGCTCCTCTCCGTGGACCAGACGCTCGTCCCCGCCGACAGGATGCGGCCCTTCCGCCCGAGCACCTTCCGCGGCACGGCCCTCGGCGGCGACGTCAAGCTCCCCCTCGCGTGGATGCGCAAGGCCGACAAGCCCAAATACAAGAGGTCGCAGACTGGCACTCTCGACGACGCCGGCGCGGCCTGGCCCGTGCGCTCCTGGGTCGGCCTCACCGGGCAAAAGGTCGAGTCCGGGGGCAAGGCGTACCTGGAGACGACCGAGAGCGACGGCGCGGGCGGACACCACTACATCGCGGAGGCGGACGCCACCGTGGCCGAGGCGAAGGAGAAGATGCCCTTCGGCGTGGACGAGGGGCGAAAGTGGATCCACGTCAGCATCAGCAAAGGCACCCTCGTGGCCTACCAGGGCCTGACACCCGTGTACGCGACGCTCATCTCGCCTGGAAAGGGCGGCCTCCCGGTCAAGGGCAAGTCGAGCCTGGAGGCGGCGACAACCCCTCTCGGCACGTACAACATCACCTTCAAGGACCGCGCCGCCACGATGTCCCCCGAGACAGGGGAGAACCGCTCGTTCTGGATCCAGGACGTCCCGTGGACCCAGTACTTCAACGCCCCCTTCGCGATCCACGCGGCTTTCTGGCACGAGCGCTTCGGCGAGCCGACGAGCGCCGGCTGCGTGAACGCCTCTCCCGTCGACGCAGAGTGGCTGTTTGGCTGGAGCGATCCCCCCGTCCCCGTGGACTGGCAGGGTGCGACGGGCGCCGGCGCCACCTCGGCCAACGGCCCCACCACCGCCGTCGTCGTCCAGAGATAGGACCTCCCCTCTCGCTCGCAGGGATTTTCGTTCAGGGGGCGCGGCAGGCCCCTCCCGGCACACGCTCGCCCCCCCACCGCGTCTCCGCAGCGTCCCCCGCAGCGCCCCCGGGACGCCGCGCGTGCGGGATCTCGCAGGGGGTGCATGGGCGCCGGGCATTTCCAGGGGCGCCGCGGGCCGCCGCTGCGCGGGTGAAAGCCCTCTGGCATTGCGCATGCGTAAGCGGAGATCGGAGCCCTGGACATGGAACACGAGCTGTTGCGAGAGCGCAGCCGGATCACTGCACGTCACGACGCAGCGCTCCGGCGCTGGGGATCCGACAAGACCCGCCCCGAGCTGCGGCAAGAGCTGCTCGCCGTGGTTCGCGAGCTGGAACACAACCTGAGCGCATCCGAAGCGGCCGGCCTCTCCGCCCTGGAGCTGTCGCGCACGACGCGCTGGATCGCCGACGCCTGCGCGGATCTGGCGTGTCACCAGCGCGTCCCGCACGGGGAAGACCGGAGGTGGCTCCTCCGCGCGCTGGCCGCCTACCACCGCGCCTGCGAGCTGCTCGTCGGTCTCGACGCGCCGCGCGATTTCGCGGTGCTCGCCTTCAACCACGCGAACACGATCCGGCGGCTCGACACCGAGGACGCCGAGCTCCTGGCCGCGGCGAAGGCGCGGTACGAGGCGGCGCTCCCCTACTTCGACGCCTTCGAGCCCGCCCGGTCCGCCGAGGTCCAGGAGGCGCTCGACTCGCTGCGGGTGCTCCAGGAGCTCGCCCCGCCCCCGCGGAGGGCGGGAGCCCGGCGCGACGACGTCGCGGAGGTGAAGGCGGCGCTGCGGGCCGAGGAGGGCCCGTGCAGCGCGTCGCCGGAGATCTTCGCGGTGGGGAGGGGGAGAGGCGACGCGCTGCACGGGAGGCCGATGGGCCTCGTGAACCGCGTGGCCGAGATCGTCGCGGCGCTGCCGCCCCCCGTGAGCGAGCGCCAGGAGCGGTGAAGCGTCACTTCCCGGAGAACGAAGGCTTTCGCTTCTCGGCGAAGGCGCGCAGCGCCTCGAGGCGATCCTCGCTGCGGAGCGTCTCGTCGTAATAGACGCGCTCCAGCTCCAGGCCGAGCTCGAGCGGGACGTCGTACGACGTGTCGATCGCGCGGAGCGCGGCGCTCTGCGCGATCGGGGCGCCGTTCGCGATGGGATCGAGCCACGCGATCGTGTCGTCGAGCACGCTCGTGCCCGCGGGCGAGACGCGGTTCACGAGGCCCCACGCGAGCGCCTCCTGGGCCGAGAGCTTGCGGCCGAGGAGGATCATCTCCTTCGCGCGCGCCTCGCCGACGATGCGCGGCAGGCGCTGCGTGCCGCCCGCGCCGGGGATGATGCCGAGCGTCGTCTCGGGGAGCGCGATCTCGGCCGTCGGGGCGGCGACGCGGAGATCGCAGACGAGGGCCAATTCCAGCCCGCCGCCGAAGGCGACGCCGTTCAGCGCGGCGACCACCGGCTTGGGGCTGCGATCCAGGACGCCGAGCTCGGTGCGGTAGAGCCCGACCTGCACCCGCACGTCGTCGGACGACATGCCCTGGCGCTCCTTGAGATCCGCCCCGGCGCAGAAGGCCTTGTCCCCCGCGCCCGTGATCACGATGGCGCGGACGGAGGGGTCCGCCACGCATTCGCGCCCCAGTCGGCCAAACGCGAGCAGCGTCTCCCGCGACAGCGCGTTCCGCCGGGTCTCCCTGTCGAGGAGGAGCACCGCGACGGCGCCCCTCCGGAGAAGCTTTACAGGTGAATCTTCCATGCTGCCCTCAGCGCTTGCGGGAGTGCTTCTTGTCCTTGTGGTGGTGGCCCTCGCCCTTGCCGCCCTCGGGCTCGGACTTCGCCGAGTCGCCTTCTTTCGGCGGGGAGACGGTCGCCTCCAGCTTGCCGAGGCGCGCCTTGAGCTCCGCGTATTCCGTCCGCAGCGCCTCGAAATCGTCGCGCAGGCGGTCGGCCTCCCGCTTGCCGGCCGTGCCGATGTCGCGGAGCGCCTCGCGGATGCGGCGGCGCACGCGGCCGTCCAGCTCGCGCTCGAGCTGCCTCTGGAGAGCGCCGCGCGACTTCGCGTCGCCGAGATCCACGAGCGCGCGCACCACGTCGACGCGCAGGTACGGATCCGTCCCGTCGAGCAGGTCCTCCAGCGTCTCCCGCGTCTTGCGATCCCCGGAGATCTTGGGGAGCGCCATGATCGCGGCGCGCCGGCCGCGCGTGGAGACGCCGTACCGCGTGCGCGCGAGCACGTGGGGCACCGCGCGATCGTCGCGCAGCGCGGCGAGCCCGTCGATCGCGCCGGCGCGGATCACGTCCGCCCACGAGGGCCGATCCAGCACGTCGAGGAGCGTGTCGAACGCGATCGGCTGGCGGGTCGCGCCGAGCGCGCGCGCCGCGTCCGACTCGACGAGGTAGCTCGCGTCCGACAGCGTCATCTTCTTCAGCAGCTCGGCCGCCTTGGTCGTGCGGAACTTCCCGAGCGCGTTGACGACGGCGCGCCGCACCTTGGGGTGCTTCGTCGCGGCGTTCGCGGAGAGCGCCTCGAAGGCCTCCTCCGAGTGGAGCGCGCCGAGCGCGGCGGCGGCCTCCGCGCGGACGCCCCAGAACTCCGACTCGTTCGCGACGGTCGCGGCGAGGGCCTTCGTCGTCGGCGGGTCGTCCATGCGGCCGAGCGGCGCCGCGGCGAGCATGCGGCTGCGCGCGGTGGCGGCGCCCGCGAGCTGCGCGCGGAGCATGTCGCCGGGGGCCTCCAGCTTCACCTCCGCGGGCACCGCGAAGTCCGGATCGATCACGACGTACTTGGGCCGCTTGGGCGAGCGGAACACGAACGTGTGCGTCCCCTGATCGACGTGGCGCGTCTCGCGGCGCACGCCGTCGTCGCCCGCGATCTCGAACGTGAGATCGAAGGCGAAGACGGGCACGCTCGCGTCGGAGCTGCCCGACGGCGTGCCGGCCGTGTGGCTCGACGCCTGCGTCTGCTTCACCGTCACGGACAGCGCGTCGCCGTCGTGCGCGACCTTCACCTGGAGCTCCGGGTGCCCCGCGCGGAACACGTACTGCTCGAAGAACTGCTCCAGGCTGCGGCCGCTCACGTCCTCCAGCGCGCGCCGGAGATCCCGCGTCTCGACGACGCCCTTGGCGTGCCTGTTCAAGTACGTGCCGACGGCCTTCCAGAACACGTCGTCGGACAGCTCGGCGCGCAGCGCGTGGAGGACGACGGCGCCCTTCTCGTAGAGGTGGCGATCGAAGATGTCGATCGGCGCCTCGTAGTCCTGGCACACGATCGGCCGCTTGTAGCGCCCGTGCGCCTCGCCCACGTACGCGTCGAAGTCGACCCAGAGGCCGTAGTGGTACTCGTCCTTGCCGAGGTGCCCCTCGCGGTCGACGTGCTCCATGAACGTCGCGAAGCCCTCGTTGAGCCACCCGTGCGACCAGTCGCGGCACGTCACGAAATCGCCGAACCACTGGTGCGCCAGCTCGTGCGCGATGAGGTCGTCCGCCGTGATGTCGAGCGCCGCGCGCTCGTCGAGCAGGATGTGCTCGTACATCGTCGTGGCGGTCGTGTTCTCCATGCCGCCGAAGATGAAGTCGCTCACGACGACCTGCGCGTACTTGTTCCACGGGTACTTCACGCCCGTGAGCTCGCCGAAGCGGCGGATCATGTCCGGGGTGCGCTTGAAGGTGCGCTTGCCGTCCTCCTCGCGCCCGCGCGGCACCCAGTACGAGATGGGCAGTCCGTCGACGGAGTCCTCCAGGATCGCGAAGTCGCCCGCGACGATCGTGAACAGGTAGCTCGGGTGCGGCTCCTCCATCTTCCAGTGGAAGACGCCCTTGCCGTTCTTGTGCTGCTCCACGAGCACGCCGTTCGAGAGCACGGACCACCCGGCGGGCACCGTCACGCGCGCCTCCGTCGTCTGCTTGACGTGCGGCTTGTCGTGGCACGGGAAGAGGTGGCGCGCGTCCTCGTCCTGGCACTGCGTCCACACCTGGTTCGGCCTGTTCTTCACGTGCTCGTCCGGCGCGAGGAAGTACATCCCCCGGCGCGGCGTCGCGCGGTACCGCACGCGCACGCTCGTCTGCTGGACGCTCTCCGCGATCGCGACGCGCAGCGTCTCCCCGTCGTACTCGTGATCGGCCTTCGCGAAGCCGTCCGCCTCGCCGCCGATCTCCACCGCCTCGATCTCGAAGCCGACCGCGTCCAGGCTGATCTCCGTGGCCGCCCGATCGACGCGCGCGAGATCGAGCCGGGCCGTCGCCGCGATCGACTTCGTGTCGACGAGCAGCTCCATCTCCAGCGCGATGTGGCGGATCGTGAAGGGCCGCGGCCGCTCGTAGACGCGCTTGGTCCCGGCCAGCGCGAAGGGTTTGGCGAGGGCCGCGCCCGCTCGATACTGGGAGAGCGTGGAGGCGCAGGCGCAGCGTTCGTGGTGGCGGTGCTCGAGGGGCATGGGGGCGGGCGGAGTAAAGTCGTGCGCGCGGGAGCCCGCAAGCCGAAAGGGCGCCCGCAGATCCCCCGCTTCGAAAAGGGCTCCAGCGGGCCTTCGTGTGCATTCGACACGAAGGCGCCGGGCGAACCGCCTCAGTCGTCATCCGACAGGCGTCGACGCGGCGCGGCAGCGAGGATCGCCGCGAGCGATCGCGCCTCGGCCTCGTCGGCGAGCTTCAAGCGGTAGACGTCGCCCGTCCGCAGCGGCACGACGACGATCGATCGATCCGGCGGCCGGACGGTGGCGCCCTCCACCTGCCACCGCGGGATGCGGCGCACCTTGTCCGCCGTCCCGACGAAGAACGACCGCTTGTCGACGGCGACGCCGAGCCGCCGCGCGACCCCCCGCCGGGAGGCGATCGCGAGCCCGAGGAGGATCGCCGCGACCCCGAAGAGCCCCCGCGACAGCGACGCCGCGGCAGCGAGCGCCCCGCCGAGCGGCGCGCCCCCGAGCGCTGGCAACACCTCGAACGCGAGCGGCACGAGCGCCGTCCCGAGCGCCGCGCGCACGAGCCCCCGCGCGAGGCGCGGCCGGGCGCGCGCCACGAGGGCCGGTCTCCACGCGATCCGTACGGTGCTCGTTTCCATGCGGGGAGAGGAGCGACAAGCGAAGCTCGGCGGCACTGCTAGTCCTTTCCCGGCGCCGGTGAAAGGCGTACGAGGGCCCCGAGCCAGTGAGCACCACCGCGTCCAAGAAGAAGCCGTCGTTCTTTGCGATCGTCACCGTCCTGCTCGGCGTGATCGCCATCAGCCTCATCGTGTGGCGCATCTCCAAGGCGTGGCGCCTCGTCTACGGCGACGGCCCGCGCGAGGTGATCCCCATCCCGACGGGCGGCTCGTACGGTCCCCCCGGCATCGTCGCCGAGCTCCCCACGCGCGGCTCCACGGCCTCCGCCCCACCGCCGACAGCGACCGCACAACCCACAACGACAGCGACAGCGCCTGCGATCGCACCGTGAGGGAGAGCGGCGCGGACAGCCGCGGCGCGCTTCCGCTAGATTCGCACCGTGGGAGCGCTCCGCCGCGGCGTCACCTGGGTCTTCCGGCGCCTGATCGTCCCGGCGTACTTCCGCGACGTCGAGGTCGTCGGCGACGTGCCGTCGCGCGACGTGCGCGGGCGCCTCTTCGTGTCGAACCACGTGAACGCGATCCTCGATCCGATCCTCGTCTTCGTGACCTCGGGGTGCGACATCTCCCCTGTCGCCAAGAGCACGCTGTGGAAGGTCCCGGGCTTCGCGTTCCTCCTCGGCGTCGTCGACTCCGTCCGCATCGTCCGCCGCACCGACGACCCCACCAAGCAGGGCGGCTCCAACGATCGCGTGTTCGACGAGGTGGCCGCGTGGCTCCGCGCGGGCGGCAACATCCTCATCTTCCCGGAGGGCACGAGCCACAACCAGCCGCACCTCGTCGACCTCAAGTCCGGCGCCGCCCGCATGCTCCTCCGCGCCCTGGAGACGGGGCCGGCGAGCGACCTCACCGTGCAGCCCGTCACCCTCGAGTTCGACGACCGCGAAGAGGCGCGCTCCCGCGTCCTGATCCAGTACGGCCCCGTCCGCCCCGCGTCCGACTTCACGGGGGAGGGCGACGCCTTCCTCGCGGCGGTGAACGACGTGATCCGCCGCGATCTCTCGGACCAGCTCGTCGAGGCCGCCACCTGGGACGACTTCGCCCTCGTCACGCGCGCCGCGCAGCTGCTCGCCCACGACGCGGGCGATCCGTCGATGTCTGCCTGGAACCGCGCGGGTCGAGAAGTGGAGTCGGCCCTCGTCGCCGCGCGCTCGGGCAGCGGCCCGCCGCCCCGGGAACGAGGAGCGACCGCGCCTCCCACCACGGACACACCCGCCGTCGCCGCCGCCCGGGAGGCGGTGAGTGCCTATCACGACAGGCTCGCATCGCTGGGCCTCACGGACGCCGACGTCGCCTGTCCGCCGCCCGTCGCAGGCAGCTTCGCCCGCGGGATCGCCCTCTTTCTGGCGCTCCCTCTCGCCGCGACGGGCATGCTCCTCCACGGCCCCCCGTACCTGGCCGTCCGGCTCCTCGCCGCCCGCGTGAAGAGCGGAGACGAGACCTCCACCCTCCGCCTCGGCGCCGCGCTCGCCCTCCACCCCCCCTTCACAGCCCTCCTCCTCGCGATCGTATTCTGGCAGTCACCCATCCCCTGGGGCCTCCTCTTCGCGGCCGTCTCGCTGCTCTCGCCCTTCGCGATCGTCGCCTGGCTCGACGCGGCCCCCCGCCTCCTCCACGCCCTGCGCCGCGCGCTCCACGGAGGCGCGCTGCCGCCCGTCCGCGAGGCCCGCAGACAGGCCCTCTCCCGCGTCCGCGAGCTCCTCTCCGCGACCCCCCGCGGACAGCCCCTCTCCGCCGATCAGCCGCCGAGCACGGACAGCACGATCGCCGACGGGTGAGCCGGATCGTGAAACACCGCCTGGTCCGCGGCGACGAGCCTCGTGGCGGCGCCCAGCGGCTCGCCGGACCCCGTGTTCCGGGCGTGCCGCGGGTGCGCCCCGCTCGACACCTGCACGCGGATCCGGTGCCCCTTCTTGAACAGGCACGCTGTCGCCCACATCTCCACGATCACCCTCCGGACCCCGTCCTCGCCGGGCGGCGCCACCCCCGGCCGGATCCGCGCGAGCCCGTCGCTCACGTTCATCGACTTGCCCGAGGGGTGGACGTCGCACAGCCGCACGAAGAAATCCGTGTGCTCCAGGCTCGACTTCACGTGGAGCTCCGCGCTGACGGGCCCGATCACCTCCACGTCCTGGGCGAGCGGCTCGCTCGTATACAGCAGCACATCCGCCCGCTTCTCCAGCCGCCTGTTGTCCTTGGACCCCGAGTTGGGCCCCAGCGTCGAGCCCCCCACGGCCGGCGTCGGATCGGCCGGATCGTACCGGAAGCGATCCGGCTCCGAGGGCCCCGGCGCCTTCACCGACAGGCCCCCTCCCGCGTGCAGGTGATGCCGGACCGCCGACGTCCCCGGAGGAGGCCAGTCGTGGAAATGCCGCTCCTTGCCGCCGATCACGAACACCCGCACCGGCTGCTCCCGCAGCGCGCTCGTGTCGTCGAGCAGGTGCGCCCGGAACCACGCCAGCGTCTCCTGCAGCGAGACGGTCACCCACCCGGAGTCCCCGTGCGCCCACGGCCCCAGCGTCAGATAGGGAGTCTTGCCCGCCTTTCGCAGCCGCGCATAGTCCTCCAGCGTCAGCGGCAAGAACACGTCGAAGAAGCCCCCCAGCATGCGGACCGGCGCGTCCACGTCCCCCACCTTGTCCGCGAACGAGATCCCGTCCCACCACGGATCCCCGGGCTCCCCGTGATCGACCCAGTCCCGGAGGTACGGCGCGGCGCGCCCGATCGCGGCCTCGTCCGACGTGCGGAGCGGGAGGTGCATCATCGCCGGCGCGAGCAGCTTGGCCCCCCGCGCCTGCGTGAGCATCACCCGGAGCAGCGATTTCTCCTGGTTCGCCACGAGGAGGACCCACGTGAGCGCCGTGTCGAGCCAGAACGACCCCCCCGCGAACATGGCCCCTCGCACGTCCGAGAAGCTCACGTCGATCGAGAGCGCCCGGAGATCCGGCCCGGCCTCGGCGCCGATCGCCCACTGCACGTATCCCAGATAACTGGCCCCCATCATCGCGAGCTTGCCGGAGAACCACGGCTGCTCCCGGATCCACCGGACGGTGGCGAGCCCGTCGTCGCGGTCCTTCCAGAAAGGATCGAAGTCGCCCCCGGAGCCGAACGTCCCCCGGCAGCTCTGGATCACCACCTGAAACCCGCGCTCCGCGAACGGCACCCCGTAGATCAGCCCCCACATCGCCCCGCGCCCGTACGGCGATCGCACCAGGATGGTGGGCAGTCCGCTCGCTCCCCGGGGCGCGTAGCGGTGCGCCAGGAGGACGGCGCCGTCCGGCATCGGGATCGGGAGATCGCGCTCGATCTGGACGGCGCGCGTCTGCGCGGGCGGCAGGCCGTGAACCCACCCGAAGATGCGGCTGAGAATGCTCATCGGGGAACCTCTCGTTCCTGGTCCCGGCGGACCGCTCGCGTCGCGGTTTCGTGCTGCCCCGCAGCCGGCGAACATAAGGGCGTCCGCGCCCCGGGAACAAGGCCGCCTTTACTTCGCGCGGGAACTTCGGCAATCGTGGGCGCCATGAGCGACGGTCACGAGCACGACGCACACGAGGGCGCGGCGGACGCGCACGACGATCACGGCTTCGACGGCGAGCCCGCGAAGGAGCTGGGGCCGGACGAACCGATGACCCCGGGCTGGTTGCCCGCGGTCGGCGGCGTCCTGTTCGTCGGCCTCGCGTTCTTCGGCCTCATCGAGAGCAGGGACGGCCTCGCGGGCCCCAAGCCCGCGGCGACGGCGGCCGCCACGGCCACGCAGATCGCGGCGCAGCCCGTCCAGCCGCCGGCGCGCCCGACGCAGATCCCGTCGCGCCCGCAGCCGCTCGCGCCGGGCCTCCAGCCCGCGCAGAACAACCCCGGCACCCCCGAGATCAAGAAGCTCCCGCCGGCCGCG
>WBZX01002695.1_pt1 | contig 11898 bp, 10 predicted proteins | sample 5204211 | NCBI WGS metagenome assembly WBZX01 (sample SAMN12344362, study PRJNA552823) | activated sludge metagenome | biome: Activated sludge suspended growth; feature: Nitrification reactor; material: Wastewater; isolation source: activated sludge from nitrification reactor of wastewater...
ACGGTTTCACGATTAGCCATCCGCTTCATGATCCAGGCGATGGGGTCAAGCGACTCACCCCGTTTGGCAAAGAGGTGATCGATGGCTCCCCGAAACTCCGACTGCTCCTCTGGGCTATCCACGCCATAGTTGTGAGCAGCAAACTGCTCCGTACTCCGCTCGCTCATGCCAGAACAGTTGAGTCCATGCGCCTTCTTCACGTCATCGACAGTGAAGTGGCGTACCCTCTCTTTCTGCTTCTCATCAGTAGGTGGTGCTGCTGCGGTAGTCATGATGACCCCTCTGTATAGTGCACAAAATAGTCGTACCTACTGCCGACAATAACAAACATCTGTATACTATGTCAACAAGGTAAAACACGGAATGTGCCATAAGGTGTGACGGCGTAAGGCGTTCGGGAATAGGAATGTTTTCTGTAGCAGTAGTTAGCCCCGGGCTCTTCAAGCCCGGGGCGGGTTCGTGCGCAGTGATACACCATCTGCAATCGGTTGGATTCTGATCTGGTGATGCTGTTGGGATTACCTGTTTCGCGTGAACCACCCCCGGCTTAAAGAGCCGGGGGCTAACTAGCAAACATGGTTCAACACAAGTATCAACCCCTCACCCCCGGCCCTCTCCCCGGGAGGGAGAGGGGAGCATGGGTTGTACGCTCATCATCGCTGTCATCACGACGGAGCGTGATGACTACTATGAGTAATCGATCAGTTTGAGGTGCTGCAGCAACATGTAGAGCCAGGGGTGGCGCCAGCCGGAGTACATGGGGTAGGCGACGCTCATGGCGGACCAGGCGAGGGTGAAGTAGACCGCACCTCTTCCCCATCTAGTCGTCATCAGGCGGTCGAGCATGGGGAGTGAGCAGAGGATCCAGAGGGGCGTGAGCCAGATGAACCATCTCGGGCCGCAGCACCAGCCGCCGTAGTTGTAGCTTTCAGTCTTGGTGAGATAGAAGCCAAGGATGACGAGGGATAACACCAGCGTACCGGTGCCGATGATGGTGCGGACTCGTTGCTGGATTGTATCGCCACCGCGAGGCCAGAGCATGCCCAGCAGACAGATCAGGAGGAATGGTGTCAGCGAGAACAGGCCGTGGTGGCCAAGGGTCAGGTGGAACAGATAGACCGAGGTGGAGTCTTTGGGTTTGTCGATGCCTTTGAGGTTATCGGGGTGCCAATGGCTGCCATCATAGTTGTACCATTCGGTGCCGAACTTTTCGTAGGCAGGGATGATGGTGCCGATGGCGAGATAATTGGTGAGGAGGAACCCAGCGAGGATGGGGAGAACGCCCACGATGAAAGGAATCAGCATCCTTGGCTGCTGTACTAATATCCATAGGCCTACTAGCCCAGCGAAGGCAGCAGCGGGGAGTTCAGCGGTTACGGTCCAGGCAGACCAGAAGCCTGCGGCCATCGCCCCGAGTGTGCTGACAGGTTGCTGTTTCAGGGCTGCACTGAGGATGGGATACAAGGCAAAGATGACCGACCAGGCTGCTACCGTGTGGTTGTTCAGGGTGTTGGCAAAGGGGTTGACGAACGTGCAGTAACAGACAGCAGCCATCGCAGCCAGTCGGGTGGTATCGCTGTTGCTTAACCGATCAATCAGTTTGGCCATCAGGATGAGGGCGACGAGCCAGGGGATGGCGGTGATAGTAACGAGGGTGATACGGACGATGTACCATTTGCCATCATCAGCGAGCGACCAGCCGAAGAGCTTATTGAGGAGCCAGTATTCACCGGCCAGCACACTCGAAAGTAGCGGAGGTTTGCTGGAGTAGTAGTACTTGGCGTAGAGGAAGTCGCCGGGCTTGGGGTCGGGGTTACGCCACTGGGGTGTAGGGTTCAGCACCTTGTCGATGGTGCCCCAGCCGGGTTCCATCTGCTGGCCGAGATCGACGTACTTATTGCCTGCTTCATCGTAGTAGGCTCGGTGGCCGATGGAGTAGGATTGCTTTTCGACGAGTGAGCGGATGGTGGCCCAGCGGGAGCGGTCGTTGTCGCCATGGATGGGTGAGGGGCCGGAGCGTTCGACACCGACGATGTGTCCGACCATCATGCCGAAGGCGACGGTGATGAAGAGGCCGTAGGCGGTGTGGCGGAGGTGTTGGGTGGGGTCGGGCATAGATTTCCCTTGGTCCGTAGTCCGTAGGGTGGGTCGAGCGTTACGGTTTCCTGTGATGAGTGTTCTGGCGAATCCAAGCTCGCCCCACCATGCATCTCGTAGCGATGGTGGGGCGAGCTTGATTTCGCTAGAGCGCTTCTGCCATGAGGGTTTAGCGCTCGACCCACCCTACGGTGATCGCAGCTTCGTTCTTTCGGCGATGCTGTAGCAGTCTTCGGCACGTCTTCGTTGTGCGGTGATGAGTTCGGCGAGGAGGCCCATCGAGAAGAACTGTACGCCGAGGAGCAGGCTGGCGACACTGTACGTTAACAGGGGGCGTTGTTGCAAGGGGGTGTGGCCGGGGCGGAACCAGTCGATGGCGAGATAGCCCATGCCGACGAGGCCGATGAAGGCGAAGAGCATACCGAGGATGCCGAGCAGATGCTGTGGGCGGTGTTCGTAACTCATCAGGAAGCGGACAGTGAGGAGATCGAGGAAGCCCTTGAAGAACCGCCCTACCCCGTACTTGGATTTGCCATGCTCGCGTGGTCGGTGCTTGACGACTTTCTCACCGACGGTGAAGCCCCGACCAGCGGCGAGGACGGGGATAAAGCGATGGCGTTCGCCGTAGAGCTGTATCTCTTCGGTGACAGCCCGTTTCATCAGCTTCAGCCCACAGTTGTGATCGTGCAGTTTCACACCAGTGATGTAGCTGACCATAGCATTGAAGACCCGGCTGGGGAAGACCTTGTGCCAGGGGTCGTGCCGTTCCTTCTTCCAGCCACTGACGAGGTCGAGTTTCTTGTCGTTCAGCAGTTGCAGCATGGCGGGGATTTCGGCGGGGTCGTCCTGCAGGTCGCCATCGAGCATGGCTACATAGTCGGTGTTTATCTGTTGGAAGCCTGCAGCAAGGGCTGCCGATTTACCAAAGCGTTTACGCAGGCGGATGCCTTCAAACTGGGGGTGATCGGTGGTGATCTGCTGGATGAGATTCCAGGAGCGATCGGTGCTGCCATCATCAACGAAGATGGCCCGCCACGGGTGAGGATGGTGGGCCATAGCAGCGATGATTTCGCGAGCGAGTTGCTGCAGGCTGCCTTCCTCATTGAATACGGGAATGACGAAGGTGAGCGAACCAGCCAATGCGCTGCTCCTTACTTCTTTTCAGGAGAAGCGGGATCGTCGAGGAACTTCATGGTGGGATCGATGGAGGAGCCGATCACCTTGATATCCCAGCCCGAGCCAGTCCGCTTGACATCGAACTTGGTAACGATCTTGCGGAGCTTGATCTCTTTTTCCTTGAGGCCATGGAAGCTTTCCTCCTTGGCGAGGAGGGCGAGTTCCATGTCTTGCGGAATGAGCAGGAACATCTGGACAGGCCGTTCAGCGATGTTCACACCGAGGCCGAAGTTTTCGCAGTCACTGCGTCGACGATTCTGCAAGAAAATCTTCTGGGCCTTCTGCATGTACTTCTGATACTCATCCGAAGTCATTTCCTTGTAAGGAACAGGTGGCTTGGAGGTCATCTCTTCAAAGATGAAAAAGCGGCCATTGTTGAAACGAGCACCGACGACGATCTTGAGGTTGGCCAGCTTTTCGAGGAAGCCTTCGGGGTCTTCATAGGCGAGGTTGATCTGCCAGCGTTTGGCACGGTCGAGACGACCACCCTTGGCTACGCCATCGCCAACACCATCGCCGATACCCTTACCGAAGCCTTCGCCTTTACCGCCACCCGAACCGCCACCACCCAGGCCTTTATCGCCAGGACGCAGCTTCTTGGCTTCGAGTTCGAACTCGTTCTTCTTCGGAATGACGTCGGGGACAGTATCTGGAGGAACGACGGTGTTGACGTCTTCCAGCTCGACCTTGATTTCGTCTTTGACATCGGGCTTGAACTCTTCTTCGGCCCCGTCACCATCTCCACCACCACCAGCGATGACAATGGTTTCCATATCGGGTGGTTTGGGATCGCCCCAGTAGAAGGCAAGAGCCATGTAAGCAATGACGAGCAGCACCGCGAAGACGTGGAGCAGCACGGCCAACAGCACCGAGATGGGGAATTCGTAGTGTGACGAAAACTTCCGCCACATGCCTTCATCGGGTGGGAGGATAATCTGCCCCGGGGCGACGGGCTGATTCAAGGCCGGCTGCCCGGCCATTTGATTCCGACCATCGTTATACATGCCTTGCGACTGGTTGATATCGTACGACATCGTGCTGGCGCTCACGAGAACAAGTGGGTATCTATCAGTCTAGCCTTCGGTGGGGGGAAATGCCAGCGATACCTTGCGGAAAGTGGGGGATGAATCAAAACAAGAGAGGCCAGCAATCGCTGGCCCCTCGCAGGTTACTCCACTTCGGTAATCACACCTGAACCCACCGTGCGGCCGCCTTCGCGGATGGCGAAGTGGGAACCGACCTCAATGGCAATAGGTTTATCCAGAGCCACGATCATGGTGGCATTGTCGCCGGGCATGATCATCTCGGTGCCTGGCAGCAGGTCCACCTTGCCGGTGACGTTCGTCGTCCTGAAGAAGAACTGCGGTTTGTAGCCGCTGAAGAAGGGGGTGTGGCGACCACCTTCGTCCTTGCTCAGCACGTAGACTTCACCCTTGAACCTGGTTCGTGGGCGAATCGACCGTGGGGCAGCAATCACCTGGCCACGTTGAATCTGGTCGCTCTTGATGCCACGCAGCAAGAGACCCACATTCTGGCCAGCTTCGCCCCGGTCCAGCATCTCGTTGAATGCCTCCACGCTGGTACAGACCGATTCCAGAACCTCACTGAGGCCGAGGATTTCCACCTTCTGGCCCACCGTGATGATCCCTTGCTCGATCTTGCCCGTAGCTACCGTGCCTCGGCCTTCGATGGTGTGAACACCTTCAATCGGCATCAGGAACGGCTTGTCGATGTCACGCTTCGGATCAGGAATCGTCGCATCGAGTGCATCCATCAGTTGATTGATGCAACGCGCGAACGCGGGATCATGAGGATGATCGTACGCACCTCTGGCGTTGCCTCGAATGACAGGAACCGTATCACCAGCGAAGCCGAACTTGGTCAGCAGCGCTCGTGCTTCGAGTTCGACCAGGTCAATGAGTTCGACATCATCCACCAGATCACACTTGTTGAGGAAGACCACCAGTTCCGGTACACCCACCTGCCGGGCCAGCAGGATGTGCTCACGGGTTTGAGGCATCGGCCCATCGACAGCCGAGAGCAGCAGGATGGCTCCATCCATCTGGGCTGCACCCGTGATCATGTTCTTGATGTAATCAGCATGACCGGGGCAATCGATGTGAGCGTATTGCCGACTGGGGGTTTCGTAGCGCACATGGCTGGTCTGGATGGTGACGGTCTTGTTCTCGTCACGCACCGTACCACCCTTGGCGATCTCGGTGTAGGGCTTAACCTTGGCCAGCCCCTTGGTGGCCTGCACCGCGAGGATAGCGGCGGTGAGTGTGGTTTTGCCATGATCGATGTGACCAATGGTCCCCACGTTCAGATGAACCTTCTTCATTGTAATTGCATTCCCGGCTGCAACAGGCAGCCAACGGGACAGTGACACCGCGCTCGATCGCTGAGACGATCTTTTTTCCGCAACACACGAATCCAGAGCGCGCTATGCCACAAGGCAGGTGCAAGTGGACACAGGAGGTGGGTGAGAGGTTCGGGGGGAATGATGGACGCTCACGCCAAGAACCACCGAGTTCAACTCGGTGGCTCCTCTTGATGTGAGAGTACAATGGGATGATGATGGTGGTGAGGAAGGAGGAAATATATGCAGAACAGTGGTACCAACATTCGCTTCCAGGTACTCGTCAATGGCGAAGTGCGGGGCACCGCAGGGATGGACACTTTGGGTGTCTTGAGCGTCATCATTGATTGGGTACGTCGTGACCCGGCTAGAGCTACCGGCCTGGCTGAGGAGCATCCTGAGTTTCCGGACGAAGATTGGACTGGAAACAAGGTTCATATCCGTCTTGGAGGACTTGATACCGTTACCAAAGAGCATGTAGAGTGGTTTGGGAATGAACTACAAGTTGGTGACGAAGTAACCGTCCGGGTGTTGGCTCCAGGCGAATATGATCCACCCATACATCGCGACGCTAGTCGAGAGTGTGACGAAGCCTGTGATGAGGACGATAAGTCCGACTAGGAAGGTGAGTTAACCTGATCGCGAAAGGTGAGTCAATGGCTGTGCCGGTGGTGGGGGAGATTATTGAACTATCTCTCAGTCGATGAGCGGCTTGAAACTCTGTGCGAGTCATTCATTCGAAATAGCCTGATGGTCGCTCTGCCGATAGGCGATGTCCCTGTCACTATTCCTTGGCGAATGATGAAATGGTCATCCCATACTTGTAGCCGCGGATGGAAAAGCACTTGCAGTGAACCATCCAGTGGGTCGAATGCTGTCAGGTTGGTACCTTGTAGCGGTTGCAGTAGAAGCAACTTAGTGCAAGATTGTGCGCGTCATCCGTACCATGATGCTGGCGTGGAATGATGTGTTCGATGTGATGCTGGAATAGCTCAACTGATTGATGGATACGGCAATACTCACATTGATTGCTGGCACGACTACGGACCAGTTTCTTGAGTGCAGCGTCAATCAAGAGCTTTTGCCCTTGAGTTGTCGATGGGCCTCAGCCTTCAGTGCAGACACCATCGCACTGGCGGTCACCAGCGAATCGTATTCTTCCAACTCGTCTGCGGTCAATGTGCCAGCTGTGTTCTTATCAGCTAATTCATCCATGTGATGTTGTAGTGATTCTTCTGCCTGCAAGTTGGCCAGGGCGTGGGCAAGTTCGGGGCTGAATCGACCACCTAACGGGGCGAGCAGACGATGAAACGATTGAATGGTTCGTGTAGCAATCATGCTGAAATTATACACATAATTGGTGTCCAGCAATAGTCGTTGTTTTCAGTTGCCCGAACATCCGCTACCCTCACGTGGTCTATCCCACGAACTACTATCAAACATTATTGGTGAACCATGTCTGACATCATCTCGACCGGAACTGCAACCGGCATACTGCCTGCTCGTAACAACCAGGGGAAGCCTATCACCGTGATTGGTACTGAACCAATCCGGAATGGCTTTGATCCGCTGTGTATCAAGCAGGCGCTCAATGCTCGCTCCGCTCCCGGGGTGACTGATCTGGTGCTCAACCCGGATGCTCATGGTGGTTACGGGGCACCGGTGGGGTGCGTGCTGGTGTCGCCTACCCATGTGTACCCCGGACCAGTCGGTGTGGATATCAAGTGTTCGATGAGCTTGCTGCAGATGAACGTCGATGCGGAGCAGATCGTTGACCGTACCGTTCGTCGTGCGCTCATCAATGCCATTTTGGAACGGCTGCCTACCGGTACCGGGAAGGGGCAGCGGTCCGTGAAGAAGTCGCGACATGTGAACGTCACTCAGGGCAAGCAACTGGTGGTCGAAGGGGCTTCCCCTTCGGTCTGTCAGCAGCTAGGCATCCCCGTTCACTGGGCGGAACATTGCGAAGATGCGTTCCACGTGGGGCATGATGATAGTCCTGCTTCGCTGGATGAGCGTCTGCAAACGCTGTTGCAGGCTGATACCCGCAACCGCTTCGAGACCAAGATCAGCCAGCTGGGTTCCTACGGCGGAGGCAACCACTTCGGCGAATGTGAAGTCGTTCACATCGCAGACAACGAACGTGCTCAGCAGACTGCGGAGACCTTTGGGCTGAAACATGGCAAGGTGGCGTTCCTGTCGCACTGCGGTTCGCGAGGCTTCGGTCACGACCTGGCCATGGGGCAGTTCCGTTCGCTGCAGCAGAAGTTTGCGACCTGGGACATCCCGCTGCCTGGCGAGGATCGGGAGTTGGTCTACGCGCCGCTGGGAACCAAGGAAGCTGACCTCTACATCGACGATATGTCGCTGGGGGCCAACTATGCGACCATCAATCACCTGCTGATCAACGCCCTGGTGATGGAAGCATTCCAGGAAGTGTTGCCGGGCACACAGGGTGATCTGGTCTACTTCATCAGCCACAACATCGCCCGGCAGGAAGTGGTGAACAACGTGAAGTCGTGGGTACACCGCAAGGGAGCGACCCGTGCCTTCCCGGCAGGCCACCACGCCCTGAAGAGAACGAAGTTCGAAACCACCGGCCACCCCATCCTGCTGCCAGGCAACCCGAAGGATGGGTCAGTGGTGATGGTGGCCAACGCCGGTGCCGAGAAGAGTTGCTACAGCGTCAACCACGGTGCAGGCCGAGCGATGGGCCGCAAGGATGCAGCACGTCGGCTTGATCAGAAGACCGTGGACACGGAACTGGATGCCCACGACATCCTGAGCAACTGCCGTACGTATCCCATCGATGAAGCCCCCGCCGCGTACAAGGACTTCCACGAAGTGCTGAAGTCGGTGGAGGAAGCTGACCTGGCAACAACGGTCGCCAAGCTAACAGCTCGCTTCGTCATCAAGGACGGGGATAAGGCGGATGATTAGTACGTGGACTCTTACGTCAAGAGCGTAGATCAGGATGATGCTTGACGTAAGCTGGCCAGGCAGTGAATATGGTTTAGGAAAGTGCAGTGGTGAAACTGCATTTTGATTGTTCGGAAAGCGGCAGCAGAGGGACAGACCACGTGAGCGACACTACCTTCGCGGTTTCATGGGATGTCGAACTGGGCAAGCCGCTTGCTAAGGTCGATCACACCCGCGAACTTCGAACCGCCCTCCGGCGACCGATTGAGGCGGCGTGGCAGCCCAAAAGCCACATGGTAGTCTGCGACGACAACCACGCCCTGCTCTCTGCATTCCGCATCGCATTCTATTCCCACCTGCCGTTGCGCCTTTCGCCTGATGTGATCTGGATCACTCTCGCGCGTGGCTTCGCTCTGCATGTGAACGAGCACGCTGAACGACTCCGGCACCGCTTCGTCCGCCATTCCGGCAAGGAGAAGTTGGTCATCGAACGGCCCGACTTCCTCCCAGGGAGAGACAACCCGTGGCCCGAAGCTTTTGAAGAGTTCAGCGATCAACTCGACGAACGCACAGGCGGGTTGGCCTCTCTCGTCCGAGCAGACTTCAGCACGACTGGCCCGGTCGAACGTGCGGTCTCCCACTTGATGGCGATGGAAACCATGAAATCGTACTTCGAGTACGAAATGATGGCCGGCTGCGGCATTCCGACGATTACTCTCACCGGCACAGTCGCGGATTGGCGCAAGCTCCGCGAAAAGGCCAGGCTCTTCGCCGATTATGGACTTCAGGATTGGGTCGATGCGTTGGATCCAATCCTTGCCCATTTCGAGTCAGCAAAGGCTGGCAACGCCGACGTGGGGTTCTGGAAGTCTATGTTCCGCTACAACAGCGGGTCCGGTCCCGAGGTGCTGACGGGATGGACGACCGTTCTGTTCCCCTACCTCCAGGAATATGACAAGAAATTGTACCCGAATCCCTATTTGAAGGACTGGAAGGAGAGACTCGCCATTGACGACCGCCAGCATTGGCGCGAACGCTGGGACGCCCCCCAAGGAGTTGGCCTGGGTGCCTTCCCCGTTTGCTTGACATCTGTCCCGTTGAAAGTGATTTGGGGGGAGCAAGCGACGGACATGCGACTGGTTGGCGGCCTGTTGGGGGTCACCCAGGAGGAAGCGACCTTGACCGTCGAACCCGAATGTGGGTGGGTGGTAGTTTACGAAGAACCGGTAGACCCTCTCTCCCCGCGATACGAGTGGCTGGAAGCAGTAAGGGCGTAGGGGCAGAAGTGCGTTTGCACTTGGTGCTATAGCATACATCTATACCAGCAAGCTAGCACCATGGCACCCGATCGAACGGATGCCTGCCTACCTGAACACATACTCCAAATCTCGTGGCGATACCTCGACCAGTGCCGGACTTCCCGGTTCTTGCGGGTGCATGTAGAAGAGCCGGTGAATGGTTACATCGGTGGGCCAGGAGTCTTCGTAGCAGTAGCCTTCCAGCATGCTGAGGGCACCATGTTCGAGGAACACCACGAAACCTGCACCGTGCTCCAATCCTGTCACTTCGGCCTGCACATCGGAAATAGTCAGTCTCGAAGACGGTAGGCGACGAGCTTGCTTGGGTACATTGATGTCGGTGACAAACCCGACGCCGGTATAGTCGCGAGCAGAAAGAGATGCCTGAGATAACTGCTCACGAAGGATCTCCAGCACGGGGTGGTCGCCTTGAAGTGCGAACTCCAGTATCTGGTGGTCTGACGTGTGCACACAACCTCGAGGTCGGATGGCTTTGGACTCTCGTACCAAGAGCCACCGAGTTAACTCGGTGGCTCTTGGCGTGAGAGTATTCACACTACCCAAGCACTTCCACATTCTTCGCCAGGGTTTTGAACCGTTCGCCGTTGGCTTGGACTACGGTGATAGTCACATGGCCGGTTTTGCTGGTATTGATGTCGCGGACGGTGCCTGACTTGCCTTGATGCACGCCACCGGTGACTCTGCACGATGCGCCGTCTTGCAGTTTGGAGGGTGATTTCTTTGCAGTGGTTTTGGATGATTTCTTCATGCTGTGCATTCTCTACTTGCTGTGCGAGGAAGTCAATCAACAAGAACTCGTAGACGCTCACGCCAAGAGTCCTTCGCATCAGCTTACAGATCACCATCTGAAACCACTTCACCGCCTGCATAGGTCACCAACGCAGCCATCGTTTTGATGTGGATGTTCTCGTTGAGGAACTGCACGCGACCATCGGTGAAGAGGGTGTTAGCTCCCAGGATATGGAACGAATACACCTCATGGGCATTGTTGCGATTGATGGCGCCGGGGCCGAACTGGGTGAAACCATCGAAGCTGTAGCCATCAAGGTTGATGGGGTTGAGCATGTTCACCGTCGCCCAGCCGAGTGGGCCGGTGGTACCGATGAGTTCGCGTCGTCGGTAGTGTTGTGGCCTGGCTGCCACCTCGACAATCAGCAGAGTATTGGAAGCGCCATCGGTGACATCGGTAATGCGGAGGCCTCGGCCATAGGTCATCACGCCGGTGGGGTTGCCTTGCCAGGGGGCGAGGAGCCCGGTGGCGATCAGGTTGGCATCAACGTTGGCGATGGGGGAATAGTCGCAAGTTCCCAGAGTTGGGCCGGGCGTACCACTTTCCCGTTCGGAGGGAGCAGACGGGCAGATGAAGAGGGGAACCCGCGTGGCTATCGCACTTTGGTTTACCACATCGTCCCAGGGTTTGTCTTTGCGGTAGCGAGCAGCAAGTGCATCCTGTTCCAGATAAGGCAGAACATAGACAGCCCAGTTGTGACTGTTGGGCAAGGGTTTGTGCTGAATAGCTGGTGGAAAGCGGCCGTAGTCTTCATGGTAGAGATGTAGAGCAATCCCGATCTGCTTGAGGTTGTTCTGACAACTGATCTTGTTCGCTGCTTCACGTACCTTTTGAATAGCAGGCAAGAGCAAGGCGATGAGCAGAGCAATGATGGCAATGACCACCAGCAGTTCAATCAGGGAGAAACCGGAACGCCTGGTCATGAAGATGTCATCAACAGTTAGATGATGCATTGTACCATCCCGATGCATGCGATGGTGAAATATATCCCATGCTCCCCTCTCCCTCTCGGGGAGAGGGGCCGGGGGTGAGGGGTTTGTTCTTGTGTTCAACCCGATTCTTCAACAAGGTTCAATACGAGTAAGGTACCCTCACCCCTAACCCCTCTCCTCGGGAGCAAAGGTATACCCACGGTTTCAGAACTAGGGTATGTCGGGGAGATGGGTACTATTTTGACAGTCTACACAAGCTTCACCAAGTGCGGTATTATCGATTGGTGAAAGAACACATCCACAGCG
>WBZX01002697.1_pt1 | contig 11891 bp, 11 predicted proteins | sample 5204211 | NCBI WGS metagenome assembly WBZX01 (sample SAMN12344362, study PRJNA552823) | activated sludge metagenome | biome: Activated sludge suspended growth; feature: Nitrification reactor; material: Wastewater; isolation source: activated sludge from nitrification reactor of wastewater...
GTCGAAAATGAGAACGGCAGAAGCTACCATTCTCGTCAACAAAAACAACGATAAGACCCGAATTGCCACCATTGTGGCCGACATTGGTGCCGACAGCATCAAATCATTGGGCTTGAGGATTGATGCCTGGGTGAAAAACAACATCAATCCAAAACTAATGGAAGTGCGCAGAACGGGTACAGGCCTGATCCTGGATAAAAACAGCATTTACGTTACTCAGAATTTGATGCAGGGTTTATTGCTTTCTATACTGCTCATTTCGCTGCTTATGGCATGGCTCGTAAAAAACTGGAAGATGTGGATCATTTCCCTTATACCCAACTTACTACCCCTGTTGTTTGCAGGCGCCCTGTTGGGTTATTTCAACATTGAACTCGAAGCCGGCATCAGCATCATTTTTGCCATTATTTTTGGCATCGCCGTAGATGATACCATTCACTTTTTGAGCCGCTTTAAATTGTGTCTGAACGAGGGAATGGACAAGGAATCTGCCATGGCTGCCACTTTTAAAGATACGGGCAAGGCATTGGTCCTGACCACCGTTATTCTCTTTTTCGGCTTCCTGGTGATGCTGTTTTCGTCTCATCCACCCAGTCTCATCGTGGGTGTATTGGTGTCCATTACACTGGCCTCAGCCCTTTTGTGCGATTTATTCCTCTTGCCTTTGCTCATCCGCAAATGGCTTTAATTGGGTAATATCTCGTTGTGCCGCCGCAGTGTCGGGGCTTATCACTATTTTTGCACTTAAACATAAGCATGGACAACAAACGTACAGATGTAAATGAACTGGGAGAGTTTGGACTCATTGACCACCTTACTGAAAATATAGTATTACAACAAAGTTCCAGCATCAAAGGGGTGGGCGACGATGCTGCCGTCATAGACAGTGGTTCCGATTACACCCTGGTTACCACCGACCTCCTCGTTGAAGGCATTCACTTTGACCTTGCTTATACGCCATTGAAACACCTGGGTTATAAAGCAGTGGTGGTGAATCTATCAGATATCTATGCCATGAACGGTGTTCCCCAGCAAATCACGTTGGGTATGGCCATTTCCAATCGTTATTCGGTAGAAGCCCTGGAAGAATTGTACAGTGGCATTTTACTGGCTTGTGAGCTGTATGGAGTTGACCTGGTAGGGGGCGACACCACCTCTTCACCGAGGGGCATGACCCTGAGCATCACGGCCATCGGCAGGTGTGAAAAAAATGCGGTGAGCTTGCGCAGTGGCGCAAGACCGGGTGACCTCATCTGTGTTACCGGCAATTTGGGAGCTGCCTACTTAGGGCTTCAAATCCTGGAAAGAGAAAAATCCATTTACAGTGAGAGTCCGCAAATTCAGCCGGAACTCGAAGGTTTTGAATATTTGATCGAACGCATCTTAAAACCCGAAGCCCGCAAAGATGCCATTGCCTATTTTGAGCAACACCACATCGTGCCCACATCGATGATCGACATTTCCGATGGACTCGCATCTGAAATTATCCATATTTGTAAGCAGTCGGGCACAGGAGCCCTGATCGAAGAAAGCAAAGTGCCCCTGCATCCTTTGACAGAACAGACGGCCATCCAATTTAACCTGGATCCCATTACTTGTGCGCTCCATGGAGGAGAAGATTACGAATTGTTGTTTACGGTTGCTCCATCGGATTTTGAAGCCATCCGGTATATGCCCGATGTGTTTGTAATCGGTGAAATCAAAGATCCGAGAGCAGGCATTTCCCTGGTAACAAGCGGTGGTCAATACCATGCCATCACTGCCCAGGGATGGAATCATTTTAAGTCGTAAGCATGTTGTATTTCTTACTTGGCCTTATAACATTGCGATTATCGTATTGGTACTTTCTCTTTATACGGTTGGCCTGGCACAAACAGGCGTTGGAGATTACAGAATCAAAAGCCATTAGCCTGGTCGTTGCGGTCAAAAACAACCTGGCAGGCATAAAGGCACTGACCTTCAAAATCCAAAAACAAAACTATGCCCATTGGGAGTTAATCGTGGTGGATGATAGCAACGATGAACAATTGCAAAACTATATAACAGAGCTGCCAACTGCCAACATCCGATACCTGCGCAACACCGGGCAACCCGGTAAAAAACACGCTTTGGTTGAGGGCATAAGGGCTGCTCAACATCCATGGGTAGCCGTTACGGATGCTGATTGTGTGCCGGCCTCGCTGCGATACTTTGACGTGATGCAAGCTTCATTGGTTTCCCCGAATCACAAAATAGTTTTGGGTTTTGCCCCATTAAGAGCTACCGGCAGCCTGGCTTCTCATCTCGCTTCTTATGAAGCTGCCTACATTGGCATGCAGTATTTGTCGTATGCCAAAGCAGGTATGCCGTATATGGGGGTTGGCAGAAATATGCTGTTTGACAAGGAATTGTACCTGCAGCATGCTTCCGAAATATCAGAAATTCCCACCCTTTCAGGAGATGATGATCTGTTTATCCAGGCCGCTGCCACATCCGAAAATACCACCATCTGCATCCATCCCTATGGTTTTTGTGTGTCTGATGCCCCCTCCGGTTTTGGTGAATGGATCAAACAACGAACCCGCCAGATCAGCACTGCTTCTCATTATCAATCCAGACACCGTTTGTTGCTGGGTGGCTTTGCAGCCCTGCATTTGGGTATTTACGCTCTCTTTCTGTTGTGTCTGATAGGCTGCTGGCTGAGTCCGGCGGATGTGTTGGCAGTATGGACGATCATGATAGGCTTGATGACGCTGATCCAATATCCTGTCTTTAGAAAACTCAAGTCCATACCTGCATTGCTATGGACTCCCATTGCCGATATTTTTCTGGCTGGCTTTTATGCATGGATCGCCATCCGTTACAAAACAAAACACACACACCCATGGAAATAATTCTTTCCTATTTTCCGAATTTAAGCGAGGAGCAGAAGCGTCAGTTTCAAAGCCTGCAGGACTTGTATGCAGAGTGGAACCAACAGATCAATGTGATTTCCAGAAAAGACATTGAGAACCTTTATCTCCATCACGTCTTACATTCATTGGCCATTGCCCGCTACATTCAATTTAAGCCGGGCACCGATGTTTTGGATCTGGGTACGGGAGGGGGCTTTCCGGGACTGCCATTGGCCATCCTGTTTCCGGAAACCCAATTTTTACTGGTCGACTCTATTGGTAAAAAACTAAAAGTAGTCAATGAAGTAGCCGCTGCCATTGGCTTAACCAACATAGAAACCCGTCACATCCGGGTGGAAGAAATCAAAGATAAAAAATTCGATTTTGTGGTAACCCGGGCTGTAGCCACCCTGGACAAATTGTATTACTGGTCCAAAAAACTGATCAAAACCAAACACATCAACGCCTTTCCTAATGGCATCATAGCCCTGAAAGGCGGAAATATCCGCGAGGAAATAAAATTGTTGCCCCGCGGTGAATATGCAGAAATTACGCCCCTGAGTAAGTATTTTAAAGAAAGCTTTTTTGAGGAAAAAGCCCTGGTTTATATCCAGGGTTAGTTTTTACCTCTGGGTGCAGATTCACCCGTGCGGTCACCTCCTTTGTCTTTGAATACTTCTTTTTTGATCTCAATGCTTTGTGGACCGGCAATGATTTTGAATTCTGTCCTACGGTTGATCCTGTGCTCTGCATCGGTACAACGCACATTGTTGGCACATCGGTTGAGGATCACTTTTTCACCATATCCCACAGGCTTGATTCTGTCTTTGTTGATACCCTTGGCCACGAGCCAAGCTTTGGCAGAATCTGCCCTTCGCTGAGAGAGTTTTTGGTTGTAGCCATCATCTCCTCTCGCATCGGTGTGGGATGAAAGTTCGATCACCATATCCGGATAATCTTCCATCAGGTCGACGAGGGTCGACAAGTCTTGTTCTGCATCGGGAAGGATGTCGGCTTTGTCGTAGTTATAGTAAATGTTGTTGAGTCTGATAGGCTGGTTGATGGTTACGATTTCCACTTCATCCTTGCCGTAGTTGGGATCCTGCTTGAGTTTGATGGTCTTTTTTACGGTATAGTCATCGAGGATGCCATTGGTATTGAAGGTAATGGTATCCGGGAAGTAGCCCTCCTTCTTAAAGATGGCTTTGTAACTTCTGTCTGCCTGCAGTGGAAAATTGAAAATATTGCCGTTGAAGTTGGATTTGGTATCGGGATAACCACCCAGCGTCAGGTCGTACACTTCTCCATTGGCTCCATTGAGGGCTCCGTTTTGATCTTCGATGGTTGCCAGCAGGTCGATCACCAATTCTCTGATGTAAACGCTGTAAATATCATCGCAGCAACTATCGCTGCCCTTCATTTTCTGTTTGTCTTTATTGGGTCTGTTGGACACCAAAAAACCACTGCTGCCGCTTTCATTGAACCTTAAAAAGATATCATCGTAAGCGGTATTGTAGTTAAAACCAATATTGGTCAGCCCTTCCCAGTTGAAACCATTCCAGGTGGCATAAAAGATATCAAAACCACCCATATTGGGGTGTCCGTTGGAGCTGAAATACAGTGTGCCGTTGTTGTAATAAGGGCTCACTTCATCAGCAGGGGTGTTGACAACAGTGCCCAGATTGGTAGGTAAACCATAGCTATCTCCCTTTATGGTGCTGTAGTACAAATCAAAGCCACCTACACCCCCCAGCATATTGGAAGAGAAAAACAATACTTCATTGCCAAACAATTCGCCCACATAAGGATGTTTAATGATGTATTCTCCCTTCAATTCAGCAATTTCCCTGGGAGCGCTCCATCCTTCATCACTTCGGTTGGAAACAAAGAGGGTCGACGTTTCGATGTTGTTGTTTTGCAGTACCGCTCTGGTAAAGTACATGCGCTTACCATCTCTGGAAAAGGCAACTCCGGCTGCGTTGAATTCAGGACGGTTGATACTTTCCGGCAACTCGGTTACTTTATCGTATTCTCCTTTATCGTTTTTGTCAGCATTGTAAATTTTGGCATGGTAGTCCTTCTCAGATCCATCCAGGATGATTTCTTTTTTTCTGTTGAAAGATGAAAAATACAGGCTGCCGTCCGGACCAATGGCAGGCGAAGTTTCTGCAGAGCCGCTGTTGACTTTACCGGGCAGGAAGTTTACGATGGCTTCCAGATTGGGTGCCAGGTTGTCCATCATTTCAATGCCTTTCAACTCAAAGCGCGCCATGGCTTTTAAAGAGTCGGTAGATTCTGCATCTTCGAGGATGGTATTGAATTCTTTTAAGGCATCCCTGTATTTACCCTGGCTCTTAAGCGTTTTGGCAAAATCGATGCGGATGTCTTCGTATTCTTTCTTTTTGTCTCTTTTCAAAATCCGGTCGTAGATCTTTTCGGCTTTATTGAAGTCTCTCACCAGGATATACAAATCGGCAATGGCCAGTTGGAGGTTAAGGTCTTTGCTTTCTTCAAAAGCTTTGGTGTACCATTCAATGGCACCGTAGTAGTCTCCTTCTGAAGCGGCTTTATCTGCCACCATGAGTTTGGTATTGTAATCTACCGTCTTCATGGGCTGGGCAAAGGCCTGCTGTACATTCCAGCTAAGAATAAAAACAAGCGTAATTTTTAGTGCTTTGATCATCTTGCGATGTATTGTGTTGATGTGGAATGAAGTATTAACGATTAAAGTCGTGGACATATGATGATGGGCTTGGGCTTAGGTGTTTTTTTCAGTACACCAATGTAGCTGGCTCCAAATTCAAATCCATTCTGTGTGCCGGGTGCTGCTGCATAACCGGAAATGGGCAGGTCGTAACTCAGACCGAAGTTAATGCCTTTGATTTCTCCGCCCATAAAAAAGATGGCAGAAAAAGTGCCGGTTCTGAAGCCCAGGCCAGCCTTGACTTTATCGTTCTTTTCTTTGTTGTATTTATAACCCACCTTGGTGTTGAACATAAATTCACTACCATAGCCTGCTTTTTGAAAGAGGGCGGCCGGTTCGATGCTCATGGTTTTGTTGATCTGGTTCACCAAAGAAGCATGACCAATGATTTTGAAAGGCAGTTCAAATAGGCCGTTGAATCCAATTCTTGCGGGGAGAATGCCTGAAAATGCAGTCGCGGGCAGATTTGGGGGTTAATCTTCCTTTTTCATCCACTTGGGTAAAAAATCGTTTTACGTCAGGGTCAATGGAGGAATTGGTCTCGATTTGATAGCCGGTAGAACCTTCATCCGGCATCCTGATGGTACGACTGAGGTTGACGATCTGAACGCCCAAGGTCAAAACCGAAGTTTGTTTTTTATCCAGACTAAAGTGGTAACTCAAACCCAGTCGGGAGTACGTATCTTTAAAACTGAAGAAACCCCTTTGGTCTACATTAAAACTGATGCCACCCCCAATCCAGTCCTGTTTGCGGAAACCTCTGATAATGGGCACGTCTACCCCAAATTCAAAAGTAGTGAATCCTTTGACCTCTGAGCCATTGTTGTACTGCGACCTGTAAATACCGGTACCCCTGTAGGAACCCAGAAAGCCACCCAGATAGGCAGGGTTGATGGATTGGGGTGCAAACTCAAGGTAGGAAAAGTGGACGCCCTGGCCTCTGAGTTCGTTTCCAAACCAGGCCGTGGTAAAACAGATCAAGCCAATCGCCAGGATTTTCCTCATATCATAGTTTTTAATCTGGACAAAAATAGACAAAAGGCTTCAACTTTTGATTTTTTTAAACGGGATTTACACAATTGACGAATCACTGTCGGCCACGATGCCAAAAAGCAAAATCTTCCGGGTAAAAATTGCTACTTTTGCAGGATAATTTCAATTCAATAATAGTATGAAATACAACATCTTGTTACTGGCATTTGCCTTTGTGCTGTCATGTAAACCGGCTGCTGAGAAACCGGCTGCTGAAAACACAGCAACAGAAACAATGGAAACAGAAAATACCGTTGATAAGACGGGTCCCGAGTACACCTCTGCCTACATCTGTCCGATGCACTGCAAAGGCAGCGGATCCGATAAGCCTGGTGTATGTCCGACATGCGGCATGGACTATGTAATGAACGACAAAAAGGGGGATAACCACGAAGGACATGACCACGAAGGACATGACCACGAAGGACATGATCACGAAGATCATGAGGGTCACAGCCATTGATTTTAAAAAGCCAATTTAACTAAATGTTGCTTTACAGCACGGCAGACCGAAGCTGGAAAAAGCCACTTTCCCATTGCGTCATGGAAGCCATGGCGCCGGGTAAAGGACTGTACATGCCTGAAACCATCCCTGCCTTGGATAGAAAGTTTTGGGAAAGTTACAGGCAGCTTAGTTTTCCGGAACTTTGTTTTGAACTGGCCGGCCATTGGTTGAACAATGCAGTAGAAACCAATGCTTTAAGACGGATCACGGAAACGGCATTCGATTTTCCGGTGGTATTGCAGGAAGTCAGTAAAGGCATTTACAGCCTTGAGCTTTGGCACGGGCCTTCCCTTGCCTTTAAGGACTTTGGCGCACGGTTTATGGCCGGACTCATGTCGTATTTCAATGAAAAAAATGACCGCCCTTTAACCATTCTGGTAGCAACCAGTGGTGATACAGGAGGTGCGGTAGCATCCGGTTTTCTGGGTGTGCCGGGCATTGAAGTCATAATCCTCTACCCTTCCGGCAAGGTGTCAGAACTGCAGGAAAAGCAGCTGACCACTTTGGGTCAGAACATTACTGCCTGTGAGGTCAACGGCAGCTTTGATGACTGCCAGGCCCTGGTAAAAGAGGCCTTTTTGGATGCGGACCTAACGCATCGGTACCGACTGAGTTCAGCCAATTCGATCAACATAGCCCGACTGATTCCCCAAAGTTTTTATTATTTCGAAGCCTGCAGACAGTGGCAGGGAGATGGCAAATGGGTATGCAGTGTCCCTTCGGGCAACTTTGGCAATCTAACGGCCGGATTGATGGCCAAAAAGATGGGGCTTCCTATTCATCATTTTATTGCAGCCACCAACCAAAACCATGTGGTGCCGGATTACCTGGAAACAGGGATTTTTGAGCCTAAACCATCGGTAGCCACGATTAGCAATGCCATGGATGTGGGCAATCCCTCCAATTTTGTGAGATTGACGGAATTGTATCACAACGACGTCAATGCCATCAGAGCCGACCTTTCCGGTTATTGGGCGTCCGACACAGAAACAAAGGCAGAAATGAAACGCGTTTATGATACATCCGCATACATTATGGACCCTCACGGTGCCATAGGCCACCTGGCATTAAGGCGATACCTGGAGACCCATGGAGGCAGCGGTTTTTTCCTGGAAACGGCCCACCCTTCCAAGTTTATAGATACCGTTGAGGAGGCCATTGGCCGCAAACCCGATGTTCCGGAAAGGCTACAGGTTTTGATGGAAAAAACGAAAGAAGCCCATTGGATGAATGCCGGTTATGCGGAGTTTAAATCCTTTTTATTAAGTAGAAATCCAAAATAAGAATCACCATGGCAGCACTTCAGCCACCCTTTGCATCCGATTTATTAAATGGCCATGTGGCTGTGGTTTGTGGCAGTACCCAAGGCATTGGCCTGGCTGCGGCAAGGTTACTTGCATCTATGGGTGCCACTCTTATATTGGTGGCCAGAAATGAAGAAAAACTGAAAAACGTTGTAAAAGCGCTACCACAGCCCCACTTGCATCATAGCTGGATAAAAGCCGATTTCAATATAGATGGTGAAGTGGATCAGGTGGCTGAAGTCTTGAAATCCAAAGAAGTTACCATTCTGGTCAACAATACCGGCGGTCCCGCTTCAGGTAAAATTACGGATGCCAAAGTAGATGCCTTTGCAGATGCCTTCAGAAATCACCTGGTGGCCAACCACAAACTTACCACCGCTGTGTTGGATGGTATGAAAAAACGCGGTTACGGAAGAATCATCAATGTCATTTCTACCTCTGTTAAACAACCTTTGCCCAATCTCGGTGTTTCCAATACCATCAGAGGAGCCGTTGCCAGTTGGGCGAAAACCATGGCCAATGAGTTGGGAAGCTTTGGCATTACCGTTAACAATGTGTTGCCGGGAGCTACAGCTACCCAAAGGCTGGAAAACATTATTACCAACAAAGCTGCCGGAGCAGGTGTTGATCCAAACGATGTAAGTAAGGAAATGACCAAGGAAATACCCGCAGGCAGGTTTGCGGAACCTGAGGAAATCGCTTACGCCATTGGATTTTTAGCCTCGCCTTATGCTGCCTACGTCAATGGCATCAATTTGCCGGTTGACGGGGGTCGTACCGCCTCACTTTAAATGACAATGACAATGACAAAGGTTAAAGATCTGGTTCAATTTCTAAACGGCATTGCCCCCTATGCATTGCAGGAATCGTATGACAACTCCGGATTGATAACCGGAAACCCCGATACCGAAATCAGGGGTGTACTGGTCTCTTTGGATTGTACAGAAACCATCATAGATGAGGCCCTTGAGCTGGGCTGTAACGTAGTAGTTTCCCACCATCCCATAGTGTTTAAAGGGCTGAAGTCCCTTACCGGCAAAAACTATGTAGAACGCACCGTCATTAAGGCTATTCAAAATAATATTTCGATATTGTCTTGCCACACCAACCTCGACAATATAATTGGTGGCGTAAATGGAAAAATTGCTCAAAAAATTGGGCTTAAAAATCTACAAATCCTGGTTCCCAAAGAAAGCACACTGAAAAAACTGAGCTTTTACGTGCCGGAAAGTCACCTTGACGCCGTAAGTAAAGCCATTCACGAGGCTGGGGCCGGACAGATTGGTAATTACGGAGATTGTGCCTTTAGGGTTAAGGGCAGCGGTACCTTTACGCCTAAAAACGGAGCACAACCCTTCAGCGGAGAGGTATTAAAACCCTCGGTGGAAGAAGAAATTAAGGTTGAAGTCGTTGTACAGGCAACAGACGCATTCAATGTTGTTAAAGCACTGAAAACCAGCCATCCCTACGAAGAAGTGGCTTATTTTTTGCATCCGGTCGATAATATCCACCAGGGTCTCGGAGCCGGTGTGGTAGGCGAATTGGAAAACGAAATGGAAGTAAATGACTTTTTGGATTACCTGAAAACGGTCATGGAACTCCCGTTGATCAGGCACACAGCTCTGATTCACAAGCAATTAAAGAAAATAGCCCTATGTGGGGGAGCAGGAAGTTTTCTGGTCGGTGATGCCATCAGGAGTGGTGCCCAGCTCTATATCAGCGGTGATTTTAAATACCATGAGTTTTTTGATGCAGATGGAAAGATCATAATAGCAGATATTGGTCATTTTGAAAGCGAAAAATATACAATTGACCTTCTAATTGAGCTGATTTCCAATAATTTTAGTAATTTTGCACTCCATTATACAAAACGGAATACCAATCCCGTTTTTTACCGTTAACAACCAGATTAAATTATGGCAAATAAAGAATTAACCATTCCGGAACAACTTGCACAATTATATCATCTTCAGAAGATTGATTCCAAAATGGATGAAATCAAGGTAATGAAAGGAGAGCTTCCAATGGAAGTGAGTGACTTTGAAGATGATCTGGTAGGCTTGAACACTAGAAAAACCAGGTTACTGGATTCTATTCAGGACATTGATGATGATATCAAAAACCACCATGCCAACATCAAGGAAAGCGAATCTTTGATTGTTAAATATGAAAAGCAGCTGGATAAGGTTAAGAACAACCGTGAATTCGATGCATTGAACAAAGAAATCGAATTGCAAAGGCTTGAGATCCAGTTATCTGAAAAAAGAATCAAAGAAGCCAACGTTTCCAAAACAGCCAAAGAGGAGTCTCTGAAAAACATCGAAGACAAAATCGCGATTCGCCAGAAAGAATTGAAGGTGAAAAAAGATGAGTTGGAGAGCATCATAGAAAAAACCGAAAAAGAAGAAGACAGGCTGATAAAAGACAGCACCAAACAGCGTAAAGAAATTGATGCAAGGTTGCTGAAAGCTTATGACAAAATCCGCTCTTCTTACAGAAATGGATTGGCTGTAGCCGTAGTTACCAGGGAGTCATGTGGTGGATGTTTCAACAAGATACCCCCACAAAAACAAATTGAAATCGGCATGATGAAACACATCGTTGCCTGCGAGCATTGTGGCAGAATCCTGGTTGATGATACTTTTATCCTTCAGGAAGCATAGTCCAGACACCTATACCGGTATAAAATACAACAGACTTTTTGGGTCAGGCCTGATCATTTGGTTGTCAATCCTGCTTTGCACAGCGGGATACGCCAAGCCTTATATTCAATACAATGAAGAAATAAAGGCTTGTTACAGGGATATTATTCACCTGAAAATCAGGGATTCCGAAAAAAAAATCAAAGAGCTTAAGATAAGTCAAAGAGAAAATCTGGCCATACTTCATTTGGAAAATTACATTGATTTTTTCCATTTGTTCATCACAGAAAACAAGGCTGATTACCAGGCGCGATTGCCACAAAAAGACGCCCGTCTCAGCGTTTTGCAAAATGTACAGCTGGCAGATGCTCAATTGGACTTTATCAAAGCGGAAATCCTTTTGCAATGGGCATTAATCCAGATAAAATTTGATGAAAAGCTGGCTGCGGGTCAGGATGTTTACAGTGCTTATAAATTGCTGGAAGCCAATCAGAAAAAGTACCCCGGCTTCAAAGAAAACAACAAAAGCCTGTCTATCCTTCACGTCCTGGCTGAATCAGTACCCAAATGGGTCAGAAAGCTCATTGGTGTAAAAGGTTCCATTCAACAAGGCAGGATAGAAATTGAGCAATTGGTAGAATATGCCATCAACGATAAATCCTACTTTTATAGAGACGAAGTAGCCGCCATCTATACCTATATATTGTTTTATCAATTCAACGATAAGGAAGGCGCCCTGGCCCAATTCAATCGGTTTTCGCTGAGCCACACTGATCATCTCCTGATCGCGTTCCTGAAAGCCAGTATATATCAACGCGCCGGAAAGAACGA
>WBZX01002699.1_pt1 | contig 11886 bp, 8 predicted proteins | sample 5204211 | NCBI WGS metagenome assembly WBZX01 (sample SAMN12344362, study PRJNA552823) | activated sludge metagenome | biome: Activated sludge suspended growth; feature: Nitrification reactor; material: Wastewater; isolation source: activated sludge from nitrification reactor of wastewater treatment...
GGCGGCCATGCGCGCGCTGGCCATCGCGTAGTAGATGCCCTCGCCGGAAGCCGGCGCCACGACACCGGCGGCATCGCCCACCAGCACCACGTCGCGCCCGTTGTCCCAGCGCGGCAACGGCTTCATGGGAATCGGCGCGCCCTCCCGACGCACGGTCTGCGCGTCGCCCAGGCCGATCTCGCGCCGCAACGCGGCCGCGGCGTGGCGCAGCGAGAACCCCTTGTCCGCGCTGCCCGTGCCGATGGACAAGGTCTGTCCATGCGGGAACACCCAACCGTAGAAATCCGGCGACAACGTGCCGCGGTAGATGACGTCGCAGCGCGAGCCGTCGTAGCCGGGCGGCGGCACGTCGGGCTTGCGCACCACCTCGTGATAGGCGAAGACGAAGCGGCCGCGATCCCAGCCCTCGATGGCCTGTCGCGCCACGCCGCTGCGCGCGCCATCGGCACCGATGACGCAGCGCGCACGCGCCTTTGCATGCCCGCCCGCGCCGGCGCCCTCGGTCTGCCAGGTCACCACCGCGGTGCCGTCGGCATCGCGCTCGATCGTCTCGAAGCGTCCGGTGCGGCGCAGCGCGCCCGCGGCCGCCGCACGCTCGCGCAGCCATTCGTCGAAGTGCTCGCGATCGACCATGCCGACGAAGCCGCCTTCGATCGGGATGTCCACCTTGCGATCGGTGGGCGAGATCATGCGCGCGCAGGTGGCATGGGCCACCAGCTGGTCGGGCGGGATCGCGAAGTCCTCGATCAGGCGCGGCGGGATCGCGCCGCCGCAGGGCTTGATGCGGCCGTCGCGGTCCAGCAGCAGCACGGACCGGCCGCGCTGCGCCAGCTCGTGGGCCGCGGTCGCGCCCGACGGTCCGCCGCCGACCACGATGACGTCGAAAGTGCCGATGGGAGTGCTGTCGTTGCTCATGCTCGTCTCTCCAGGGAAGGGGCACCGTCCCGCAGCGCTTGCGGCGCGGCGGCAGGTGGGGCCTCGGGCATCGCGATGCGCCGCGCCAGCAGCGCCGAGACCACGAACAGCGCGGCCTCGAGCGAGAACACCAGGGCATAGGCAGGCGCCTGCGCGCCGATCCACCAGCGCGCGACATCGCTCGCCGCCGTGCCGGCCACGCCGCCCACCGCGAACGCGATGGCCTGCGCCGCGCCCCACAGGCCCATGCGCGTGCCCTCGCGGGCGGCGCGGCCCTGGCCGGCCAGCGCCATCATCGATCCGATGGCGGCGATCGAGAACGCGCCGTTGGCCACGCCCATCGCGAACACATTGGCGCGCAGCGGCCAGCCGGCCGCCACCGCGGCGCCGCCGAAGCCGGCGACGGCGAGGCCGGCCAGTGCGACGCAGGACGCCAGGCAGCCCCAGACGATCCAGGTGCGCAGCGACCCGAAGCCGATGCCCAGCACGCGACGGCCGGCCAGCGACGCGAGCAGCATGCCGGCCAGCGTGCCGCCGTGCTGCAGGCCGGAAAGCTGCGTCGACTCGCCCGGCGTGAAGCCGAACACCACGCCGGCGAAGGGCTCGAGGATCAGGTCCTGCGCGCTGAACGCCAGCATCGACACGAACACGAACACGGTGAAGCGGCGCGCATCGGGTTCGGCCCACACCTGCGCCAGCGCCTGGCGGAAGCGCAGGCTCGTCATCGGTGCGTCGGCCGGCGCGGCCACGGCCACCATGCGGCCCTGGCGCTCCAGACGCCACAGCGCCAGAAGGGTGACTGCCATCGCGATGACCGACACCACCGCGGACACGGCCACCAGCCGAGCCGGCGTGTAGGGGTCGAGGAAGCGGCCGGCCACGCCGGCGGTGACCGCGAAGCCGACGATCATCATGGTCCACACCAACGCCGCAGCGCCGGCGCGGCGCGGCGCGTCCACGCACTTGGCCAGCATCACCAGCAGCGAGGTGCCCGCGGCACTGGCACCCAGGCCCACCATCGCGAAGGCCAGCACGGCCAGCGCGAGACCGCCCGCCACCTGCTGCGACATCCAGGCCGTGGCGACGGCCGCCAGCCAGCCGCCGGTCGCCAGCACCGCCATGCCGCCGAGGATCCACGGCGTGCGCTGTCCGCCGACGTCGGAGCCGAAGCCCATGCGCGGCCGGCTCAGCTGAACGGCATGGTGCAGGCCGACGAGCAGCCCCGGCAGCAGCGCCGGAAGGGCCAGCTCGACCACCATCACGCGATTGAGCGTCGACGTGGTCAGCACCACCACCGCCCCCAGCATCGCCTGCACGATGCCCAGACGGGTGATGCCCCACCAGGACAGTCCGGTGGTGCGGCTCATGCCACCGCCCTCTCGACGGCGCGCAGCGCGAAGGCCGAGCACAGCATGCCCAGCACGTACAGCGTGACGCCCAGGCCGCTGTACCAGAGCGCGCGCTCGCGCGGTGCGGCCAGGAAGCGCCACATCATCGCCACCTGCACCAGCAGCAACGCAGCCACCGTCGCGGCATGCCAGGGCTGGCCCCAGTCGAACAGCAGCGCCACCACCGCCAGCTGAGGCAGCGCCATGATCCAGCAGGCGACCTGCGCGGCGCGCTGCGGCCCCAGGCGCACCGGCAGCGAGCCGATGCCCATGCGGGTGTCGCCCTCGATGGACTTGAAGTCGTTGAGGGTCATGATGCCGTGCGCACCCGCGCTGTACAGCGCGGCCAGCAGCAGCGAGCGCAGGCTGGGCGCACCGCCGGCCATGACGGCCGCGCCGGTGATCCACGCCAGCCCCTCGTAGCACAGGCCGCAGGCGGCGTTGCCCCACCAGCCGTTCTGTTTCAGACGCAGCGGCGGCGCGCTGTAGGCCCAGGCCAGCGCCAGCCCGAACCCGGCGGCGGCCAGCACCCACGGCCCGATCGCCCAGGCGGCCAGCAAGGACAGCAGGGTCCAGATCACCGCCACGTACAGGCCCCAGCGTCCGGGCATGCGCCCGGACGGAATCGGCCGATTCGGCTCGTTGATGGCGTCGACCTCGCGGTCGAACCAGTCGTTGACCGCCTGGCTGGTGGCGCAGACCAGCGGGCCGGCGAGCACCACGCCGGCGACGACCAGGCCGACACGCCCGTCGGCGGACGCACCCGAGGCCACCGCACCGCAGGCAAATGCCCACATCGGCGGGAACCAGGTGATCGGCTTGAGGAGTTCGGCAACCGCCGAAGGCGCGGGCAGCAGCATCGGCGCATGTTGCGCCTGACACTTCAATACGTCAACTCAGATTTACACCTTGGATGAAGTCTGCCGCCGACTGCGGCAGCGCGACCGCCTCAGGTGCCGTCGCCGCTGTCCAGGCCGCCGATGCCGAACCGGCGCAGCTTGACGTACAGGCTCTGCCGCGAAAGCCCCAGCAATTGCGCGGCCATGGCCCGGTTGTCCTTGGTCATGGTCAGCGCGGTCTCGATCGACAGACGCTCGATCAGGTCGCTGGTCTCGGCCACGATCTGCTTGAGTGGCACGCGGCCGACCAGTTCGGTGAGCTGCTGCACCGATGCCGGCACCTTGGTGGGCAGGGCCTGCTCGCTCGGTGCCAGCCGGCGGCCCACGTCACGCAGCGCGAAGGCGAACGACGCCTCGCCCGGCTCGTCGAGCACCGACGCCGCGATCTCCACTTCGGTAACCAGCCCCAGCGTGCCGCGCAGTTCGGTGCTGAACAGGCCCGCCGACCCGCTTTCGCGCAGGTTGGCCAGCAGCACGGACAGTTCCACGCCGGTGCGGCCGAGCCAGCGGTCGAGTGTCTGGCCCCGGGCCTGGTCCTCGCTGGACAGTTGCGCCAGGCGTGCAAAGGCGCGGTTGACAGCGACCACGCGGCCAGCGGTGTCGGTCAGCACCAGCGCATCGGCGGCGCTGCGCACGAAGGACGCCGCCGCATCGTCGATGCCCTGCAGCGGCACCGGCAGCGTGCGTGCCGATCCAGAGGCCGAACCGCGCGCAGCGCGCGGTGCGGCAGCCACCTGCGGTGCCAGTCGCACCAGCAGAAAGGAGGCCTGCTCCTGGCGGAAGGACGACAGCGCCACCGACACCATGTGGCCCGACCCCGCCAAGGCCGCCGCCAGACGCTCGTGCTTGCCGGCATTGCGGGCCGCAGCCACCGCAGCGGCCAGCGCCTCCGACGCCTCGGCGGCGAACAGCGACGCCAGCGGCAGGCCCGGCACCTTGGCCGCGCGCCCTCCCGCCTCGCCGATCAGCGCCATGGCTGCCGGATTGGCCTCGGCCACGCGCAGCGTGGAGCCGTCGACGATGAGCACCGCCTCGGCAGAGGACTGGAACAGGTTGCGATAGCGCGTTTCCGCTTCGCGGAAGCGCCAGTAGTCGCGCTCCATGGTCTGCTGCGCCTCGACCAGGCGTCGCTGCAGCACCACGGTGTCTCGCAGGTCACGACCGAGCGCCACGAGGCGCACGCCGGCCCGGGACCTGCCGCTCGCGGCCACCCGGACCACCGAATACAGCACCGGCAGGTCGGGCCCGCCCCGAACGGGATGGTTCACCTGCCGCGGCGCGCCGCCGAGATCGCCAAGGGCCTGCGCCAGCAGATCGGCCACCTTCTCGTGGCTTTCCACCGTGACGCAGTCGGACCAGGGTTTGCCGCGCCAGTCGCGTCGCGCCGACTTCTGGAGTTCGGCATCGCGCGCGCGCACGTCGATGACCACGCCATCTCCGTCCAGCACGATGGCGATGTCGCCCGCGGCATCGATCAGGCGCTGGGCCTGCGTCGCGTCGAGGTCGCGCGCGAGCAGCGGCGCGTCGGCCACGGCGGCCTTGGCAGGCTTGCTCATTCGAGCCGGGCCTGCGGGACTGTACTGCTCGGGTTGTGGAAGCTGCGGTGCGGTGGGGCCACCGGGTTCATCGGTCTGCGTCCTCTGGCTGGCGACCAGGTTGCCGTCTCAGGTTGCCCTGAGTCAGCGCCGCGGAAGGCGCGATGCCAGGAGTTGCTCCGCGATCGACGGCGCCTTGCCACCGTCGTTGCCCATCGCGTCGGCCCCAACCACCTTGGCCCACGCAGGATCGAGCACGAACAGCGGCCCCCCTACCAGCACGACCACCGAGCGGTTGCGCGTCGCCGCGCGAACCTGGGCGATTCGTTCCTTGAGCCAGTCTATCCGCGATTCGACGCCGATTGAAAAACCGACGACATCGAACCAGTCGCGACTGACCTGGGCCGACGGATCGTGCACTGCGCCGCCTACGCCACCCAGCACCTCCCAGCCGTCGCGGCGGAAGAACTCCGCCACCATCGACAGGCCGAAACTGTGATGCTCGTCAGGGTGCTGCGCCAGCAGGATGCGGCGACCGTTGGGCGGATGCTCGACCTCCGTGCCGAAGGCCGGACTCCACTCGCGCAGCAGGCGCTGCAGTCGGCCCAGGCAGATGGTGACGGTGGAGAAGTCGCAGCGGTCGGTGGCCCACATCTCGCCCAGCAGGCGTGCGGACGGGCCGAACACCTGAAGGAAGATGGCTTCGACCGTCATGCCCCGCCGACGCAACGCCTGCATCGTGGCGTCGACCTCGGCCTCGGTGCCCTGACGCAGCAGGCCGACGAAGCTCTCGACGTCGCGCGACTCGAAGGCCACCGGCGCGCGGGATTCGTGCGCGTGGGCACCGACCAGGCGCGGAATGACGTCGGACTCGAGCGTCTGGGCCAGCGACGTGAGTCGCGACTTCGCGTCCACCCGTTCCGCGACTGCACTGGGCCACGCCGAGCCAGCGACACCAGCCCAGATCTCCGGGACTTGGTCGCACTCGGTGGGGGGCTTCTCCCTCGATCGGCCGGACTGCATTGAGGCCTTCTCCTGCGTCGCGTCCTCTGCCGGCATTTGCCGACGCAGGGCGGGCTTGCTGTTCAGCGCTTCGCGCCGAGCACTGCTCCGACCCGACCCCGGGGTCGAAGTCATCCGCATCGAAACAGCGCTCATGCGTTGTACTCCTCGGAAAGGTGAGCGTCAAAACCAGAACGCACCGGGTTTTCCCGGGCTTGGTGATGCTGCGACGTGGCCCATGCCCGCCGCTTCTTGGCACCGATCTTCCGGAGGTCCGACCCTTCTGTCAATCAGGCATGACGTACATCTTGATTGACACTTTGCAGGCATCCCACTAGGCTGCCTTCCGCAAGGAGACGTTCGAACCCATGGACCAGCCGCGCCAAGCGAGGGGCCCGAAAAGAGCACCGCTGTACTCGCCCGAGGAGCGCCGCCGCCGTGATGCGACGGCCTGGACGCTGGTGCAGGGCGTGCTCGCTCCGGTGCAGTTCGCGGTGTGCGCCGTCAGCGCCGTGCTGGTGCTGCGCTACCTCGTCACCGGCGACGGTCTGGTGGCCGCCAGCGTGTCGTTCCTGGCCAAGACCGCGCTTCTGTACCTGATCATGATCACCGGCAGCGTGTGGGAGAAGGTGGTGTTCGGCCGCTGGCTGTTCGCGCCCGCCTTCTTCTGGGAAGACGTGGTGTCGATGGTGGTCATCGCGCTGCACACGGCCTGCCTGGTGGGCATGGCCACCGGCTGGATGACGCCGCGGGCCCAGATGCTGCTGGCCCTGGCGGCCTACACGTCGTATGTCGTCAACGCGGTGCAGTTCCTGCTGAAGCTGCGCGCCGCGCGGCTGGACGAGCGCAGGTCCGCCCCCCCTATTTCGGGAGTGCCCGCATGACGCCGCCGGTGGTGCCCATCCACGCCGAGCCGATGTCGCTGCCCGGCCCGGCCGGCCTGCGCGGCGACGGCTGCGCGCTGCCGCCGGTGATCCGCGAACGCGGCCAGCGCGAGGTGTTCTGCGGCCTGACCGGCATCGTCTGGCTGCACCGCAAGATCCAGGACGCGTTCTTCCTGGTGGTGGGCTCGCGCACCTGTGCCCACCTGCTGCAGTCCGCCGCGGGCGTGATGATCTTCGCCGAGCCCCGCTTCGCCACCGCGATCATCGACGAGCGCGACCTGGCCGGCCTGGCCGACGCCAACGCCGAGCTCGACCGCGTGGTGACGCGGCTGCTCGAGCGCCGCCCGGACATCAAGCTGCTGTTCCTCGTCGGTTCGTGCCCGTCGGAAGTCATCAAGCTGGACCTGTCGCGTGCCGCGGCGCGCCTTTCGCAGCGCTTCAACCCGGGCGTGCGCATCCTCAACTATTCAGGCAGCGGCATCGAGACCACCTTCACGCAGGGCGAGGACGCCTGCCTCGCGTCGCTGGTGCCGCAGATGCCCGCCACCGACGAGCGCCGCCTGCTGGTGGTGGGCGCGCTGGCCGACGTGGTCGAAGACCAGTTCCGCCGCCTGTTCGACGAACTGGGCATCGGCCCGGTGGACTTCCTGCCGCCGCGCCGCGCGCACCTGATGCCGCCCGTGGGGCCCAACACCCGCATGCTGGTGGCCCAGCCGTTCCTGGCCGACACCGTGCGCGCCCTGGAAGAGCGCGGCGCCACGCGGCTGCCGGCGCCGTTCCCGCTCGGCGCCGAAGGCACCACCGAGTGGCTGCGGGCCGCCTGGCAGGCCTGGTCGCACGATGGCAGCGACGCGACGCGCTTTGCCAACGTGGTCGGTCCGCGGCGCGAACGTGCCGCCCGCGCGCTGGCGCGTCACCGTCTCGCGCTGCAGGGCAAGCGCGTGTTCTTCTTCCCCGACTCGCAGCTCGAGGTGCCGCTGGCCCGGTTCCTGTCGCGCGAGCTGCACATGCAGCTGGCCGAGGTGGGCACGCCCTACCTGCACCGCACGCTGCTCGACCAGGAGCTGGCGCTGCTGCCCGAAGGCACGCAGCTCGCCGAAGGCCAGGACGTGGAGCGCCAGCTCGACCGCTGCCGCGCCGCGCAACCCGACCTCGTGGTGTGCGGCCTGGGCCTGGCCAACCCGCTGGAGGCCGAGGGCTACACCACCAAGTGGGCGATCGAACTGGTGTTCACGCCGGTGCAGGGCTTCGAGCAGGCCACCGACCTGGCCGGCCTGTTCACGCGACCCCTCGAACGGCGCACGCGCCTGGTGGCCTGACATGAAGCCCCCACGCTCTCTTCGTTCACTGCCCCCCGAGGGGGCGGTCAGTCCCTTCGGACCGGCCGGGCGGGACTGACATGCAACTCACCCTCTGGACCTATGAAGGCCCCACGCACGTGGGGGCGATGCGCATCGCCACCGCCATGCGCGGCGTGCACTACGTGCTGCACGCGCCGCAGGGCGACACGTATGCCGACCTGCTGTTCACGATGATCGAGCGGCGCAACCACCGCCCGCCCGTCACCTACACCACGTTCCAGGCGCGCGACCTGGGCGGCGACACCGCCGAGCTGTTCAAGACCGCCGCCCGCGACGCCTACGAGCGCTTCCGCCCGCAGGCGATGCTGGTGGGTGCGTCATGCACCGCCGAGCTGATCCAGGACGACCCGGGCGGCCTGGCCCTGGCGCTGGACCTGCCGATCCCCGTCGTGCCGCTGGAGCTGCCGTCCTACCAGCGCAAGGAAAACTGGGGCGCCGCAGAAACCTTCTACCGCCTCGTGCGCGCGCTGGCCCGGCCCGCCACGCCGCGCGCCGCCGGTTCGCGGCCGCGCTGCAACCTGCTGGGCGCCACGGCGCTGGGCTTTCGCCATCGCGACGACCTGATCGAGATCCGCGGGCTGCTGTCGCGCCTGGGCATCGACGTCAACGTCTGCGCGCCCTACGACGCCACGCCCGACGACCTGTCGCGCCTGACCGACGCCGACTTCAACGTGGTGATGTACCCCGAGGTGGCCGGCCTGGCGGCCAGCTGGCTCGAGCGCACGCACCGCATGCCGCGCACCACCGTCGTGCCGATCGGCCGCGGCGCCACCGTCGAGTTCATCCGCCAGATGGCGCAGCTGGCCGGCGTGGACGCCGAGCCGGTGCTGGCCTCGATGGACTGGCACTCGCGCTGGTACTCGCAGTCCGTGGACGCCACCTACCTTACCGGCAAGCGCGTGTTCATCTTCGGCGACGCCACCCATGCCGTGGCCGCGGCGCGCGTGGCCACCGAGGAGATGGGCTTCGAGGTGGTCGGCCTGGGCACCTATAGCCGCGAGTTCGCGCGCGAGGTGCGCGAGGCCGCCGCGAAGTACGGCGTGGAGCCGCTGATCACCGACGACTACCTCGAGGTGGAAGCGCGCATCGCCGAGCTGCACCCCGAGCTGGTGCTCGGCACGCAGATGGAACGCCACATCGCCAAGCGCCTGGGCCTGCCCTGCGCGGTGATCTCGGCGCCGGTTCACGTGCAGGACTTCCCGGCCCGCCGCTCGCCGCAGATGGGCGAGGAAGGCGCGAACGTGCTGTTCGACACCTGGGTGCATCCGCTGATGATGGGCCTGGAAGAGCACCTGCTGCACATGTTCCGCGACGACTTCGAGTTCAACGAGTCGTCGGCGCCGTCGCACCTGGGCTCGGCCGGTGCGCGGCCGCAGCCGGCCGCGGCCGATGCCGTCGCCGTCGCCACGGTCGATGCCGCGGCCATGTCGCCCGAACAGCCTCTGGCAGCGCCGGCCGCGGCCGGGCCGCTGGCCGCAACGTCAGAACCCATCGTCGTGCCCGCCGGGCCGGCCCCGTGGACCCCCGATGCCGAGAACGAGCTGAAGAAGATTCCCTTCTTCGTGCGCGGCAAGGCGCGTCGCAACACCGAGGCGTATGCCGGCCAGCGTGGCCTCACGCGCATCACCGTCGAGACCCTCTACGATGCCAAGGCGCACTTCAGCCGCTGACACGGTCGCGGCCGCGACGCTCGCACTGCCGGGTGCCGCCGTGGCCCGCGCGTCGCGCGCACGCCCGGTCGAGGCCGAGTCCGCGCCGATGCGCGTGGTGCTGGTCACGATGGACAGCCACCTGGCGAGCGCCGCGCGCCGCGCCGCCCGCAGCCTGGCGCGCCAGCTGCCCGGCCTGGTCTTCACGACGCATGCCGCGGACGAATGGGGCAGCGACGAGCGCGCGCTCGAGCGCTGCAAGGCCGACATCCTGCAGGGCGACATCGTCATCGTGACGATGCTGTTCCTCGAAGACCACTTCCAGCCGCTGCTGCCGGTGCTGCGCGCCCGCCGCGACCACTGCGACGCGATGGTCTGCGCGATGAGCGCCGGCGAGGTGAGCAAGCTCACCCGCATGGGCAAGTTCGACATGTCGGCGCCGGCCAGCGGCCTGATGGCGCTGCTGAAGAAGCTGCGCGGCAAGGCCAGCGAGACGGCCGACAACGGCGCCGACAACGCCGCCAAGGCCAGCGCCGGCGAGAAGCAGATGCGCATGCTGCGCCGGCTGCCGAAGATCCTGCGCTTCATCCCCGGCGCCGCGCAGGACGTGCGGGCCTACTTCCTGACGCTGCAGTACTGGCTGGCCGGCAGCGAGGCCAACGTCGGCCGGCTCGTGCACTTCCTGGTCGACCGCTACGCCGACGGCCCGCGGCGCAGCCTGCGCGGCATGGTCAAGACGCTCGAGCCGGTGGAATACCCGGAGCTTGGCGTCTACCACCCGCGCATGGAGCCGCGCCTGTCCGAGCGCGCGGCCGACCTGCCGTCCTGCGCCACCCGCGGCGCGGCCGGCACGGTGGGCGTGCTGCTGCTGCGGTCGTACCTGCTCGCGGGCAATGCCAGCCACTACGACGGCGTGATCTCGGCGCTGGAAGCGCGCGGCCTGCGCGTGCTGCCGGTGTTCGCCACCGGCCTGGACGCCCGCCCGGCGATCGAGCGCTTCTTCTTCGACCACGGCCGCCCGGTGGTCGACGCGGTCGTCTCGCTGACCGGCTTCTCGCTGGTGGGCGGCCCGGCCTACAACGACGCCCGCGCCGCCGAGGAGATCCTCGGCCGGCTCGACGTGCCCTACGTCGCCGTCACGCCGGTGGAGTTCCAGAGCCTGGACCAGTGGGGCGGCTCCGAGCGCGGCCTGCTGCCGGTGGAAGCCACCATGATGGTGGCGATCCCCGAGCTCGACGGCGCCACCGGCTCGATGGTGTTCGGCGGCCGCGGCAACGCCGCGCACGTGGCCTGCACCGGCTGCGAGCGCGCCTGCACCTTCCAGGCCCCGGCTTCGAACGACGCGTCGGCCGAGTCCGGCCACGACATGTTCAGCTGCCCCGACCGCGCCGACATGCTGGCCGCGCGCATCGGCCGGCTGGTGGCGCTGCGCCGGTCGCAGCGCGCCGAGCGCAAGGTGGCGCTGGTGGTGTTCAACTTCCCGCCCAATGCCGGCGCCACCGGCACCGCAGCGTTCCTGTCGGTGTTCGAGTCGCTCTACAACACCCTGGCCGCGATGCAGCGCGAGGGCTACTCGATCGACATGCCCGCCAGCGTGGACGCGCTGCGCGACGCTGTCATCCAGGGCAACGCAGAGCGTTTCGGCGGCCTGGCCAACGTGCATGCGCGCATCCCGGTGGCCGACCATGTGCGCCGCGAGCGCTGGCTGCATCAGATCGAGTCGCAGTGGGGCCCGGCGCCGGGCCGGCTGCAAAGCGACGGCGCGTCGATCCACGTGCTGGGCGAGCGCTTCGGCAACGTCTTCGTCGGCATCCAGCCGGGCATGGGCTACGAAGGCGACCCGATGCGCCTGCTGTTCGAGAAGGGTTTCGCGCCCACGCATGCCTTCTCGGCCTTCTACCGCTGGATCCGCGAAGACTTCGGCGCCCACGCGGTGCTGCACTTCGGCACCCACGGCGCGCTCGAGTTCATGCCCGGCAAGCAGAACGGCATGACGGCCAGCTGCTGGCCCGACCGCATGATCGGCGACCTGCCGAACTTCTACCTCTACGCCAGCAACAACCCGAGCGAAGGCACCATCGCCAAGCGCCGCGCGGCCGCCACGCTGATCAGCTACCTGACGCCGCCCACGTCGCAGGCCGGCCTGTACAAGGGCCTGGTCGACCTCAAGGCCGCGATCGAGCGCTTCCGCAGCCTGGAGCCCGAGGCCGAGCGCGAGCGCACCGAACTGGCCGTTATGATCCAGGTTTAGGC
>WBZX01002701.1_pt1 | contig 11880 bp, 10 predicted proteins | sample 5204211 | NCBI WGS metagenome assembly WBZX01 (sample SAMN12344362, study PRJNA552823) | activated sludge metagenome | biome: Activated sludge suspended growth; feature: Nitrification reactor; material: Wastewater; isolation source: activated sludge from nitrification reactor of wastewater...
CAGCCGTGGCCTGTTCGCCGCTCGGGCGCACCGAGATCATCGCAGGGACATCCACCGTCGTGAGGCCGGCCGCGCGGAGGACATGGACCGTCTGCTCGACGGAGACGGCCATTCGCGGCGGGCCCCACGGCAGGAGGGCGACGGCGAGATCCGCCACGCTCGCGAACCGCTCGTCCGGCTCGCGCTGCAGACAGCGCTGCACGACGGCGGCGAGGTCCGGATCCAGATCCGGGCGCTGGGCGTGGAGATCCGGGATCTCGCCGTCGAGGATGTGGCCGCACAGCTCCTCGGCGTTCTTGCCCGTGAAAGGGGGCTTTCCGGCGAGCATCTCGAAGAGGACCACGCCGAGAGACCAGATGTCGATCCGCGGGTCGGCGGCCCTGGAGGAGAGGATTTGCTCCGGGGCCATGTAGAGGGGAGTCCCGAGGATCTTGAGCTCGGCGTTGGGATCGCGGCCGCGCCGCTCGCTGTTGCCGCTGCTGGTGAGGGCCAGTCGGGAGATGCCGAAGTCGAGGAGCTTCACCGTGCGGCGCCCGCCGAGGACGTTGGCGATGAAGATGTTCTCCGGCTTGACGTCGCGGTGGACAATGCCGTTCGCGTGGGCGACGGCGAGGCCGCCGCACGTCTCGATGGCCCAGCCGATCACCTCTTCCATGGCGGGCAGTCCCCGCTTGGCGATGAGCCGCGCCAGGTTCTCCCCTTCGAGGAGCTCCATGACCATGACGGGATCGCCGGCCTCGGTGGAGACGACGTCGAAGACGCGCCCGACGTGCTCGCTCCGGACGCGGGCCAGCGCGCGGGCCTCGGCGCGGAAGCGGGCCACCAGCTCGGGGTTCGACCGGTAGACGGGGTGCGCGAGCTTGAGGGCGACCCGCTCGTCGAGCTCGGTGTTCGTCGCCTCGAAGATCTGCGCCATGCCCCCGGCGTCGATGAACCGCTCGACGCGGTAGCGCTCGGCCACGAGGACGCCTGTTCGAAGCGAGGTGTACGGGGTGGCGGTGGCCTCGACGAGCGTGATGGCCGCCGCTCCCCCATGATCTGTCGCGGGGTGAACGCCGGAGTGGGGTTCCTGAACGGCAGGGGACGACATCGATCTGCACCAAGCCAGATCCGTGCCGCCGGCCCGCGTCGGGGGGCCCCGCCAAAAGGCAACGAAATGGGGTGGAATTCGGGCAGTGAGGTCCCGAGGCAGCAGGGTGGTGATTGCTCCAGCCCTCAACGTCGAGCCGCCGCCGCCTCGGATCGTGGCCGCCGCGCACGAACGGTTGGGATGCCCCCTGTGCGCTCTGCAAGCCGCCGACCACGCGGAGCGCGATCGGCGCGATGCCTTTCACGCTGCCGGTGCTCCGGGCCTGACGCGGCCGCGCCGGGCGCTCATGCCTTGTCGATGGGGCGCTCGGCCGCGGTGCACATGAGCGTCCCTGCCACGCAGTCGATGTTGATCTGGCTCGTGGCGTAGTGGGCAGTGTCGAAGGTGAACGGCTTGATGTCGACGACCGTGCCTCCGGCGTTCGTGCAGCGGATCCGGACCTTCGGAGAGTCGGCAGGCTTGGTGAACGCGCCGCTGCTCTTCTTCTTCGCGTCGGCGGTGACGGAGCCCAGCGCGGCGCCCATGGCGTTGTTCTCGTAGCGATGGGCCTGGCACGTGACGCGGGCGCTGTGGTCGTTGTGCAGGACCATGTAGACGGTGGGCGGGAGCGCGGCCGCGGGGCGGGAGACGAGGGAGAGCGGGGCGAGAGCGGCGCCGAGAGCGAGGAGCGAGAGGACCGCGAGAGATTTCATTTCTTCATCCTGTGTTGGGGGGCACGAACAGCCGCGCCGGCGACCGACTCAGCACCTCGTGTGCCGGTCATTTTTGCCTTGAAATCAAGCGAAAGAGCGACGTCGAAGGCGAGCGTGCACGGTGCGCGCACGGTGCGCGCACGGGCCCCGTGAGGCGCTCCGGGCCGGAAGCCGCGGAGGGCCCGGCGGCGCGGGCCTTGCTGCGTGGCGGGAGTGACTCCCCCGCAGAAGACCCTTCGAGGACTGGACGCCGAGCGCCGCGCGCGCCTCGGCCGACTCCTCCTCTCCCTGCCCCTCGTCGCGTACATCGCCGGCGCCCCGGCCCTCCGCGCCGTCACCGGCGAAGCGCCCGTCTACCTGCGCGGATGGGCCATGTTCGACGGCGCCGGACGCAGCGTGTGCAGCGTCGATTTCCGCGACGGGGCTGGGCTCCGGATCGATCGCTATCGACCCTTCGGCGCGGCGGACTTTCGCGCCGCTCCCGACGGCGTGCGGTTCCTCGCCAACGAGGAGGAGGCGCGGGCCCTGGCCCTCTCGCTGTGCCCGTCGCTCGCGCCGGGAGAGCGGGTGATCGTCCTCGTGCAGTGCCCCTCTCCCGACGGCTGGCAGGAGCCCTCGCGGACGGAGCTCGCCTGCGACGACAGGCCCGCTCCCGTGGGGGTGCGGTGATGTCGCGGAGACCGTCTGCGTGGCTCTCGGCGGCCGTCTCCCGGCCCGGCTCGACGCGCTCCGCCGGCCTCCTGCGCGTCGCGCTGGCGACGCTGGCGATGGCCCTCTACGGCGGCGAGCTCCAGCTCTTTCGCACGCTCGACGGGGTCAGTCTGGGGCTCGGCCTGCTCACGCAGGTGGCCTCCGTCTGCATGTGGCTCGGGCTCGCCGCGCGCGCCTCGACGGCCGCGACTGGGCTGTGCCTCGTCGCCGCGCATTTCCACTTCGGGGTCGGGCTGGGCCGCGGGGCCTTCTTGCAACACCAGAGCTGGCTCCTGGCGACGACGGTCCTTCTGCTGTCGCTCACGCCCTGCGGCGGCTCGTATTCGGTGGATCGGGCCCTGCTCGTGGCGCGCGCGGCGCGCCGGGGTCACGCGGCGCCGGAGGAGCGCGGCGACGTCTGGGCGCTGCGCCTCGTCGCTCTCCAGCTCTCGGCGGTGTACCTCTACGGCGCGCTGCAGAAGACGAGCGCGGCGTTCCTTGGCGGATCCCGCCTCCAGCAGATCTTCCTGGAGCTGTACTGGGGCTCGGACAGGCCCCAGGGCCGCTGGTTCGCGGCCGCCGCCATGGGGCTCGCGCTGGCCGTCACGGGGCTTGAATACGCCCTCGCCGTCGGCCTCTGGACGCGGCGCGGGCGAGGCCCCCTGCTCGCGCTCGGGCTCGCCATGCACGCCGGGTTTCACTACCTCCTGCCGGTCGGGATCTTCAGCGCCCTCTGCGCCGCGCTCTACCTCGCGTTTCTGCCTCCCGAGCGCGTCCACGGCTGGCTGGAGGCCGTCCACGGGGCGCCGCCCGGGGCGGGCCGCGAGGCCGCCGCCGGCGCGCAGGAGACGGCCCCGCGCGGCGCTTCTCGGGTATCCTCCGCGCGCGCATGAGCGGCCTCGCGACGACCGACACCGACACCACAGGACCGCGGGAGAGCGGGCGCGGGCACGCGCGCGACGGGCACCTCGGGCTCGTGATCGTGTGGTCGCGCGCGGAGCCGGCGCGGGTCGGGGAGGTCGCGCTCTTCCCGGCGAACGCGGGCGCGCGGGTGCTCGGCCGCGGCTCCGCCGAGGCGGGCGACACCGCCGGCCGCGCGGGCTTCGTACGGCAGCGGCCGGGCGCGAGCCCCGCGACGGCGCCGCTGTCGGGCTCGAAGCTGTCGCGCCGACAAGCGGTCGTGCGCGCGGGGCGTGACGCCCTGGAGATCGAGCGGATCGGGCGTTGCCCCATGCTGCTGCGCGGGCGCGAGGTCGACGCTTGCGCGCTCGCGCCCGGAGAGCTGCTGTCGTTCCACAAAGAGCTCCTGCTCCTTTGCGCGCGGCGGCCCTCGGTGCTGCCGGCGACGGCGAGCGTCCGAGATCGGGAGTTCCCTTTCGGCGAGGCGGACGGCACCGGCCTCATCGGGGAGAGCCCCCCGGCGTGGGAGCTGCGCGAGCAGCTCGCGTTCGCGGCCCTGCGCGAGCTGCACGTCCTCGTGCTGGGCGAGAGCGGCAGCGGCAAGGAGCTGGCGGCGCAGGCCATCCACGCGCTCTCGCGGCGCCGGGCCCGGGCGCTCGTGGCCCGCAACGCGGCGACGCTCCCGCCCGGCATCCTCGACGCGGAGCTGTTCGGGAACGTGCGCGACTACCCGAACCCCGGCATGCGGGAGCGCAAAGGCCTCATCGGCGAGGCGGACGGAGGCACGCTGTTCCTCGACGAGATAGGCGAGCTGCCGGAGGAGCTCCAGTCGCACCTGCTCCGCGTGCTCGACGGAGGCGGCCACTACCACAGGCTCGGCGAGGGCACGTCTCGCAGCTCGGATCTGCGCTTCATCGGCGCGACGAACCGATCGCCGGACCGGCTCAAGCACGACCTCCTCGCGCGGCTGACCCTGCGCATCTCTCTGCCCGGCCTCCACGAGCGCGCCGAGGACATCCCCCTCCTCTCGCGCCACTTGCTCCGGACGGACGCGCGCCGCGATCCCGATCTCGCCTCCAGGTTCTTCGAGGCGGGGGAGCCGCGGATCTCTCCGGACCTGATCGAGGCCCTGATCCTGCACCGCTTCACGCACCACGCGCGCGAGCTGAAATCGCTGCTCTGGCAGGCGATCTCCGGCAGTCGGGGCGACGTGATCGAGCTCACTCCGGCGGTCACGGCGCAGCTCTCGCTCTCCGCCGCGGCCTCCGAGCCCGCCCCGGCGGAGCTGACGAGAGAGCGGATCCAGGCGAGCGTCGACAGGCACCATGGAGTGCTGGAGCGGGTGTGGCGCGAGCTCGGCCTCGCGAACCGCTTCGCGCTGGCGCGGCTCCTCAAGAAACACGGCATCACCGTGCCGCCGCGCGCCGGGCGGGAGTGACGGGCTCCGCGGTCAGCGACCGAGCTTGGCGCTCACGCGCGCCCGGCCGCGACTGGCCTCCTCGCGGCAGCCGCCGCCCCCGGGGACAGGCCGGAGGAGGGCATTGTCGTGCAGCTCCAGGGCCATCTCCAGGGCGGCCTCGGCGCCTGTGCGGTACGCGGCGAGCGCGGCCTCCCGCGACCACGCGCCGCGCTCGACGGGGCCCGTGCGCTCGGGCGGCGCCGGGAGGGCGCGCAGGAGATCGCCGTGACGCTCGTGGAGCCGCGCCTGGCCGACGATCGCACACTGCATCACGGCCGCGTCGTTCCAGGGGATCACGGCGCCGTAGAGGCGCATTCCCTCCTGCGTCTGCCGCGCGAGCGTGTCGGCGGGCACGAGGTATGTCTCCAGGGAGGTCGCGGCGGGCGGGACGACGAGCTCCTCCGACGCGACCTCGGCGAGCGCGAGCGCCGCGGCGGCAGCCACCGAACCGGCGGGGCTGCCGGGCGCCACCCCCTCCGCGAGCGCGCGATCGAGGAGGGCCTGGAGCGCGCGCCGGGCGGCCGCGAGGTCGTGGTCCGCCCGCAGGCGCTGGGCCCGCGCCAGCTCCGCCCGTCCCCACCCGTCGCCGCCGGGACCGGGCTGGCGCGCGATCCTCCACGCGGCAAAGGCGAGGAGCGGGAGGAGCAAGAGGAGGAGCGTGAGCCCCTTTCCCGTTCGCCCGACGGCGGCGCGCCGCGGCGCGGGGGCCGGCGACGTGATCTCCGGCGCTTCGTTTCCTGAATACGGATTGTGCGATACCGGCGGGGAGGTCTCCGTCGCCGCCGCGGTCGAGCGTTCGGCCGGCGGCAGGAGCGACCGCTCCGGCTCCGGCGGAGCGTCGGGCGAGGTCGCGGCAGCGTCCAGCGAGCCAGCGGTGGTGCGGTGGGAGAGCTCGCTCCGGGCGCGCGCCGCGTAGCCGGCAGCGTCCGCCGGTCCGAAAGGCACGAGCGCGTCGAGCAGCGCCGCGACGTCCGGGAAGCGGCGCGCCGGCTGCCTGTCGAGGCACCGGAGGAGGATCGCCTCCAGATCCGGGGAGATCTCCGGTCGATCGAGCCGCACGGAGCGCGGCGGCTCGCGGGTGATTCGCCGCCGGAGCTCCTCGAACGAGCGGCCCGCGAACGCGGGCTGCCCGCACAAGAGCTCGTGCAAGATGGCCCCGAGCGCCCAGAGATCGGCGCGCTCGCCGACCTCCTCGGTACCGCCGCTCATCTGCTCCGGCGACATGTAGCGCGGCGAGCCCAGGAGTCGCCCCGTCTGCGTGAGAGTCTCGCCCTCGAGCTCCGGGCCGGCCGCGTGGCCCGACTCGATCGAACCGCGCAGCTTGGAGATCCCGAAATCGAGCACGAGCACGCGCGAGGTGCCGTCGGAGCGGCGCGCCAGGAACAGGTTCGCCGGCTTCAGATCGCGGTGAACGATGCCCCGCGCGTGCGCCGCCGCGAGCCCCGCGCCCGCCTGCAACAGGCAGCCCACCGCCTCCTCGGGCGGCAGCGGCCCGCGGGCGCGGAGGACCGCGGCGAGATCCTCCCCGGAGAGCAGCTCCATCACGAGGTAGGGCTCTCCGGGCGCCCGCTCGCCCGCGTCGAAGACACGAGCGACGTTCTCGCTCTCGATCGCCGCCGCGGCGCGCGCCTCGCGCAGGAAGCGGGGGATCGCCCCGGGCGAGCGCGCGTGCACTGGCAGCTTGAGCGCCACGCGGTGCCCGAGGTGCTCGTGCCGCGCCGCGTACACCGCGCCCATCCCGCCGCGGCCGAGGAGGCTCTCGATGCGGTATTTTCCCCCGATGACATCCCCGATCCGCGGCTCCGGTGCGGCGTGCGCAGATGTCGTGCTCCCCTCGAGCGTCATCTCCCCCTGGTATCGTGTTCACCGCCGAGCCGCACGCCAAAAAAGGGCCGCGCGCCGGGGGGCGACAGCGAGCCCCGGCGCGGCGGCTCGCCCCGGCTCCTCCGCCGGACCGGCCGCCGCTCGATCCGAGTCCCCCCCGCAGGGCGCTACATCACGAGGCCGCCGTCGACGTCGACGGTGCGACCGTTGAAGTAGTCGCACTCGAGGACGAACTTGACGGCGAGCCAGATGTCCTCGGGGACGCCGATGCGGCCGACAGGCACGTTCGCCACGAGGGCGTCGCGGGCCTTCTGGTTCATGCCCTGGGTCATGGGGGTCTCGATCATGCCCGGGGCGATGGCGCCGACGCGGATGCCGAAGGAGGCGAACTCCCGCGCCCAGGTGACGGTGTTGGCCGCGAGAGAGGCCTTGGCAGCCACGTAGTTGGACTGGCCGCGGTTGCCGTGGCGCGCGACGCTCGACATGTTGACGATGACGCCGGGCTTCTGGCCTGTCGACACCATGGTGGAGACCACCTCGCGCACCATCATGGTGGCGCCCGTGAGGTTGACGCCGATGACGGCGTTCCACTGGTCGTTCGTGAGCTTGATGATGTTGCCTGTGGCCTTGTCCTTCTTCACGAGGAGGCCGTCGCGGAGGATGCCCGCGTTGTTGATGAGGCCGTTGAGGCCGCCCATCGCCTCGTTCGCCCAAGCGACGTAGGCGAGGACGTCCGCCTCGCTCGACACGTCGAGCTTGCGGCGGTGGATGCCCGCGGGGAGCGCGGCGAGGCCCGCCTCGTTCACGTCGCCCGCGGCCACCTGCGCGCCGGCCTCGTGCAGCTTGGTCGCGAAGTACGCGCCCATGCCCTGCGCCCCGCCGGTCACGATGATCTTGAGATCGCTCAGCTTCATTTCTGCATGCTCCTGAGAAGCGCCTCTTCCGAGAGGCGATGTTCGTTACTGCCCCCGTGGTCTTTCGGAGAGGGCTTCAGCGCACGTCGCGATCCGCCCAATATTTCGAGATTCGGGGCCAGAGCGTCTTCTTGGCGTGGCTCGACACCACGGAGCCGACGTGGCCGCCCGGGAGGTGGATGTGCTCCTTGTCCTTCGAGCCGATGCGGTCGAGGAGGACGGAGGCGCTCTTGTGAGGCACGATGTTGTCGTGCTCGAAGGTGACGGCCAGCGTCGGGCACGTGATGTTCGAGAGCCGCACGGGGCGGCCGGAGAGCGAGAAGGACTCGTTCAACAGGCCGTCCTTGCGATAGAGCTCGTCGATGTACGTGCGGAAGCAGGCGCCGGGGAACGGGATGTTGTCGTTCCCCCACGCTTCCAGCGCGCGGAACCCCTCCAGAAACTCCTCGCGATCGCCCTTGTCGAGGATGCTCACCACCTTGTGCAAGGGCAGAGTCGGCCGGAGGAGCTGAAAGGACCCTTGCAGCAGCCAGGCCGGCGCGTTGCCGAAGGCGCTCTCCAGGGCCGAGAGGTCGAACGCGCCTGTCTGCGCCCACTTGGAGAGGAGGCCCTCGTCGGAGAAGCCGATCGGCGCCGCGAGAGCGACCATGGAGGCGAAGTGCTCCTGGTGGACCGCGGCGTGGATGGTCGTGAGCGTGCCGCCGAGGCAATACCCGAGCACGTGCGCCTTGCCGTCCGGGGAGGCCTCCGCCGCCCGGCGAACCGCGCGGCCGAGGTACCTGTCACAGACGTCGTCGAACGTGAGGAGCCTGTCCTCGTCCGTGGGGACGCCCCACTCGATGCAATACACATCGTGTCCAACGGACACCATGTACTCGATGAAGCTCTTTCCGGGCATCAGGTCGAGCACGTAGTGCCTGTTGATGAGCGACGGCACGAGGAGGAGCGGCGTCTTGTACGCGACGCCCTCGGGGCGCGGGCGGTACCGGAGCAAGCGCAGCTTGTTCTCGCGATAGACCACCTCCGCGGGCGTCTTGCCGACGACGGGCGGCTTGCGCCTCCACAGGGTCGCGAGGTTCTTCAGGCCCTTCATTTGTAGAGCGCCTCGAACTCGTCCCGGAAGGCCTCGTAGACCTTCTTGCGGCGGAGCTTCAGCACGGCTGTCAGCATGCCATTTGCCACCGTGAGCGGGCGGGGCATGATGTGGAACTTCTTGATGGTCTCGTGGTGCGCCAGCTCGGCGTTCACCTTCTCGATGCGCGCCTGCACGAGCGCGCGGACGGCCTCGTCGCCGGATTGACCGAGCTTCGCGAGCTCCGCCTGGAGCATCTCGTCGTTGAGCCACACGCCGAGGACGAGGTACTTCTTGGCGTCGCCGTAGACGACGACGTGCGAGAACACGTGATCGTCGGCGAACCGAAGCTCGATGTTGACGGGCGGGACGTTCTTGCCGCCGGCCGTCACGAGGATGTCCTTCTTGCGGTCGACGATCTTGATGAAGCCGTCCTCGGTCCACTGGCCGACGTCGCCCGTCTTGAACCAGCCGTCCTCGGTGAAGGCCTCTTTCGTGGCGGCGTCGTCCTTGAAGTAGCCCTTGAACACGTTCGGGCCCTTCGCGAGGATCTCGCCGTCCTCCGCGAGCTTCAGCTCGACCGACGGGAACGGCTTGCCCACGGTGTCGAACCGGAACGAGTCCGGGCGGTTCATCGTCAGCGTGGGAGACGTCTCGGTGAGGCCGTATCCCTCGATGATGAGGATGCCATTGTCGTGGAAGAACTCCTTGACCTCCCGCTTGAGCCCGGCGCCGCCGGAGAGGCAGAAGCAGAAGCGACCGCCGGTCACCTCCATGAGCTTCTTCTTGCGGGCCTCGGGGGTGGGCTCGCCCATCGCCGCGACGGCCATCTTCTCCCAGTACGAGGGGACGCTCATGAACACGCTCGGCCGGATCTCGGGGAGCTTGGCCATGACGTTGGTCGGGTCCGCCAGGTACGTGAGGAAGCCGAGCGAGTTGCCGAGGCCGGACTGGCCGATGCCGTAGATGTGGCTCATCGGCAGCCAGAGGATGTCGACGGGGTGATCGTCGATGAGGACGCCGTTCACCGACAGCCAGTCACGCCCGTTGATGCCCACGTTGTAGTGGGTGAGCGGGACGCCCTTGGGGTTGCCGGTGGTGCCGCTCGTGTAGAGCATGAGCCCCACCTGATCGAGGGAGACGGCGTTCATGATGCGCTCGAAGTCGCCGGGATGCGCCTTGTCGTGCTCGGCGCCGGCGGCGGCGGCCGTCTGAAAGGCGACGAGGCGACTCCGCACCTCGGACGCGTCCGGGACCGTCTTTCCCTTGGCGCGGAGGGTCTCGACCATCTTCTCGACGTCCGCCCCCTCGTCGAAACAGACAATCTTGGTGACCGTCGCGTACGAGCTCCACGCCTCGATCACGCGGGGGAGGAGCTGGGCCGAGACGAAGAAGACCTTGGCCTCGCTGTGGTGCGCGATGTACCCGGCCTGATCGGGGGTGTTCGCCGGGTAGACAGGCACCATCACGCCGCCCGCGGCCTGGATCCCGAGGAACGCCGCGAGCCACTCCACGTGGTTGGTGCTGAAGATCGCCCCCCGATCGCCGGAGGAGAAGCCCACGGACGTCAGGAACGAGCCTGCCTTTCGGATCATGTCCGCGAAGGCGCCCCACGTGACGGCGCGGTAGTCGCCGTCCGGCGTCGGCACCATGAAGCGGGGGCGGGTCTTCCTCTCCGGGAGAGAGTCGAAGACGACCTTGGGAGCGATCTTCAAATCGAGGAACGGCGTGACGTCCATGGTGTCCTCGTCACTTCTTCGCTTCTGCGAGCTTCTCTTCGAGGTCGAGCAGGCGGCTCTCGAGCTGGTTCAGCGCGTGGAGCGTGCGCTCCTGATCGCGCTTGGTGGGCAGTCCCCACGCGCCCCAGAACTGCGCCATCGCCTTGTCGGAGGCGGCCTTCGCCTTCATCCCGGCGGAGAGCATCGTCCCCGCGGGCGTGAGGACGAGCGGGCTCTTCAGCACCTTCTCCAGGAGCTCGGCCGTCTGATTCTCCCAAACATCGAAGCCCTTCTTCCAGTCGTCGAAACCGAACATCGCTCTCTCCTGTCTTCGCTCTTTGATGGTGGCTGTCGTGGCGGGCGGCGCCCGCCTATTGTCCGAGACGGCGCACTTCGGCTGCCGTCGTGAAATTGTCACTCTTCTCGCCTTCCTGGCTCGTCGCGCGGGCGACCTCGCCGAAGCACTCGAAGAGGAACTGCGTCTGGCGCGTGCTGATGCTCTTGCCCACTGCCGGCTCCTGCACGATGTGCAGCTTCATCCGGTGGACCTGCTGGAACGTGTAGTCGAAGAGCTCGAGCTGGCCCGTCTCGCCGACGGTGACGTCGTAGGTGTCCTTGCCGGCGTACGGGAGGCCGTAGGTGAGCCCGTTCTGGACCTCGCCGCTCGCGACCCAGTGCTTTCCCGGCTCGATCGGGAACTTGTAGAGCGGGATGGGCGCGTCGTAGACGAGGAGCGTCTGGCCCTTCTTGGGCTTCTCTTCGACCGACGCGATCCCGAGGAGGCTGAGCTCCGCGTCCGTGTGCTTGTAGATGCCCTCCAGCGTCCCGGCCGCGTCGACGGGGGCCGCGAACTCGCCGTCCGGAAAGCTCGCCTTGTACCACTTGGCCGAGAGGTCCGACGCCTGGATGGTGGCCTGCTGATCGCTCGCGAAGTCCTGGGAAAAGTCCCAGATCGGCGATCCGTCGTTGTTGGCGGTGCCGGCCAGATCGACAGTCCGCTTCTCGCCGGCGGGCGAGACGAGGAACGACGCCGGGATGCCGAGGGCCGCCTGGAGCTCGCTCGCGTCGATCTTCCCGTCGAGGTTGGGGACGCACGTCAGGTTGGGAGGCTCGGTGTCCTTCACCGGGTCGTGGCCGGGACGGGTGGTGTTGTCCTGGCACCCCGAGAGGCCCGGCGTCGCCAGGAGGGCGGCGGCGAGGGTGGCAGTCCGGAGCACGGTGCTAGAAAACATAAGCCGCCCGTACGCGCAAGAGCTGAGCCGGTTGCGCCTTGAGGTTCAGATCGGGGTTGTCGAGGCCGGAGAGGGGGAACAGGACCGCGTGCTCCAGCGCGACGCCGAAGCCGTCGTCGTGCCTGTACGCGATGGTCGGGTCGAGCTCGACGCCGAGCGGCGACTGGCCTCCCGGCGTGGAGCCCGCCTCGATCGCGAACGACGCGATCCCCGCGAGGGAGAGGGTCACCCTGGAGGTGCCGAGATCGAGCGCCGTGTAGCGGACGTGAGGGCGGAGATAGACGGCGTC
>WBZX01002703.1_pt1 | contig 11878 bp, 9 predicted proteins | sample 5204211 | NCBI WGS metagenome assembly WBZX01 (sample SAMN12344362, study PRJNA552823) | activated sludge metagenome | biome: Activated sludge suspended growth; feature: Nitrification reactor; material: Wastewater; isolation source: activated sludge from nitrification reactor of wastewater treatment...
TTCGTAGCCATGGTGTTCAGGAAATCATTCACTTCCTGACCATCAGGACCGAACAGATGCGGCCGTGCACCATAGATGTAGTCGGGCTCGGGGGGTATGCTGAAGGAGACGCTGCCATTCGCCCCTCCTGAGCAGGACCCTTCAATATCGAGGATGCTCACCGGAAAGAACTGAGGCACTTGGGGTACTACGGCCTCCATGTAGCCGGGGCAGCCATCCGCATCGGTATAGTTCACCCCATAGGTCTCACCCGGCGCAGCCCAATTGCACACGGCGCGCGCCACACCGAAGTCTCCGGCGAACCAGAGCCAATCAGAAGGGATGGCCCCTGGGAAGAAGGGCTGTTCGCTACAGGAATGGTCGAACTGATGGGGAGCCGGGCCGCCCGGAGCCAACTGATCGCCATAGCCGAAGAACACGAAGCCAGCCATGTTCGGTTCCGGGCCGGGCATGCACGACGGAATGGCCTGTGCGAACATGTAGGCCGAATTCCATTCCCAATTCGGCAGGTTGGGCACTACAGCGGTGTTCTGTTGCTGCGCGCCGAGGAAGTCGGTCACCGTGAGCGTGTAGCTGCCAGCCGGAAGACCGCTCCGGTTCTGCGTCGTGGGACCATCGCTCCAAGCGTAGGTATAGGGTGGTACCCCACCGCTCACCGAGGTGGAAATGGTACCGTCGGCGTGGGCACAGTGCTCGGGTGAGATGGTGAACGTGATGTTCGCCTTTGCTGCGGACAGCGGCACAACGAACAGCAAGAAGAACGCGCGTAAGGTTCGCGTCATGGGGAGGCGGTTGGTGGTGGCTAGGCGGGCACCCTGCCATTCGGCAGACGCCCCTTCGGCATTTGGATGCCTGAAGGTAGCCAAGGAGCTTTCAACAGAGCCTCCGGGTATCTTCGCGGCCGCGTCTCCCCTGCTTTCCAAAGCGACAGGTGGGTGCGTTCCCGGCCGATGTCCTCCTCCCACACCGTCGCCTTCCACACCTTGGGCTGCAAGCTCAACTTCAGTGAGACCAGCACGCTGGCCCGCTCGCTGGAGGAGGCAGGCTATGCCCGGGTGAAGGTGGAGGAGCGCCCGGATGTGTTCGTGCTGAACACGTGCAGCGTTACCGAGAACGCGGACAAGGAGTGCCGCCAATGGGTGCGCAAGTTCCAGCGCATCAACCACGAAGCCTTCATTGCCGTGGTGGGATGCTACGCCCAATTGAAGCCGGAGGAGATCGCCGCCATACCGGGGGTGGACCTGGTGTTGGGCGCCAACGAGAAGTTCGACCTCGCCGCGCACATCGCCGAAGCGGGCGGCAAGCAGGAACAGGGGCGCGCGGTCTTCGGCGCCATCAAGGAAGCCCGGCGCTTCGTGCCCTCCTACAACGCCAACGACCGAACGCGCACCTTCCTGAAGGTGCAGGACGGCTGCGACTACTTCTGTTCCTTCTGCACCATTCCGCTGGCCCGCGGCCGCAGCCGCAGTGGCACCGTGGCCGAAACGGTGGAGCACGCACGCACCATCGCCGCCTCTGGGGTACGCGAGATCGTGCTGACCGGGGTGAACACCGGCGATTTCGGGCGTCAACATGGGGAGGACCTCCTGCAACTGATCACCGCGCTGGACAAGGTCGAGGGCATCGACCGGTTCCGCATCAGCAGCATCGAACCCAACCTCTGCAACAACGCCATCATCGACTTCGTGGAGGCGAGCGAGCGCTTCGTGCCGCACTTCCACATGCCCCTGCAAAGCGGAAGCGATGTCATCCTGGAGCGCATGCGACGCCGCTATGACACGGCGCTGTATGCGGAGCGCGTGAGCCGGATCAAGGAGCGCATGCCCCAGGCCTGCATCGGCGTGGACGTCATAACCGGCACACCCGGCGAGACCGAAGCGGAGTTCCAGCGCACCCATGCCTTCCTGCGGTCCATTTCCGTGGACTACCTGCATGTGTTCACCTACAGCGAACGCGCCAATACCACCGCCGTGCGCATGGACGATACGGTGCCCATGGAGTTGCGGCGCGAGCGGACCAAGCAACTGCGCATCCTCAGCAGCAAGTTCCAGCGCGCCTTCTATGAGCAGCACCTCGGCAGCACCCGTCCCGTGCTATTCGAGGCGGAGCCCACCAATGGGTTGCTGGAAGGCTATACGGACAACTACATACGCGTGGACCTCCCCTACGATGCAGCACTGGTGAATCGCTTAGTGCCCGTGCATCTTGTGCGCATCAACGGCGAAGGGCATGTGAGCGGCGCACTCGTCTCTGAACCCATTCCTTCCGCCGAACACCTGGCCACACAGCTGGCCGATTGACCATGTACCCGACGATCTATCACGCGCTGCTCGACCTTACCGGTATCGACCTGCCGCTGCTCGCCTTCCTCAACAGCTTCGGGTTCTTCGTGGCGGTCGCCTTCTTCTTCGCCAGTTGGACCCTGGGCATGGAGTTCCGCCGCATGGAAGGCCGGGGCCTGCTGAAGCCCTCCACACGCACGGAGACCATCGGCCTGCCCGCTTCCCCCCGCGACCTCATTTGGCAGGGTCTGCTCGGCTTCGTGCTCGGCTGGAAGGGGCTCTACCTGATCCTCCATTCCGCCGAAGCCACGGCGGACACCAAGGGCTTCCTGCTGAGCCTGCAAGGGAGTTGGCTGGGGGGCATCGCCTTGGCCGCGCTGCTGGTATGGTTGCACTGGCGCGAGAAGGAGAAAGCGCGCCTCGCTGAACCCAAGACCCAACAGGTACCCATGCGCCCGAGCGAGCATGGCAACAACATCACGCTCACCGCTGCGCTCTGGGGCTTCATCGGTGCCAAACTCTTCCACTGGCTGGAGAACCCGGACGAGTTCATCCGCTTCGTGCAGGCACCGAACGCGGACGGCATCATGACCGGTCTCACCATGTATGGCGGCCTCCTGCTCGCCGGTGCCATGGTCATCCGCTACTTCGTGAAGCATGGCATCCCCGTATGGCACGGCGCGGATGCCGCAGCACCGGGCGTGCTGCTGGCCTACGCCATCGGCCGCATCGGCTGCCAGGTGAGCGGTGATGGTGACTGGGGGATCGTGAACACCGCACCCGCACCCAGTTGGATGCCGCAATGGCTCTGGAGCTACGACTACCCGAACAACGTGAACGCCGTGGGCGTGCCGCTCGTGGACGGACGCACCTGTTACGAGGGCTATTGCACCGTACTGCCCGAGACGGTCTTCCCCACCCCGCTCTATGAAACGCTCACGTGCCTGGTGCTCTTCGGCGTGCTGTGGATGCTCCGCAAGCGCTTGAAGCCCGCGGGCTCCATTTTCTTCCTCTTCCTCTTCCTCGATGGCTTGGAGCGTTTCTTCATCGAGAAGATCCGCGTGAACGTGGAGGTGCTGGGGAATTGGACACAAGCCGAGATCATCGCCACGGCGCTCATGCTAGCAGGCATCGGCGGCCTGGTGTGGCTGCGCGTACGCAAAGAATCCGAACATGGACCTCAAGAAACTAACTGACCAAGTAGCCGCGATCAGCGTGGACGTAGCCGCCTTCATCCGCAGTGAGGCGGGGCGCCTGACCGAAGCGCGTGTGAGCACCAAGAGCTTGAACAACCTGGTGACGCATGTGGACCACGTGGCGGAAGACCGTCTGGTGGAAGGCTTGGAGCGTCTGCTGCCCGAAGCCGGCTTCATCGCTGAAGAAGGGAGCGGCGAACAGCGCGAGCGCTACAACTGGGTGATAGACCCGCTGGACGGCACCACCAACTTCGTGCACGGCGTACCCTGCTACTGCATCAGCATCGCCTTGCTGGATGGTACCGAGCCCTTGCTGGGCGTGGTGCACGAGGTCACGCGCGACGAGCGCTTCACCTCCTGGCGTGGCGGCGGCTCATACCTAAACGGCCTTCCCATCCGCGTGAGCGAGCGCACCCAGCTGCAGGACAGCCTGCTGGCCACCGGCTTCCCCTACGACGACTTCGGGTACGAATCCGAGTACATGGACCTGCTGCGCGAACTGATGCACCGCACGCGCGGTATCCGTCGCCTGGGCAGTGCCGCTGCGGACCTTGCCTACGTGGCCTGTGGACGCTTCGAGGCGTTCTACGAGTATGGCCTCAACAGCTGGGATGTGGCCGCCGGTGTGTTGCTCGTGCGCGAAGCCGGCGGGCAGGTGAGCGGCTTCCGCCCCAGCAAGGACCCGGTCTTCGACGAGGAGATCGTGGCCAGCAACAGCGCCATCCACAACGAGTTGCTGGAGGTGATCGAGCGCAACTGGCAGCGGCAGGACTGAGCGAAGAGGCTTGACCATCTTCGTCCGATGCACGCGACGCTTTCGTCGCAGCATCGCGTTAGGTAGATTCGTGCATACCCAACGCTCATGCGAAGCCTCCTATTCGTGGTCAGTAGCATCTGCCTGGCGCAGGTGGTCCATGCCCAACAAGCACCACCACCCACTGCACCGGAAACAGGCACCGTCACCGTTGGTGTACTCCAAGGCGGGGGATCGCTCATCGGTTTCGATGTGGAAGCGCTCATCGCACGGCGCTTCGGACTACAGATCGGCGCAGGTCTAGTGGGCTACGGCGGTGGTATCAACTACCACCTTGCGCCCGGTAGCAAGTCCTCCTTCCTCTCGTTCCAATACTGGCATCAAGGCATCGACAACAGTCACACGCAGACCGTCGTGGGCCCCAACTTCGTTTACCGCAGCAAGAAGTGGTTCACGGCTCAACTAGGTGCCGGAAGAACACTGGAGAAGGGTCCCGCCTGGCCGGAGGACGTGGAGCAACCTCCCGTCATACTCATGTACGCCATCGGCGCGTACTTCAAGATGTGACCGCGCCTGGTCGATGCTGCCGCGCCAGCAGTGCCAAGACCCCGAGCCCAAGCATGGTGATGCCCGCCACGGCCAGCAGCACCTCGAAACCCATCTGGTACCCCCAGACCTTGAGCAGATCGCGCAGGATGTAAGTGATGATGGGAGCGCTCACGCACACCATCGGCACCCAACGTTCCATCGGCTTCCCCTTGAAGAAGAGTCCGTAAGCGAACAAGCCGAGCAATGGCCCGTAGGTGAAGCCTGCGATATCGAAGAGTGTCTTGATCACCGTCGGCGTTGCGAGCCAGTGGAAGTAGAGGATGCACAGCAGGAACAGCAATGCCATGCCCAAGTGGATCCGCTGGCGCACACGCTTCTGCTTCGCTTCGTCCCAGCCACGATCGCGAATGCCGATGAGGTCGAGGCAGGTGCTCGCCGTGAGCGCCGTGAGCGCGCCATCGGCACTGGGGAACAGCGCGCTGATGAGGCCGATGATGAAGAGCAGACCCAGCCATGAGGGGAAGTAGGTGAGCGCCATGGTGGGGAACACGTCATCGGGCCGCATGGGGAGCGCTTGGCCGAACTTGCCTGAGTAGATGAAGAGATAGAGCAATGCACCGAGCAGGAGGAAGAGCCCGTTCACTGCGAGCAACACCACGCTGAAGACACGCATGTTCTTCTTGGCGCCCCCTACGGTGGCCACGCTCAGGTTCTTCTGCATCATCTCCTGATCGAGGCCCGTCATGGCGATGGTGATGAAGATGCCCGCGAGTATCTGCTTGAGGAAGAAGCCGTCGCTCCGCCAATCGGAATTCAGCACGGTGGTCATTCCGCTCGCTCCCAATGCGCTCTTCCAATCGCCCATCTCCGTCGCGTTGGTGATGTAGATGATGGTGCCCACCAACGCACCCAGCATGAAGAGCGTCTGTAGTGTATCGGTCCACACGATGGTCTTCACACCGCCCTTCAGCGTGTACAACACGATCATGAGCAGCACCACGAAGGCGGTGAGCTCGAAAGGCACGCCCATCTCATCCAGCACGAAGAGTTGGATCACGTTGAGCACCACGTAGATGCGGATGGTGGCACCGGCCAGGCGACTGAGGATGAAGAAGGCTGCGCCGGTGCGGTAGCTCGTCATGCCGAAACGCTCACGCAGGTACCCGTAGATGCTGGTGAGCTTCATGCGGTAGTAGAGCGGTAGCAGGATACCCGCCACGATCCAATAGCCGATGGCGAAGCCGATGACGAGTTGCAGGTAGGTCCAGCCCTTGGTCTGCACCATGCCCGGCACGCTGATGAAGGTGACCCCGCTGAGCGAGGTGCCGATCATGCCGAAGGCCACCACCCACCAGAGGCTCTTGCGCTCGCCGCTGTAGAAGGCATGCTCACCGGCACCGCGGCTGGTCCACCACGCGATACCGAGCAGCAACAGGAAGTAACCGAAGACGATGGAGAGGAGGAGCGCGGGAGACATCAATGCGAAGGAAGGACTGATGGCCGGTAGTCAGCATGCGGATCTGTGAAGAGTTGTGCGTCGGTCATTGTCAGTTCCACTGACCGGAGCACGTATTACTTCGCGAACATGAGACTGCCTCTCCCCCATGCCGCGTTCACACTACTCATCGGCTGTACACAGGCGCCGACTGGCGAGTCCTCGTTGCCCTCTGCGCAGCAACGGCATCAGGCCTTTATTGAGTTACGTAAGCTGGCCAAGCATGGAACACAGGGCGAGATACGGGTGGATGACATTGGCTGGGACGACTTCGCAGCACACTACACAGCGGTGGATAGTGCATCCTTCAGCGTGCTATGGCCCGACAGCATTTGGGTGGCCGGGTTGGAGGACTATGACAGGACCTACGTTCACGGCTGGAAGGAACTGGACCAAGACCACGTGCTGCTGAGCCTCATAACACAACGCGAGAACTCATACTGTACCACCATCGTATTGGACCTGCGCACGCGCGAAGGGCGCTCGCTATGCTCCTTCGAGGCCGCCTCACGTTGCGGCGACGGTAACTGGACCTACATGGCCCATGGACGCTTCGAGGACCCGTGGACCTACATCCGCACCAGCGTTGAAATGGACCTGGCGACGTTGGACAGCAACTATGTGGAGACGTACTCATGCGATTCGCTGGTCAGCCGCATTTCCTTTTCGAGGAATGGAGAACTGACGGAGGAGCGGATCAGCGCAACCCACTTTGAGGTGGTCGAGCACCCGCAACTCCAAGATTGACCGAACCGCCGACGGACCGCGCCCAAGCCCTTCCTTTGCCCCATGTCCCTCTCCTCCACCCTACTGGAGAACGCCGTTGACCAACTGGCCACGCTGCCTGGTGTTGGCCGCCGCACGGCCATGCGCCTGGCTCTGGACCTGTTGCGCCGTGACACCCAGAAAGTGGTACGTTTTGCGGAAGCCGTGCGCGCCTTGCGTGAGAACGTGCGCTATTGCGAGCGTTGCTGCAACATCAGCGATAACCCCGTATGCGAGATCTGCGCGAACCCCGCCCGCGATGCCAGCCTCATCTGCGTAGTGGAGGACATCCGGGATGTGATCGCCATTGAGAACACCCGGCAGTTCAAAGGACTGTACCACGTTCTTGGCGGTGTCATAAGCCCCATGGACGGTATCGGACCGGACGACCTGCACACCCGCGAACTGATGGACCGTGTGCACCAGGGAGGCGTGCGCGAAGTGCTGCTCGCCTTGGGAGGGACGTTGGAGGGCGATACCACGGGTTTCTACCTCAACCGAAAGCTGGCTGAACAAGGCGTCATGGTCACCACCATCGCACGGGGCATAAGCGTAGGTGCGGAACTGGACCAGGCGGACGAGATCACCCTTGGCCGTAGCATTGCCGACCGGAAACCCTATGAGCAAAGCGTGAAGCGATGAGAACAGGATGTGCCCATGCGATCATGTGGACATATGCCCATGGAACACAGGCCCAGGGATCGATCGAGCGCATGGGCACATGTCGCGCGGGTATCGTGCGTGGCCCTCATGTCCACATGAGCACATGAAGCTTTCCGTCATCATCGTCAACTACAACGTGCGCGCCTACCTGGAGCAGTGCCTGCGCACGGTGTTCAAGGCGCTCGAGGGCATTGAGGGTGATGTGTTCGTGGTGGACAACCAGAGCACCGATGGCAGCGTGGAGATGGTGCGGGAGAAATTCCCGCAGGTGCGCTTGATCGCCAATGCGGACAACGTGGGCTTCAGCCGGGCGAACAACCAGGCCATCCGTGCAAGCGATGCGGAGTACGTGGTACTGCTGAATCCCGACACGGTGGTCGGTGAAGACGTGTTCAGCAAGGTGATCGCCTTCCTGGATGCCCACCCCAAGACCGGCGGTCTGGGTGTGAAGATGATCGACGGCAAGGGGCACTTCCTTCCCGAGAGCAAGCGTGGCCTGCCCACACCGGCGGTGGCCTTCTACAAGATCATCGGTCTCACACGCCTGTTCCCCCACAGCCGGGTATTCGGCCGCTACCACTTGGGGCACCTGCCCGAGAACGAGAACGCGCGCATCGAGATCCTTTCCGGCGCCTGCATGTTCCTGCGCAAGAAGACGTTGGATGAAGTGGGGCTCCTTGACGAGAGCTTCTTCATGTATGGCGAGGACATCGACCTTAGCTACCGCATCACGCTCGGCGGCTACGAGAACTGGTACTTCCCCGAGGCACGCATCATCCACTACAAGGGGGAGAGCACGAAGAAGAGCAGTGTGAACTACGTGTTCGTGTTCTACAACGCCATGGCCATCTTCGCGCAGAAGCACTTCACGCGCCGGCGCACGGACCTGCTGAGCCTGCTCATCAACGGGAGCATCTACCTCAGCGCCGCCGGGGCCATCGTCATGCGCTTCCTGCGCCGTGCCCTGCTACCCATGCTGGACCTGCTCCTCACCATGGCCGCGGCCTATGTGTTCCTCCTTCTCCGGACGAACGACGGGATGGTCCCGACCCAGGACGCGCTGGCCTCCTTCCTTCCCATCGCAGCAGTGGCCCAAGTGTTCCTAGCGGTCTTCGGCGGTTATGACATCCCCGTGCGGCTGCTGCACGTGCTGAAGGGCATGGGGGCGTTGACCTTGGTCGCACTCGGACTACACGTCATCAATGGCGATGGGCTGCAGGGTATGGCGACCTCCGTGACGGTGGTCCTATGCGCCACGGTGTGCTACCTGGCCGCCCGGGTGCTCTTGCATGCCATGCGCGTCAGTTCCTTCAGCCTGCGGAGCCTGGACCGCAAACGGATCCTCTCCATCGGCAGTGAAAGCGAGAACAAGCATGCGCTCGCCCTACTGTGGCAGACGCACTTCGGCCTTGGTCGCCAGAAGCAGATGAGCACCAGCGATGCGGGTTCGGCCGATGCGGTGAAGCTCATTCGCAAGAAGGTGCGCAAACATGGTATCGATGAAGTGGTCTTCTGTGCCAAGGACCTGGCGTGGGGCCGCATCATCGAACTGATGGAGGGCCTTAAGCGTGCCGGCGTGATGTTCAAGATCGCCCAGCCTGCGCGGGAGTTCATCATCGGCCCCAGCAGCATCGAAAGCCTCCAGGACTTGGACATCATGGAGGTGCATGCCGTGAACAGCGCTGCGGGAAGGCGGACGAAACGCATGATGGACCTCTTCCTGTCCATCGCGCTCCTGCTCGCCCTCCCCATTTCCATCTGGTTCGTGCAAGACCGGCCGGGCTTCCTTTCCAACACGTGGAACGTGCTACTAGGCCGAAAGAGCTGGGTGGGCTATAGTTCGGGTGGAGAGCGCACCTTGAAGCTGCCTACCATCAAACCGGGCGTACTGGGTACGCTGCCTGGCACAATGGGTACCAGCGTGCCGGTGGTGGTGCGGGCCAATGCCGCCTACGCCAAGGACTACAGCGCCTGGCACGATCTCCGGCTCGTGCTGGCCGGTTTCCGCCAACTGGGCAGGGGGTAGTCACCTTCCCCAAGGAAGCAGGTGGTTACATTTGGCCGCAGCCCCTTAGCGGGTGCGTAAGCCATGTCCCAGATCGAGATCCTGCTGCCCAAGATGGGCGAGAGCGTAGCCGAGGCCACCATCACCAAATGGCTGAAGAAGCCCGGTGAAGCGGTAGCCGCCGATGAACCCATCGTGGAGATCGCCACCGACAAGGTGGACAGCGAGGTACCTGCTCCCGAGGGTGGTATCATGGGCGAGCAGCTTGTGAAGGAGGGCGATGTGGTGAAGGTTGGGCAGCTCATCGCCCGGATCGCCACCGGTGCCACTGCGAGCGCTCCCGTCGCCAGCGCACCAGCACCAGAAGCACCCAAGGCGGCACCGGCCGCCAATGGACATGCCCCCGTGGCCGCCAAGGCCGCTGCGGCAGTGACCGAAGCACCCGTGGACCGCACAGGCCCCAGCGGCAAGTTCTACAGCCCGCTGGTGCGCACCATCGCCAACAGCGAAGGCGTGAGCATGCAAGAACTGGAACGCATCGCCGGTTCAGGCCAAGGCGGTCGCGTGACCAAGAAGGACATCCTGGACTACCTGCCGCAGCGTGGCTCCGCACCGGTAGCCGCCCCTCAACCAGCGGCTGCACCCGCCGCTCCGGCCCCAACAGCCGCTCCGGCACCCGCACCGCCCCCCCCACCCGCTGTGGTGCCCGCTGCCGGCGACGAGCTCATCGAAATGGACCGCATGCGCAAGCTCATCGCCGACCACATGGTGATGAGCAAGCGCACCAGCCCGCACGTGACCAGCTTCGTGGAGGCCGATGTGACCAACCTGGTGCTTTGGCGGGAAAAGGTGAAGGCCGCCTTCGAGAAACGCGAGGGAGAGAAGCTCACCTTCACTCCCGTCTTCATCATGGCGCTCGCGCAGGCGATCAAGGAAATGCCCATGATCAACGTGCAGGTGGACGGCCACACCATCATCAAGAAGAAGGACATCAACATCGGCATGGCCGCTGCGCTGCCCACGGGCAACCTGATCGTGCCGGTGATCAAGAACGCGGACCAGTTCAACCTCGTTGGTCTGGCCAAGAAGGTGAACGACCTGGCCAACCGCGCCCGCATGGGTAAGTTGCTACCCGACGAGATCGCCGGAGGCACCTACACCATGACCAATGTGGGCACCTTCGGCAATGTGCTCGGCACGCCGGTCATCAACCAGCCCCAAGTAGCCATCATGGCCACTGGAGCCATCCGGAAGAAACCAGCCGTGATCGAGACACCGCAGGGCGATGTCATCGGCATCCGCCACCAGATGTTCCTCTCCCACTCCTATGACCACCGGGTGGTGGATGGTGCGCTAGGTGGCCGTTTCGTGCGCCGGGTGGCGGATATCCTGGAAGGATGGGACCTCAATGCCCCCTTCTGACCGCCCTTGGGGAAAATTCTACATTTAGCCCATTCGTTACACGCTCCCTCCCACTGAACCAGCCCAGCGATGAATTACGGTTACGCTGTCCTTCTCTCCTTCGGTCTCGCCTCCCTTGCCGCTCCCGCCTACTCCCAAGGAGAAGGCACTTCCTTCATCTGGAAGTTCGAAGAAGGGAACAAGCTCATGGAAGAGAAGCTCTTCAACCAGGCCGCCGAGATCTGGATGGAGCTCCTGACCACCGATCCAGAGAACGCGAACCTGAACTACAAGCTGGGCCTCAGCTACTTCAGTTCGTACAATCAGAAGGCGAAGGCACAGCCCTTCCTGGAGAAGGCTTCGCAACTGCGCAAGAGTGGCGGTTATGGTGGATTCAACCAAGCCGGGTACGACCCCTTCGAACCAAAGGAGCGCAATGCCCCCATCGAAGTGGATTACTACTTGGGGCGTTCCTACCATCTATCGGAGAAGTTCGATCTGGCCGACCAGTTCTACCAGAAGTTCCTGGACGAGGCGGACCCCAAGCATGCCCTTCGTCCCTTGGCGGTGCGCGGCAAGGAGCAGACCGCCAACGCACGTGAGCTGCGCAAGTCTCCTTTGGGCTACCAAGTGAGCAATGTGGGTTCGGTGATCAACGCTGATCGACCCGATTTCAGCCCCGTGCTTTCTGTTGACGGCAACGCCCTTTTCTACACCTCTCGCCGCATCCGACCGGACAGTTCCAACAGCAATATCCTGGACCCTATC
>WBZX01001052.1_pt2 | contig 11877 bp, 12 predicted proteins | sample 5204211 | NCBI WGS metagenome assembly WBZX01 (sample SAMN12344362, study PRJNA552823) | activated sludge metagenome | biome: Activated sludge suspended growth; feature: Nitrification reactor; material: Wastewater; isolation source: activated sludge from nitrification reactor of wastewater...
TGGTGTCTCCTCAGAGGGTTGCGCCGGGCAGCACGCGGGCAGCCACCAGTCCGCGGCCGGTGGTGGCATCGCCACCGATTTGCAGCAGTTTGCTGTTGATCGCACCAACGACCTGAGCAAGCACGCCTTCTGCCGGCGTGTCACCCTTGCCGCTGCGCTCGGCGCTCGCCATCAGGCTGCCGAGCATCAGCGATTCGGGGGGCAGATTTTCGGTGTAGAAGAGCCCGCCGTCGCTGGCTGTCCCAGTCTTGTTGTCGATGCGTACATGCGGTTCGACGACCGTGGCGTTCTTGGCAAACCAGGTGAAGTCCTCGTCTGAGAGAATGACCAAATCGCGGGCGAGCTTGTCACGGAAGAAGGCATGCGCTTCGCCGGTCGGCAGCGCGTTGTCGGCGAGCCATTTTGCGAAAGCGGGCAGGGTGCCGTCATCCACCTGTGTGGAGAACTCGAAGGCTTCGAGGTGGAGCGTGTCGCCGTTCAGCAGCTCCGGGTTGGCGCTGAGTGCATAACCCGTTTCAACCCGCGCGGGCAGTGGGGGCACATCCTTGATGCCCAGTTGTGCGAGCAGCCGTGCTGCGCGGGCCAGGGCGTACGGACTGGTGGCGTAGACATAGCCCTCCTTGGTGCTGCGAACCGGGAAAGCGATCAGTTGCGCATCGCCCACGCTGATGGCGCCAGCATGCAGGTCAGGGCCGCGCGATTCCGGTCCGAACAGGCGGTCGAGCAAGCCGCCCTTCCAGTCGCCGAGATTGGAAAAACGGTGGCGGATGGCACCTTTGAGGCCGGAGCCGGCAAAGATCGGGTGTTCACTGTGGCGTTCGCGGGCGATGGGGTTATCGATCAGGCCAAAGGCCTGGCCGGTGCCCATGTGAACGGGGCTTTCGGCGTAGAGAAAGAGGGCGGCGTGAGCTTGGAACATGATGGTCTTTGTCCTTGAATATGGTTTCGTGGCCTGGGCTTACCAGACGGCGAGTTGAATGGCGTTGAATCCTTCGGCGCGACGTGCGGGATCGGTCAGTGGCAAACCGTTCTGGAGCAGCGCGGCAAGGTCGCCGGGGTTGCCCTGGAAGTCATCCAGCCAGTAGACGCTGCCGGTGGGGGCGGCGCGGACGGCAGGCTTCGGACGCCGCAGTGCGAGATCCCAGCCCGACAGCGTTTCCAGTCGAGGGACCGCGGCACTGGAAAGGCGTGCCGAGGACTGGCCGAAATGCCAGCGCCCCGCCGGGTCCGTTCCTGGAAGCGTCCAGCCGTCGGGGAAAATTCCCGGGCTGACGAGGAGCAGGCGGAAGCGTCCGGCCTTGGCGAGATACTCAAGGTCCGGCGCTGCCAGGGCCGCACTGCAAGGTGTGATTGCGGCAGCATGGCCGTCGCCGCCGAAGCGCAGCAGCCCGGATTGCGGCAGCAGCCCGTCGGCACCGGCAACCGAGACAAGGAAGCCGATGCTAGGCTGCAGCGCCACCGCTTCGCTCGTATAGAGCTGCCCTTCAGCAGCGGTATTTCTACCCGGCTCCAGTGCGATGCCCAGGCGGGAATCGGTCCTCCAGAGTGCTGCCGACTCGATCCAGTGCGTGGCGTCGAACACCTGACCGGCCTGCCAGCGTGAGAATCCTTCAGCGGTCAGCCACAGACCGGATTTGGGTTTGAAGGAGGCGTTCTGGGCGAGAACGGGGTTCAGCGGCAGGGGATAGCTGCTGGCAAGGGACGAGTCGAGCTGCGTCGGCTGAAGCCGGGTGGCATCCCCCTGTTCGTCGACGACGACGTCTGCCGGCAGCGGAAAAAGAGCCTCAATGCTGCCATCGTCGTGCTTTCTGGCGAGGCCGGAATGGCTTACGCGGAAATCACCGGGCGCGGCAAGCGAGCCGAGCGACGCAGCAAGTTCGGCCGAAAGACGGGCCTTCCCGCTGGCGAAGTCGAGCAGGTTGACTTTCTGATCGGCCAGCATGCGACTGCGGATCGCTCCGGCCGCGACCGATGGCCATGGCGGCATCAGCGCCTCGCCGTGACTGCCAGCATCGGCAAACAGCTTGTTGCCGCGCAGCACAAGAATGTCTAGCGGCTTGATGAACAGATGGCTCATGGTTGCGGGTTTCCTTTGCTGCGACTTTCACGGGCGAGAAACTCGGCCACCGCCAGCACGTCGTGCACGGTGTCGGCAGGGGAAGTATCTTTCCGCTTGAGAGACACGGCGAGCGCGGCAAACTTGCCGGCAAGCGCGTCGCCGATATCCTTGGCTCCCTGCCGTTTGAGCTGGTAGCCCAGGCTGGCGGCAAGCAGGGCCTGCAGGTCTGCATCGGGCATTTGTGTGGGGAGATTGGGCAGCCAGCCCTGGGTCAGGTAAGCCGCCTTGCGTGACGTGTCGCCAGCGAAAAGGTTTTGGAGTTCCGCCAGAATCTGCATCGGAGAGTTTTCGAGCGACGTCTCGCCCATACGCCACGGCAGCACGAGTTCGGTCGCGCCGCCGCTGCGTTTCAACAGCGTGATAGCGAAGGCGTCACGCCCACCCTTACCCTTGGCGCGCTTTTCGGCATCACGCAGTTCGCGCAGCACCGCGCCAAGCGGTGCCTGGTGATGAGCGATCACCGCACCGACACTGGCGGTGGCGGCTTCACCCATGAGCCGTATCAGGCGCCCGTCGAGCTCTGCATGGCCTTTCCCGATCCGCAGTTTGCCCAAATCGGCATGTACCGCGTCGGCAAGCGGGGTAGGTACCGGCAGGCCGGCATACGCGGCGCGCAGCAGGGTGAGGCAAGCGAGCAGATCGTCCACCGCTACCAGCGCCATCACGTCATCGCCGCCCGCGTAGATGAGCTTGCCCTTGCAGCGGTTCTCTACAATCTCCTGGGCGAGCTGCAGTGAGAAACCGTTGAGCGCACCGGAAATGGCCATGTGACGGCTGGGCGATACCGCGCGCCGGGCATCGAGATAAGCGCGATGCTCAGGGCGGGTGAAACGCTCGGTCATGCGGACGCGGATCTGCGGATGGAAGGTGTCGCGGGTCGCTATGCCGACCGGCTCGTCACCGGAAATCCAGGCGCCCATCCTGTCGCCATCGAGCAGGATCATGGCGTAGTAGGTTTCGGGTTTGTCACCTAACAGCGTGGCAACCTTGCGCGACGTTTCGCTCTGGGCCTCGACGTCGTCGGAGAGATCCTTGTCGAGCAGGGCGGGCAGGGCACGAGCAAGCTCCCGCGTCTTGGGCGTGTGCTGCCAGAGCTGGCGCATCAGTTTGCGCGGCAGGGCCGCCGACTCGCCGAGTGCATCCGCTTCCTTGAGCAAGCCCTCGCCCGCACCGCCGAAGTCGGCCCCGGCATCGAGCCATCGTTCGATCGAAGTGGCGATCGCGAGGGTGTGCGTGGATACGACGAAGCGCGTCACGTCGATGCCGACGCTGCCCAGTTCCTTGCGTACGAACCAGCTCGGCCAGCGGCGCTTGAGCATGGCCTGCGCGCAGAGATGTTCGGACCTGCGACTGATTCCCGGCAGCGCCCTGGCGGCCAGATTCCAGAGGGTCGGCACATCCTTGCGCGCACCTTTTGGAATGGTGAGGTGGTCGCTGTCATGGGTGAGCCATTCGGCTTCACCGGTGAGATCGCAGCGGTAGCCCTGTTCGCCGGTGCCGGGGCGTTGCGGGACCTCGCGTACCGCCTTTGCGCTTGCCGCGAGCCGTTCCAGCAGGGCATGGATGGCCGGGTAGAGCACCCCGGGATTGGGGCGATAGAAGCGCGTGCCATCGATCTCGATCGCCTTGGTGAGTACTTGCCACGCGGAAGAGCCCAGGAAACCCGGCAAGCTGGTATTGCCAAAGAAAGGCTGGCTGGCGGCGGCAAGGCCGGACACCTCGGGGACATCGCCCTCGCCAGTCTTGACCAGCGGATCAAACGGCACCGCGGCCCAATGTACTTCCGGAAAGCCTTTGAGTTGCTGGGCAAGCTGTGCATGGCAGCACAGATCGGGAGTGTTCGCCACCCTGGCTGCGTCGAGCAGCTCCGCCAGCATGCCGGCAGCGGTGTCGCGAACAAACCCTCGCACCGCCTCGGTGATTGCTTCGGCGAGTTCACGTGCCTGGCTGGCGGGCACCAGAGCGACAAATTTGTTAGGTAGCGCGGCCGCAAAAAGCGGGTTCGCGTCGCTCTTGTTGCCGTCACTCGCCCAGGCGCAGTCGAGGAAGCGCTTGCGGTTGACCTTCATCTCTTCGCGCAACCACAGATCGACCTGCGGTACACCGCGCAGTTGCGGGAAGAGTACTGCATCCGGACCAAGCCGTTCGCAGATGACCTTGAGCCCTTCCCAAGCCAGCCTCGACAGAAGATGCGAACCTGCCCAAAGATCCGAGGTGGTGCGCGCCTGGGCAATGAAGTCCTGCACCGGACCGAAACTCATCGTGAGCAGAGCCGGATTGGCATCGACATCACCCGCGAAGGACGACGCGAAGGCGGCCGAGAGGTCGAGATGGGTCCAGATCGTGTGGTCTGGAATGCGCGTGTCCGCGGGCAGCAATTGCCACAGGTGGCGCAGACCATCGGCGTCGAGCTCCGGTCCGAAGCGCCAGAACGCGAGCGCGGTCCGGCGGGCATCGGGCTGGCCGTCGGTGCCGCGTTCAATCAGGCTATTGAAGTGAGCGGTCGAGGCGGCGCGAATATGGGCGGCCTCGACATCGAGCTTGCCGAGGTCGTATTCCGTGCCCGAGAGCGGGTGGATGAGCACCGCTTGTTCGTGAAAGCGAACCTGGGTCCAGTTCGCGTAGCGTCCGTCCGTGTCGCTGCGGGGGAACTGCGGCCGGTCGGCCGCGCTGGCCCAGTGGTCGGCGCGCTTGACGTGTTCGGCGATGGGCTTGGGAACGCCGGCCGGGAAAAGCGTGGCACGCAGTTCGCGCACCGTGCCGCCCTCGTGGCCGGCCGGGTCGCGCAGGAGCACGAGAGCCTTTTCCGCCGGGTCGTGGGTCCACGCGGCGAGCTTGGCAAGCCAGATGGTATTGTCAGTGTGAGTCATGGTGGTGGCGGTCAGGACAGACGGGTGAGCAGCGGGTGGGCGTCGAGGTGCTTATGGACGGTTTGCCAGGTGCCAAGCAACAGATCTATGCCGACATGCGGTAGGGTTGGGCGGCAGGGTGTGTGGAAGACAAGGGCTCGAAAGGTGCCGTCACCTTCTCCCTGCAGCTTGAACCGTAGCGTGTTCGCAATTCGGGCGTTATTGCCCCACTGGCCGACTGAATGGTTGGTGACGGGGTAAGCCAGAATATGTCTTTTTTCAACCCGTATTGCATTCTTGCCGCTATTGAACTCCAGTTCGGTACGAAACCCGATCTTCAGTTGGGCCAGAAATTTCATTGCGTCGCGCCAATTTGCGAAGGCTTCCTTGCTGTGCCAAATAAGGGGGCCCGTTGGGTCGGTCCCGATTGCGTGAGGCCAGTCGAGTGACAGACATTGCGTGAGCGCTCTGGTACAGCCGATTTGATGAAGAGTTGCAAGTGAGACGCACGCAAGCTCAGCCTCTGCACCAGATGCGCAATGCAGTGAGAGTGATCCCCAGCCATTACGGCTGCGCCCGCCGATCGTTCCAAACCAGTGAGCAAGGGCAAGTGCCCGGGTCATCGCTTCTGCCTGTGTTTCAGGGAAAGCGACTTTCAGCGTGTTTACTTCACCCGCCTGGAGGGCTGCACCGCTTTTCAAGTGAGTATTCCCCTGCTGGAAAACGAGAGGCCCATAACCAAGGTACAACTCGCTTCCAACCGGGCGGATAGCGCCCGTTTCGCGGTTTTTGACCTCACGGTGAGGGATCCGAGGTTCACCGGCCGGCCATGAATTGAGCTTGCCCTCGCTCCAGCTTGCGAGTGCCAGGCGGATCATGCTTTTGTGGTTCTCGCCCCTGCCTTCATCAGCAGCGGTGCCAAACAATTCCGTTTCACGTTTCTTGAGTTCCGGAAAGTAAAAACCGACATCCGGAGCGACAGAGATCCGCCACCATTCCCTAATCAGGGCTTTGAAAGGCGGCGTGCGCCATTCTGCGCGCTGGAGCGCCCCACCGAGAAAAGCCGGTGTCGTGAGTTGTACTGAGTAGCTGCGTTTGATCATCGACCTCTTCCTGTCTCAGCTTCTTGGTAATTCATATCCGGTTTGGTGCCTCTGAATCCTGTCCTGTAGTGCTTACCATTCACCCGTTCGCAAGCTTGCCGCGCGTGCATCGCCTGCTAGTCGGACTGGAAATGGATGCGTTCGGCGGCCAGGGCGAACTCGAAACGGTTACCCTTCTTCGGTCCAGATGCCTGGATCAGGTAGGGCGCAGCGCCGCTCTTACCCAGGACGCGGGTGAACGCGTTATGCAGGCGGGTCTTGGCGGGGCTGAACCACGTGCTGTCCATGCCGCTTTTCAGACTTTTGCGGGCACGCTCATCCTCGGCATCAAGCTGACGGCAGATTGCAAGATATTCGTCCGCAGCCTCCATGTTGCAGCTCTTAGTGCACTGGATCGGGCCGAGTCCGGCCTTGCGGCGTCGCGCCATCCACAGGAGCAACGCAAAATTCTGCGTCGATAGCTTTACAACTTCTCCACTAGCAGTGACGCGACGCTCGGCAAGGTCGATGACAAGCCCAATTTCCCGGCCTCCGCTTTGGGCAGCCGCCACCGCTTGAGAAAAGCGGGCCTCCCCTTCCAGTAGTTCGACGGGTAGACCACCGCGCAAGCGTACAAACGGGATGTCGGCCAGATCGACGTGGGCGTTGCGTGCATTGACGGTGATTTCCTTATCGCCGCGCCGCTGGTGAATCGGGTGGTCGTAAGGCGTCGGGTAGTAGAACTCGCGATTGGTTTCGTAGGGTTCAGAAACCAGTACATGCGAAAGGCGGTCCTGCGGGCGCCCATACAGCGACAGCGCGTAGCCCACGTAATACCCCATAGTCTTGCGCCCGCCCGCAATCGAGACATGTAGCTCGGTATCGATGTACTGGGTCAGGCGGCGTACGGTTTCGGTGATGAAGTCGGCGGCAAGGGTGTTATGCAGCGGCGTGCGAATGTCGTCCAGGGTCTTGCCGTCGGCATCGCAAAGAATGTGGATGTTGGCGACTGGAAAGGCGATGGCCGGCAAACCATAGTCGGCGCACAGACGATGAAACCAACCGCCTGGCAAGAGCAGGTTAAGGCGAGCGTTCTCTGCGCCGGTGACGGTGGTGATTAGGTGAATTTCATCGGGCACCCACGGCGCCGACGAGTGGACTGCCAGCGCATAGAGGGTTTCGGTGACAACCTGGGGCGTGAGTCCGGTAACGGCAAGCAAAATGCGGCGTGTAGCGGGTGCGATGCTCATCGGGGCATAAATCACGCTGAACGGAGGGGCATTGTTTCATCGCCACTTTCGGCGGCGAGCCGCGGCAAGCTTGCGATTATGCTTTTGGCTTCTGGAAGCCGCCCGTCGCATGATAGCCATATCTGTTTTACATGGGGTGCCATAGCTCAAATAACTGCAAGCTTGCAGTACCGTGCCGGTCCCCATACGTTCTTCATACTCCTTTTCATCGTAGCCCCGCAGTCCACGAGCAGGAAAGGAGTGCAGCATGGCCAAGCGCGACCTCTACCTCGCCGCCTATGACGTATCCGCGCCGCGCCGCCTCGTTGCAGTGCTGGCGCTGGTGCGCGGCTACGCTACCGGTGGGCAAAAGTCGGTGCATGAAGTGTTTCTGACGCCCTACGAGAAACGCGAGCTCATCCATGCGATGAGCCTCCTGCTCGATGAAGACCAGGACCGCTTCCTGCTGCTGCGGCTGGACCCTCGCGCATGCAGCATGACTCTCGGTCGGGCCCGCCCGCCTGCCGACCCTGCCTTCTTTTACGTCAACTGGTCCCGGAGCCCATGATGGCCACGCTTTATCTCGATCGCGCCCAGCTTGAAGTCCGCGCCGACGGTGCCGTCCTGGCCCTTTATGAAGGCGGCGAACGCAACGGCACGGTGCCGCTGCGTCTGCTGGAAAGGGTCGTGATTCAGGGCAGTCAGACCCGTTTCGACAGTGGCGTGCTGATCAAGCTCGCCGAGGCTGGCGTCGCAACCCTGCTGCTCGGGGCGCGTGGAGGCCGCCGCATCGCGCTCGTGCTTGGCCCCGCCCATCAGGACGCTGCCGTGCGTCTCGCCCAGGCTCACCGCGTGATGGACGAGGCTTGGTGTCTCAGTTGGGCGCGTGACATGGTTGCGGCCAAACTGCATCGTCAACAACGTTTGTTGCATGCGGCGCTGCTCGAGCGTCCCCGCGCCTGGTTGATCGCCTACGACATCTCCGATCCGAAGCGTCTCAACCGCGTGCACCGCGTGGTCATCAAACTCTGCGTTCCGGTGCAATACTCCCTTTATTATTTCGAGGGTAGCACCCATGCGGTGCAAGGCCTGCTGAAGGAAATCGAAAGCCTCATCAAGCCAGAAGCTGACGATGTGCGTGTCTACCCCAGCGACATCAACAAGGAAGCCTTCGAAGAAATCAGGCCCTTGCTGGAAAGCGTGCGCAAGCAGACCAAGCCACGGACGGTTGATTTATATGAAGTGTTCTGTGGCGTGCTGTATTTGCTGAAAAGTGGCTGCCAATGGCGGATGCTGCCGAGCGAGTATCCGAAATGGCGAACGGTGCATGCCTACTTCGCCAAGTGGAGCGAGCCTGGTCCGGACGGTTTCAGCGTTTTGGAGCGGGCTTTAAAAAAATGTGGTTGGCGCGGCCCGTACAAAACAGGGGCGCAAATCCTCAACGAGCTTTTTGATCGTCGACGCACAGAGCGTCAAGAACACCGATAGCGCCCGAGAGAAAGGCTACGATGCCGGCAAAAAGGTTTCTGGGATCAAGCGCCATATTGCCGTCGATACCCAAGGTCTGCCTCACGCTATCGCCGTCACGACCGCCGACGTAACCGACCGCAAGGGCGCGTTGCAGGCGTTGGGCCGCTGTGCGGCTGATTTGCAAGCCGTGCAGAGCGTCTTGGCCGATGGCGGATATGTCGGCCAGCCTTTTGCACAAGCCGTTGAAGAATTGCTGGGCGCCGAAGTGCAAATCGCCAAGCGCAGCCAGTTGCATACCTTTGCCGTCATGCCTCAACGCTGGGTCGTCGAACGCTCATTTGCCTGGATCGAAAAATGCCGCCGCCTTTGGAAAAACTGCGAGCGCAAACTCAACACCAGCTTGCAGTTCATCCACTTGGCCTTCCTCGTGCTACTGCTCAAAAGATCGTGAACAGGTTCTAAGGGCAGCGTAGTACTCGGCCTTGTGCAAGGCGTCGGCCACCAGCACCGTGATGTCACCGGGCGCGACTCCCTGTCTCGCAACAAGGTCGACGATTCGGGCATTGATCTTGGCCGCCTGTGGGTCTCGACTTGGCGACTCGTCAAACTGAACGTCATCGCCCTGAATGTCAGGCGGACTCACTGGAACGCCCTTGTAGTGCTTGTAGGTCGCTTCGTGAATCGGCGCCGTGTTGCGGCAACTCGTGGTCAACGAGAACGGCTCGTCGCGGATGGGGAAAGTCCCGGTGCGGGCATACAGGTTCTGGTTGTCGTCGTAGAACAGGTACAACGGGCTGCTGTCATAGTCGGTCAGCAGCAGCTTCGATTCCGCCGGAGCGCCTGCTCAAGGCCCAATTGCTCATCGCCCTTTACTCGGTGCGCTCCGACCGGTTGTTCTGCGAGCAGCTTAATTACAATCTGCTGTTCCGCTGGTTTCTCGATCTGGACCTGGAATCGGGCGGGCTCGATCAATCCAACTTCAGCCGCTTGCGCGAGCGCCTGGTGGAAACCGATATCGCCCGGCGCTTCTTCGACGAGGTGGTGCGTCTGGCTCGCAAGGACAAGTTGCTCTCGTCCGATCACTTCACCCTGGATGCCACCTTGATCGACGCCTGGGCCTCCTTCAAGAGCTTCAAGCGCAAGGACGATGATGAGCCGCCCAAGTCCGGGGACGGCACCGGGATGGTGGATTTCAAGGGCGAGAAGCGTTCCAACGCCACCCACCAGAGCACCACCGATCCCGAGGCGAAGCTCATGAGGAAAGGCAACGGCCAGCCGGCCAGGCTCAGCTACGGCGGCCATGCGCTCATGGAGAATCGGAGCGGGCGGTGCGTGAATCTGCTCATCACCGACGCCACCCTGGCCGAGCACAAGGCGGCTCGGCAACTGCTCACCCGCGCCCGGCGTCGGCGGATTCATCCCAAGACCCTGGGTGCCGACAAGGGTTACCACGTGAAGGACTTCGTTCGGTACCTGCGCGAGCACAAGATCAAGCCACATATCGCCCGAATCGACGGGCGCAAGACACCGGGGCTCGATGGACGGACAAGCTGCACCGAGGGCTACCAGGTCAGCCAGCGCAAAGGAAAGCGTGTTGAAGATATCTTCGGCTGGCTCAAGACAGTGGGCGGAATGAGAAAGACCCGCTTCATCGGAGAAGCCAAAACCCAGATCGCCGCCTACCTGTCGGCGGCAGCGTATAACCTGCTGCGAATTGCGAACTTGCAGCGCGCGGGGAGTGCGGTATGAAGCAGTACCCGGAATTGGGCGAAAGCCCATTCCCCCGCCCATCCGATGGGAATCAAAATGGGAATGGGAAGCCAATTCCGGGAATGAAGTCATGAAAAATCAAATAGCGAGAGCCCCGGTTGGCGCGGTTTCTCGGGGTTTTGCATCGGCCTGCTAGCTACAACGAACGTCGTCGCGCAGCTTGGCGGTCGCCCAAGTGTAGCAAATCGGGAATTGCGCTCTGACTTCGACGGGTTACAGACTGACACGCTCAAAAAAATTCGTTGACACTCGGCTCTGCTTAATAGGTTTCCCCGCTACGGCATATCCCTTTTTTTTCATCCCGCCGCAACCGCGCGTATTTCTGCCAGCCATTCCAGCTATAGAAAACCAGCCCGACCCAGATCAGCGCGAAGGTCAGCAGGCGGGCGGGTTCGAGTTTTTCGCCGAACAGCCACACCGCGGTGACGAGCTGCATGGTCGGGTTGATGTACATCAGCATGCCGACCGTCGCCAGGTTGAGGCGCTGGGTGGCGGCGGCGAAGAGCATCAGCGGCAGCGCCGTCAGCACGCCGGACATGGCGAGCAGGAACAGGGTCAGGCCGTCGTGGCCGCTGAACACGGCGTGACCATGGCGGTTCTGCCATAGCGCGTAGATGGCCACCAGCGGCAGCATCGACAGGGTTTCGAGCCACAGGCCGGACACCGCGTCCACCTTCACCGTCTTGCGCACCAGGCCGTACAGCCCGAAGGTGCCGCCGAGGAACAACGACACCCACGGCAGGCTGCCGAGCACCACGAACTCGTTGCCGACCGCTGCCACCGCCAGCGCCACGGCGATCCATTCCTTGCCGTCGAGACGCTCCTTGAGCACCAGCATGCCGAGCAGCACATTGACCAACGGCGTCAGGAAGTAGCCCAGGCTGCCGGCGATCACCAGGCCCTGATCGACTGCCCACAGAAAACCCAGCCAGTTCGAGCCGACCAGCAGCGCCGCGACAGTGAGCCGCAGCACGTTGCCCGGCCCCCGCGTGGCGGCCGCGAGTTGCCCCCAGCCGCGCCGCGCGGTGAGAACCAGCGCGACGAACAGACACCCCCACAGGGCGCGGTTGCACAGCACATCGGCGGGGCTGACATGGCCGAGCTGGCGGAAGAACAGCGGGAAGAAACCCCAGATGCCGTAGGCACCGAGGCCGAAGCCGATGCCGGCGAGGGTTTTGCCTTGGTCCACGATTGACGTTCACGGAAGGTCGGGGACAAACCATAGCACCTGCCGCCGACCGCCGCCCTTGGGGTTTTCCGCGAGGCCGCCGGCGGGACTACAATGGCGACATTCCACTGCAAGGACGGCCCACCATGCTGATCATCTTCAAATCCCCCGCCAGCGGCGACGTGATCAT
>WBZX01002704.1_pt1 | contig 11873 bp, 8 predicted proteins | sample 5204211 | NCBI WGS metagenome assembly WBZX01 (sample SAMN12344362, study PRJNA552823) | activated sludge metagenome | biome: Activated sludge suspended growth; feature: Nitrification reactor; material: Wastewater; isolation source: activated sludge from nitrification reactor of wastewater treatment...
AGAAACGATTGGATACAGCACGCGCCTTACCCAAAACAATAACAGCCTTTATTTCTTCAGCTATGGGGCTCGCTTTATCCATATCGCCTTGATGGGTGATCCCACTTTGCGCAATGATGTAGTTGCTCCGGTGCTTAATCTTTCAGTGACCGATGTTGGCGCTTACAATCAATTGACCTGGTCCCCTTCTCCGGATCCGGTATTGGGATACTATATTTATTTCAAAGGGCAGGATGATGCAGGGTACACTTTATTGAATCAGACACCGCTTCCGGACATTGCCTTTGCACATGAATGTGTGGCAGATACAGGATTGATTACCTATATGGTCAGGGCTGTAGCCTTGCAGCAATCCCCAAGCGGTACATATTACAATCTCAGCCAGGGTACTACAAAAACGATCATTGGTACGGGTATTCCTGTGGTAGAGGCTGCAGCGGAATGGAGCATCAATGGCAGTCAAGTTGCTTTCAACAATCTGTCGCTCAATGCAGCTTCTTACGAATGGACTTTTGGAGATGGGGAGACCAGCACCGAAGCCAATCCAACCCATACGTATTTGGATGGCTATTTCAATGCCACATTGATAGCTTCCAATGGATGTCTTACAGATACATTTTATTTTGAGTTGCTGATCCTTACAGGACTGAAAGACATACAGGATGATCCAACGATCTTTGTGTCCCCTAATCCGTCCCATGGTAAATTTGCCATCCAATGGGACAAGGGCGGTGATCTTCCAGTCAACTTACAAGTATACTCGCTCACAGGAGAGACGATATTTGAGCAGTCAGGCGTTATCAATGGTAGTACGATTGACCTTGCTGCTCTGCCTGCCGGTATCTATGTATTACATGTCCTCAAGGATGGCGTGAGGAGCATGAAACGGTTGGTGATCCAGTAACCCCTGGCAAGAGGCTTTGGGGCTATTCTCATACAGGTTTAAAGTCTGCTGTAATGCAGCTTGGCTATACTAATACCAATAAACCCAGAAAATTTCCCCCGCAAAGGAGCAACCTTGAAATCAGATGAAGCGAACAGGAAAAATTAATACAGTGGTATCCCTCTTGATCAGGAACTTTTATCTTTTATGTTTGCTCTTTCCCTGGGGAACCACATTCGCACAGGACTACGAAGAGGCATGGAGGTTTATAAACCAGAATAAGCGCGATTCGGCAATGGCCATCATAGGGCCAAAGGTGATCAATGAGACCGCCTCAGTGGATGAATTCTTAACCTATTATTACCTCAAGGTATTTGATGGACAGGAAAGTGAGATCAAGGATTTTGAAAAGCGCATCTACATGCTTGACAATCCATATCCACATATATATGCCTTGTGGTTTGGTGCTCCGGCTGCTGGCGAATATGGACTAAAGGAGCCACATCAATTGAGTTTGCTAAACAGGCTCACAAGGGATATGCCGGGCAACGGCACCCTGAGAGCTTCAGCTCAGTATCAGTTTTACCATCACTATATCAAGACCCGTCAGTTTGATGACCGTTTGAACGGACTGCAGAAAACCGGTGCATTGAACAATTGGCAATTTGTAGGTCCATTCAATAATCTCTCGGGCAGTGGCTTCGACAAGGATTATGGACCGGTACAGGATGCTTCCAATTCAACTGTTTTCGCCAGTGCTACAGAAGCGCCTGTCAAATGGTTTACCCCAAGGGTCTCAAGCAATGAAGGATGGGTTGCCCCAAGGTATTTTATCGAGTCTCCGATAGGCAATATTAGTTTTGCGCAGACATTTGTCTTATCGCCAAAGGATCAGGAAGTCATCCTTTCTACAGGGGCTGCTGGAACACTCAAAGTCTGGGTTAATGATCGGTTACAGATCAGCGCAGGCGAGGAGCGCACTTCGGAACTGGATACCTATAATGCTCCATGTTCACTCAAGAAGGGATACAATCGCGTCGTCGTTCAGATAGGATCAGAAGAAGTAGACCCTAGTTTTATCATAAGGTTTGTCGATGCCCATTATGAACCGATTCCTAGCCTGACGCATACTAATGAAGTACAGCAATATCAGGTTGCTGGAGGTGCCCCTGTGGATCAGGAACTTCCGCTTTTTGCAGAGGAGTTTTTTATACAGAAAATCAAGGCTGCCCCTGATGATCTACTCAATTATCTATTGTTGAATGATGTATATCTCCGCAATCAGAAAGTATTTAAGGCAAGGGGTGTTTTGGAACAGGCATTGGCTATTGCGCCGAATAATTCTATACTCAAGTTTGAATTGATCCTGTGTTACCTCAAGGATGAAAACCGGACCGGGATTTCTGCCCTTTATGAAGAGTTTCAGGAAGATGACCCTGAATCCCTCCTCAGTTATATGATCAGGATCGAAGATTTGAAGGAGCAGGAGAAGTACCAGGAAATGCTGGACCTGGTGATCAGGCAGGAACAACGCTATGGAAAGGATGAAAATACGGCCAATAAAAAGATTGAAGCCCTGGCTAAACTCAATAAACTAAATGAATTATTCGCCCTGGTGGAAGAAGCAAATAAGAAATATCCGGATGAACCCAGTTTTGCTACCTACTCATATCTCATCGAACAAAAGATCAATAAAAACCCTAAGCTGGCCATTAAGATATTAGAAGATTTCCTGGAGAAACACTATGACTATCCATTGTCTAATGTGCTGGTCCAGGAGTATTTTACTCAACAAAGCCCGGCAAAAGCGTATCGCATTCTGGAGGAGCAACTAGAGGTCTGGCCGTTTGATGCAACCCTGCAGCTGGATTTACTTAAAGAATATGCAACTCAACAGCGCTATCAGGAAGCTTACGCGCTATGTAACGAGATGTTAAAGCAGATCCCGTATTCAGGAACTTATAATGATAATAAAGGGACAATCGAAGAACTGTTGGGGATGAGTAGTGAGGCTATATTGTCCTACAGGCAAGCCTTGCTTTACAATCCAACCCTCTATTCTCTTCGTGAAAAACTACAGCGCCTGGAGGGGAAGGAGACCCTCCTGCAGATCTATTCAGACGAACAGATAGCTGAGCGGATTGCCGACTCCGGGAAAGACATCGACACCGGCAATATTGATTACTATTTTATTCAGGATGACAAGCAGGTCATATTGTATCCTGAAGGCGGTCGTGAAGAGATGATACAAATGGTCATCAAGATCGTCTCTGATCGCGGCATCGACAACCTCAAGGAATTGACCCTGCCCTACAGTGAGTCGACAGAATCGCTGAGTATCGAAAAGGCAGTCTTGATCAAGCCAAATGGTACCAGGGTAACCCCTGAAATCAATGAAAACTATGTCGTGTGGACAGGAATGGAGGTGGGTGATATCATCTTTTGTTCCTACAAGGTCAGAAGCTACCTGACCGGTAAATTTGGAAGAGCGTATTATGATTATTTTAGTTTTGACGGCGGCATCCCCATAGAGCATTCTCAATATACTATGATCGCTCCTGCCGACAGGACTTTATATTATGAAACGCTCAATGGTACGGTGGCCCCTTCGATACGCGAGCAGGGTGAGTATAAGATATATGAGTGGAAAAAGAAATCAATGTCCCCTATACCCATTGAGACATATATGCCGGAGTATGTGGATATCGTGACCACCCTCCACATCTCGACAGTCCCGGATTGGAACGAAATCGCTTTGTGGTACAGGGATGTAGTCTATTCAAAGCTGTCTAACGACAGTGATTATGAAGTCACTGATGTGTACAATAGGATTTTTAAAGGAAAAACCATGCTGACGGCAGATGACAAGGCGCGTATCATCTATGAATATATAGCAGCCAATATCAGTTATAGTTCAATTTCCTTCCGGCAAAGCAACATCATCCCTCAGCGTCCATCCAAGACGATCAGCACGAGACTAGGCGACTGTAAGGACATATCGACCCTTTTTGTTGCATTGGCTAATCTGGCAGGCCTGGAAGCTAATCTCGTATTGGTCAGCACCCGTGACAATGGGGTCAGGGAAATGTATCTCCCTTCTTTCCTTTTCAATCATTGTATCGTCAGTTACAAAGGTGATCAGGGGGAGACGTATTACCTGGAGTTGACGGATCGCAACCTGCCCTTCAGAAGTCTTCCATATACCCTGTACGAAGCGATGTCATTGACTATTCCAGCCCTCAAGGATAAAGACAGTGGTTATACGTTGATTCCGATAGACCAGTCTAACAAAACTGACAATGTACTTAAGATGGAAAGTAATGTCACTTTTACTGACCTCACTATGGATATAGAACTAACACAAACCAGGTATGGGGCCTTGAGTGCTTCATACAGGGAGGACTATCGCTCAGTCAACAAGGAGAATACGCTGTCCCTTGTACACCAGCGGTTGACCAAGTATTTTGACAACCCGGTAACCGTCAGTGATGTTTCATTTACAGCTCTGGATGAATGCGCCGATTCCATTCGTATGACATCCAGGGTGAATGTAAAAAATGAAGTGAAGAAGATCGGATCATTGTATGCGATCAGTATTCCATTTACGGATATGATATTTACGACCGATATCTTCAATGCTGATACACGCACCTTTGAGTTTGAGTATTGGGACTATGAAAATGTAGATCGCTACGAGACAGAGATCAATATCGAATTGCCGGAAAATAGATCTTTTGCGGATGTGCCACAAGACAAAGCCATGGAATTTAATGGGACACAGTACGCCATTTCATTCAAGCTCATCAAGCCAAACCAGATGAAGGTAGTCAGGACGGCCTCCATCAACAGGAATAATATTGCTGCAACTGATTTTCCAGCATTTAAGAACTGGGCTTCTGAAATCATGGAGATTGAAAATACATATATCACCTTCAAGTAACGTGTGATGCAAAGTTTTACCAGGACATAAATTTCACGCTATCGCCATGCTCACTTCAACAAATTGGCATTTCCCAAGAGAGCCTCGTACAAGGATTATGCAGGGAAGAATCACTATGTAGTCGGGCCGGCCACATACCGAGAGACGGCTGATTATATCCTGAGCTGGATTGATGTGCATTGATCAAGCCTGCTTGATGGCTTGAAAAGCAGGCAACACCGATGATGGGTAGGTGTTGCCTGCTGTCTTTTTTGGCCCTTTCTGCTATTACCTCAATGCTGGTGTGGGCCCATTTTCAGATATTCCACTTCCAAACATTCCCACAACTTCACATTCTTACCTTCTTACTGTCTTGCACCACAGACAATTCAATGCTGAAAAACTTCTCAAAATCGTTAACTTTATCAGCATCAATTGAAATACCCACTACCATGCCACCTATCTCCGAACAAGTTGCCTGGCTGTTTCTCCTGGCAGTTCCCATCGCCAGCATCGCCTGGACCGTCACCCACGAAGAAATATTCCGTGAGCCAAGGGAGTATTGCGTCAGTAAATCAAAGACCTCCGGCAAGTTGCTTGTCCGCAAATTCTATTACCTCTTTACCTGCGAATATTGCTTCAGTCACTATGTGACCATTGGCGCCCTGATCCTGACCGGGTACAAGCTCCTGCTCGATGATTGGCGTGGATATGTGCTCAGTGGGTTTGCACTGGTATGGATAGCCAATGTATATATGAGCATTTTTGGCTTTATCCGTGTCGGGATGAAGGAGACCAAGATGGAAGCAGATATGGATGAGCTGAGGTTGAAGAAAGTGAAGAAGAGGATGGAGCAGATGCCTTAGTCGAGCCATCAGCTATCAGCTGTCGGTCTTTCATGGCGAACTAATACTTTTTTACTATACTCAGCTATACAGCTATGGTGCCTAATGTCTTCGAAAACCCACTTCTCACTTTCCACTTCTCACTTCTCACTTCCACTTCTTACTTCCTTTTTCGGTATTGGTTATTCTTTATTCTTTTTATTATCTTCATTTCTCATTGCCCTATTGCCGGCCCCAATTCTAAAGGATTAATGTGAAGTGCCCTGCTCACATCATGTCATCTTTTTAAATCCTTTATATGCAAAACCAAACGATTATCGGGTCCAACCAGACCACCCCTGCCAATCCTGTCGAACGCGCCATTGGCGATGTGATCGCGATGCAACTCGCAGGTATCACCTATTGCTCCCTGACCAACAATGTGGCCAGTACACTCAAGTATTATTTACCTGCCTGGCAGGTCGTATGGATGCCGACCCAAGCTATCAATGGCAACTGGGCATTTATTGCCTACAACGGCGTCCAGTATGTAGTAGCCATTCGCGGCTCCATCCTCCAGTTTTCGTGGGCGGCGTTTGACAACTGGTTTGAACAGGATTTCAATCTGCTCGAACAGACATCGTGGGTCTATACGGATAACCCCGGAGCCAATCCAATGATTTCGCAGGGAGCCTCCGATGGATTGAATGACCTGATCCAGCTGACAGATGCCAACGGGGATACTATATTAGGGTATCTCATGGCGAATGCCGTACCCCAAAAGAAATTTATTGGTACTGTGGGCCATAGCCTAGGTGGCAACCTGGCAACAGTATATTCCATGTATCTGCGGTATCAGATCCTGCAAGCCGGGTTCCAGCTTCCGGCCATCTTTTCTGTATTAACTTTTGCTGCGCCTACATCTTGGAACCTGGCTTTTGCCACTGAATTTGATACAGTGCTCACCAATACCTGGAGGTATTACGGGATGCTCGATATCGTGCCGTTTTCAGCCTGTGATATCATCGGCCTTGGAAATCTCTATCCACCACCGTCACCTTCAGCACAAGATATATATACTACCTACAAGGGCACCAGGTATACCCTGGCCGAAGCCTTTGACCTCATCCAGGGCGTGATCACCGCCAGTGAGATATATTATGATTCAGCCTATTTCCCGGTCAATAGCCAGCGAGGAGCTATACCACTCAATACCGCAGGACAACAATATAAGATGACCTACACCGATCCCCTTGCACGATGGTTTGAGCAGGCAGGTGAGCAGCACGATCACAATCATTACCTGGATTGGCTTGGGGGTACTACAGCCGAAGTCGTCTGCAGGTGATGAGAAGCCTCAACGCAATTTCACATTCAATAGGGACTAATCAAGATGCGGAGTGAAAGGATAAGAAATACTCCGCATCTCTTTTCCTCAATCACTGTTTCGCTATTCCTTCCGATAAGTGGAAAAATCCTTTACATTATATTTTGGATTCAGGGAAAGAACAGAGTGACCTTTGATTGTATGGGTATCAGCCTCCATATAGAAGTTTTCGGACCTGACCATCATCAAATCGCTCTTGCGGATAAAGTATTTATGTTCGACAGTCCTTGGCCCGGGTTCAGTCCTTGGGCCACCTCTTTGCTCAATAGGTAGATCAAGCAAGTGAAACATGGAGTCATGGACAAAATTTGCACGGTCTGCGTACGACTGCGTAGTGACTGTAGTCTTGCGGGTCTTGATGACATAGCATGGAGCACCATTGATCATCGTGTCCGGAAGTTTTCTGGCGCTATCATAATATTGAAGCGCAGAGGAATCAGTAGCTGCTCCTGTAATATACCCCTCGTAAAAGAGAGATCCAATGACATAGAACACATCTCCACCTGTACCCATCAGGCGTGCTCCCGCTTCACTCATGGTACAAGGGAAGCCCGGTTCCTTGTTGCCAAGCCTCGTATAAGTGCCCAACGATTCTCCACCAGCTTTGACATAGTTAGCACCGGTCAGTTGCCCCGAAGATTCTTTATGCAACCATTGATTGATATTTCCTTTTCTGTCGATAGCAAGGGAATAGGTGGAAGTATCCATGTTAAGGAAATGACTTCCTGATTTAATATACATTCCCTGATCTGTATAGTTAGTCAGGCCCCGGTACGCACTTTCTGTCTTCGATATGATTTCTTCCGCAGTCTGCCCATTGGTAAATGACAGAGGAAAAGTAACTAATATCAATATATAGAGAGTTCTCATTGGGGTAATAGGTTTTATAACCCTAATTTAAAACTATTTCTCATTCTGATCTAATTTAATAGAAATCTATTAATTTGCTCCTCACTCCTCAATCAACACGTTTCATTTTTCCCGGTTGTTGAGCGTAGTCGAAACATCACTCTTCATTCTTCACTTTAAAAATGACTCCATACCAGTATCACTACCCTTATTTTATCCAGATCGAGAGATTCAATGAAGACCTGTTGGCCACTGGTTGGAAAGCCAGGATTGTGCCTCCATCAGATAAGCATGAAGAATACCTGGTCATCGAGAGGCAGAATATAGATCCTGCACAACAAAGCATGCATTCACTCCGTATTGACTTCAGGACTTTTCTTATGGTATCAGGGCAAATGTTGTATGCCTGGACACGATATGCAGATGGGCTGGAGATCAGGCAATACCAATTGGATCAGGCGGATATACAAGCCACCAGGATTATTGACTTTGTGGAGATCGGCCCCTTGGTTACGGGTATACAGCCTCATCCAAACAAGTTGTCCTATGACCATTTTGTGACGTTCATCCGTAAGCCCGATCTGGTCACCAGGGAAGATTACTATGAAAAATATGTCATCATTTACCTCCATGGCCAGTCAGTCACGATGATTCCTCTTGACAGTTTCAATGAGACAGGTGGTGACCCGCTCTATATGTGGCCCGCACTAGCTGTTTTGGATATCAACAAAGGTCTGCTGCATGGTACAGGCATGCGCATGGGAAGTTTTACAATACCTTTTGATGTACACAAACTCACCTGAAAGACATGCCCACACAAATGTGTTCACATTCCATACTCAGTTTACTGACTTCTGTTTGGCTTTTATTGACCAGCACTCAAAGCTTGTGCCAGGATACTGATAGGCAATTGATTTATCCGGCGTCTATCCGTCAGGCAGAAGATGCCATGGCCAATGAGGATTTTGATGAGGCATTGAAGCAATACAGGAAGTTGTTTGATTCAGCCCGGTATGTGATGGCCAGGGATGCGTTCAACGCCTGTCAGTTGGCAGCAATACGAACCACAGCAGATTTTGATTTTTATTTTCTTCAATGTGCCAGGGCCGGAGTACCGGAAAGAATGCTCTATGGTAATCTTCATATCTGGCCTCGAGTGGAAAAGGATACCACTGCTTTCAGGACGCTTTATACCTCGGGGTACAAGGCCTATCTGAACAGGATAGATACAACCCTTCGCAGGGAATTTGCAGCCAGGTATAAGCGGGAGCAGAGCAGCAAGGGAATGAGTAACTATGCCATGGTATGTGAGGATAATTTCAACCGGATAGTTCAACTGGCAAAGGCAGGCAGGTTTCCTGGCGAGAATCTGATCGGTCCTGATGTTCACCTGGGATGGGAATATGTATTGCCCACCTTACTCCACTATCCTTATTCCTACAATTATCTCAAGACTTATCTACTGGATGCCTTAGCGCAGGGGCTTATTTCCCCCTTCCAGGTGGGTTATTTGTACGGCTTCAATCAGACCCGGACGAGCATACTCTACACCCGGGAAATCCCGGTCGACTATACAAACTTTAAAGCATGTTATAACCTTGCTTTTGGAAAGCAATCGGATGATATACCTGAAGTCAATGCTCAACGCAGACTCATGTATCTCCCTTCGGTGGAAACCGAAAGAAAGATCAAGGCTGTAGCTTCAAGATACCAGATTGATTTTTGTGAAGGGTATTGATTGATTGGCACAGACAGCGCTTTCGGATCCGTTATCAGATTAGCGCTATAGCGTATGATACAACCGCGTTTTTTGTTATTTTAGCTATGACTTGCATCCTTTTATCACACCTTTTTTCAACCTCATCCCAAATGAAGAACCTGATTTTGACACTCGTGCCGGCCCTGGTGATTACTATGATGGCCTGCGACCTCGTTGATGATTCCCCCTGTGGAGAACATCAGACCTTTGACCTGTACCTCCTTGGATCAAGCATTGTGGATTCGACCAATGGCATCTACAACTCCTATATGGATGGTACCAATCGTGTGTTCCAATGGAGCGAAATTGTGGAACATGTTTGTCCTGATGAACATGTGAATTCGACATTTCGGGTAGCCCTCCTGGATGAAACCACCACAGGTATTCAGGCAAGGGGAACTGTAAATTGGTTATTCTTTTTCGAAGATGTATTTCCACTGGCAAAGTCTGGATCTGACCTGAAAGGGAATGGGTCCACTGGTTTGAAGCAAGCTTTTGATACCGAACCGGGATGGTTTGTGCCGGCAGTGGAGGTATATTTTCCGACTAAAGGATCGTATGGTGCGGATACCTCCTTTCTCAAAGCCAATGTCATCTCTGTTGAGCTCATGTCAAAGTACAGGGTGCTTAATTAGGTGAAGGTATTGTGTGGATTTCTTCCTCGCATTCTGGATCACCTGTGGCCATCTTTGTCTGCATAGTCCTCCAAAAACAAAAGTCATCACATAGCGCTTTGAATCTTTTGCATGAAGAGCAGGGAGTATAATTTCGACTCACGCCTTTTCTGATAGCTGATAACTGACGGCTGATAGCGAATAGCTCTTACCCCTTAATCACTGAATCCTTTCTTTGCTTAAAGGCCATCTGCGTCAGCACAACTACGATCACCAGTGAGATACCTGCCTGCATCCACAAACCTTTTACATTCATCATCTGCATAAAGTAATCATAGTACCCATGTGCAAACGCTGCCAGGAGCAATGCCAGCAAACTATAGCGAAACGTTTTAGATTTGATCAGCCTGGCCTCTCCAAGGAAATAGCCCATGATGACTGCAAATACAGCATTGGCAGGAGCAGCAGTGATCATCCGCAACATTGCCGTATCCGTATCCCCATTTATGACGTACAATAAGTTTTCCGCAATGGTATAGCCCATTCCCACCATGATGGCATACACAATACCATCAAAAGGCTGATTGAAGCTCTTATAGTAAAAGGTCATTCCACGGAGGAAGAGAAATTTGAATCCTTCCCCAAGCAGTCCGACAAAGACGAAGGCTGACACCAACTGTTGCATCGCACCTGTGTCATCCGTATAAATAAAATTATGGAGCAGAAATCCGATGCCCCTGGAGATAAAAAAGGCAGCGGCACCAAACAACAAATGGAGTACCAGCAATCCGGAAGGTTCGGGTTCACGGAGATCACGGAGATAGAAAAAGAAGGCAATGGCCAGGCCTGGAACAAAAGCCAGGACGATCAGGAGGGTAGAGCTCATCACAAATGCATTTTAGATTTTAGAATTGTATCTCTTAAGCAACTACCTGATCCGATGAGGAGGATAAATCAATCGTCGCCAACAGGTCCATGAACCTCTCGTAAAGGTGTAAAATATTATGCACGATACCAAAAAGTGCCTGTCCACACCTTAGTGAGGTGTATCATCTGGCTATTTAGATGATGGATATCAAGGTATTTGATGACATCAATCACCCGACAGGCAACCAGCATCAGCCTTTCCTTGTGGAATTTCAGGTTAATTTTGCCGGTCTGGTGAACTAATCTATATTGGTCATGTCTTCACAAAAAAGAAATATCGAACTCTTGCACAATCAGGCCTTAAATAAATCAACAGCATTCACCCGTGAAGAGCGGGACAGCCTGGGACTCAGGGGATTATTGCCTTATGCAGTCTCCAACCAGGATATCCAGATCCAGCGGATCATGGAAAATATGAGCCGGAAGGAATCAGATATTGAAAAGTATATCCTGCTTTCCGGCCTCCAGGACCGTAACGAACGCCTCTTTTTCAGGCTGGTCGTAGAGCATATCGAACAGATCATGCCCATCATCTACACACCGACAGTAGGTCAGGCCTGTAAGGAGTTCTCCCATATCTTCCGTCATACACAGGGATTCTACGTGACCCCAGAGGATAAAGGGATTATTGCGGATATCCTTGAAAACTGGCCACGTAAGGACGTACGCGTGATCGTGGTCACTGATGGCCAGCGCATCCTTGGACTAGGT
>WBZX01002330.1_pt1 | contig 11868 bp, 7 predicted proteins | sample 5204211 | NCBI WGS metagenome assembly WBZX01 (sample SAMN12344362, study PRJNA552823) | activated sludge metagenome | biome: Activated sludge suspended growth; feature: Nitrification reactor; material: Wastewater; isolation source: activated sludge from nitrification reactor of wastewater treatment...
CGTCTGTCGATTGATATTTCAGATAACGCTCAATGGATATTTCGGCCGGAAACACAGGAGATAGTCTTTTATAAAGTACAAAATCCATGGATAAATAATTACTACCCATTAAATGAACATCATTGATTGCGCGGGCAGAATGATCTTTCATATAGAAAGTGGCAGAAAGTTTGCCGTTTTCCTCTTTGATTCTAAATTTCACCTGGGATGGACTCCAGTAGACACCATCAGCTTCGAGGATAAATCCTATGTATTCATTCTTTACTTTTCTTATGCCTACTTTGTAGGGAGGAGAGGACCAGATCCCCTCGAGGCCTGGTGTTGTGAGTTGGGAGATGTAAGCATTGAATTCTTTTTCATCATAGGCATACTTTTCCCAGTCTGCATACTGTGTCCGGATGTTGTCCATATCGACCAATTCCGGAGTTTTTTGTGCTTTCAGGGACTGCAACGATAGATGGCCCCTTCGGAAATAACGCAACCATTCTGACAGGGTCGCTGCACATTGATCGTAATCAGAAATTGATTTTACTTTTTCGGCATAAATTTCGGTATGCTTTTGATAGTCCGATTCTCCCTTTTGATCAAGCACATATTGAAAGCTGGCGTCATTTTGCTCGAAAGTTTCTTTGAGCCATGCGAAGTTGTCGGCACAGCTGCAATTCTGGGCAAAAGTCAACCTGGATAGCAAGATTGTCGTGAGGATTACAAGACTTTGTCTCATGCTTTTTCTGATTTACGTCTGATGGCTTGAAGTGAATGTACGACTCATTCAAGCATAAACTTTCTTCCCGGTTTTACTTGCCTGCTGGTTAGGGGCAGTTTACCTTATTCGTAAAAGTTAGTCCTTAATGCAACGGCAGGAATAGCCTTGTCTTTTAGGAACAGGAAGGTTCGTAAACCATTCGCTATCATAAGTTATTGCGCGGCTAAATGCGGTAGTGTCTGTTGCTTGCGTTGAAGCCCAGAACCCGGCTATTTGTTTCAAACCATAGAAATTGCCGCTTAGGTAGCTTCGGTAACCGCTACCCACCGCGTTAAATCCGCTGCTATTGGTAGCACCCGTATTGGGACTATCCCATGAGGTAGTTGATTTCATTTTCCCGCCCGCAGGGTCGCCAATAAAGGTTGTCAATTGTTGCCACTCCGTTTCAGTGGGTATATGCCACCCGGCAGGACAAAGGTTGCCGGATTGCACAGCATACCAGTTGTAGAGTTTCCCGTTTGTGCTGTTGTTGCCGTAGTAGCACCAGGCAGGTAATACAGTGGATGCCCATTGCAAGCTGTCCGTTATTTGTGGAACGCTCGCGCTTACCCGCAGGTCTTGTTTAGTCCAGCATTGGGTGCCTATGGCTACTACATCATAAACATTACCATCCGCATCGGTAATGGAGTTAACCGATCCGCAGGGAAAGTGAAAGGTAATCGTAACCGAATCACTCACCTCACAACCCAAAGCATCTACTACAGTCAAGATATGTTCTCCTGGTCCAAAAGTGTAAGGGTCCCCATTGTAAGGCAACCCATCATGCGTCACATATATCCCCTCAACATCTCCAGGAAAAGCATGCCATTCATATCTATAGGGTTCAACTCCGCCTGATGCTACCGCTCTTAGTCGCTTCGTGCCGTTGTCTATTTCACTCAACTGAATGTCGACAGTGAGCAGGCATGTGGAGATATCGTCCTTCTTGGTGCAAGCACTGAGATAAAACAGGATATACAACAGCGGAATGAGTTTCCAGATTCTTTTCATGGCAGATTTGATTTAGGTGAAATGAAAATGCCAAATAGCGCGCTTACGTTTAGAAAATAGACGCAGGCGGGCTTTCGGGGATTCCTGTGTGAAAATGCACATATGGTTGTTTAAAGATAAATGTTTATTGGCGAGATACAAAATAAATCGTGTAGCGATCACTATTATTCAGCGGTGATGACCGACTTTGCCAGCTTACGTTATATAGCTGTTGGGTGTCTGGCGATCATACACCGTTAATTCATTTGGAATTTTATCTGCCTGTCCGCCTGCGATAATGTCGTTAGCGTTGGAGGTCCGCCACCGTGCCAGTCACTTTTTGGATAAGTTAAAACCCAATACCGTTTGTCGTTTGGATCCTGATAAAGAATTTCCCAACCACTTTCGTCAGTGGCTATTTTATACAGATAATGATGTATTAGCCAGTCAATTCTTTTACAAGTGGCATCTGCTACAACTTTGTGGTCGACCGTGAGCCAGGAGCCAACTATTTTTGTCTCGTTACTTTTTATTTCGTGATTGGAGTCCATGGTTGATGTCGGTCTGTTGGCTTGCTTTCGCATGACGTTTTTGGCTAAGGGCCTTGCCGCCCCTGCGGGTTAGCCAGGTCAGAGCCGATTTGTAATGAAAGTTAGGATTTTGTCGGTTCATGGAAAAGGTCAGCGGTAAGATTTTTAACCTGAGTAGTGAGCAGTCATTTTCTCAGGTTGATGTTCTATCAAAAGTCAATGAAGCGAATTATTATGGGCCAGCAAGATCAGCCGGAATTGAGACCATTTGGGTGCCTTCTGAGTACGCGAGTGAAGATATTGAAGTGTTCTTAGGATTTATCTCAGAAGATGGCTCTATAGTTGCCAACAACTATTTTGATAACATCTTCAACTTATACCCTCCAGTTCAGAACTTGAACCGTTCCTTCATCCGATGTAACAGAATTTCCTTCTTGCGTCGTGAAACTTCAAGCTCGGTCCCATTGGTCAATATCACATTCCCACCCTCGCCTTTCACATACTCCTGAATGTGGTCGAGATTAACTGCAAAGGACTTATGGATACGGACGAAGTAGCTGTCATCCAGCAGGGAAGCGTATTCCTGCAATGGCTTTGAGGCACAGATCACAGGCCTGTTTGTGAAATAAAAATTTGAGTAACTCCCGCTGGCTTCGACATATATAATTTGCTGAATGTCCACAACCTGGTAACCTTTCATGGAAGGAATGCACAACTTCATCTTGTTCGGAGTGCCGACCGACTGGATATTGTGCAAAAAAGTCTGCACAGGCTGTTTCTCCTTCTTCATTCCGATCCGCTTCTGTGCCCGTTTCACCGCACTCGCCAGCAGGTTGTCGTCAACAGGCTTCAGCAGGTAATCTACTGCGCTCAAGTGGAGCGCCTGTTGTGTAAACTCATTATAAGCCGTCACAAATATGATCTCAAAATCGATCTCATCGAAGTCCTCGAGCATTTCGAGACCACTTTTCCCTGGCATTTCAATATCGAGAAAGATCAGGTCTGGGCTCAGTGCGTGGATTTCCTGAGCCGCCTCATCCGCTCGGCGACATGTTTGCAGGATGGCAACATCCGGGCAGTTGATCTCTAGCAGCTTCTGAAGGGCCGAGAGTGCGCGTGCTTCATCATCGATAAGGATAGCCGTTATACTGCTCATGTCATGGAGATTTCGAGAGGTAAAATAATCGTCACCTGTGTGCCGGACTCCTGGCCTCCCGTCAGCTCCCCCCGATCCTCTATGCGTATTGCGCTATGATGTGTATGTTTCTGGTTTAACAACTCAATGCGTTTCTGGATGTTGGATATGCCTACCGGTCGATGCTTGCGTCCCCTGCCGGTAGCATGCTGTACCGACGTATGAATGCCGACACCGTCATCCCGGATCACACACACAAGATGGTCATTTTGCCTTGTAAAGCTGACGGATATATGGATAGACTGCCTGGCACCGTTCATACCATGCCAGATGGCATTTTCAATAAATGGCTGTATCAGTAACGGCGGGAGCATTGTTTCCTCCTCGTCAAGCATGGGGTCGGACATTAACTGAAAGGTAAATTCTGAATTCCGGATATTCTCCATCTCCACATAACGCTCCAGGTATCCAATCGTATCTTTTAGCGAAATATAGTGTTGCCTGGATTGATCAAGCGTCATCCTGATGAGGTCGGCAAAGACATTGAGATAGCGGGCTGCCTCGTTAATATTCTGGTGCAGCATCATTTCACGGATGCTGTTGAGACTATTGAAAATGAAATGCGGATTCATCTGTGCATGGAGGGCTTTCAATTCTGCATCTGCCAGTTGTTTATCAAGACTGGCTTTTGATTTGATCGAAGCAATCCTTCTCCGGTAGATCAGGTATATAAACACCACCAATACTGCACCACAAAGTAAAATAAACCAATGGGACGTCCAGAATGGGCGCGCGATCGTGAACCTGATGAGACGCGTCTTATCCAGGCCATTGGAAGCCCGCGCTTTGACTTCCACGGCATATCTGCCAGGAATCAGCTTCGTGAGAAAAAGTTGACGCTGTGATCCCAGCTGGACCCAGGGGGATTCGGGACCGATACGGTAAGAAAATTCATATCCGGGCCCATCCTCAAAATCAACAATGGTATAGTCGAATGTCAGGTTATTTTCTGCAGCTGAGAATACCAAAGCTCCATTCGGAAAATGGATCGTACTGTCTCCATTGACTATGATACGCTGAACAATCAACTCTCCGGATGGAATTTCCCGGACATCGCCACTGACATCCCAATAGGAGATCTGGTCCCCGTTGAACAAGTGCATCCGTTCCCTGGTACTGTCGTAATACATGTAATAGAAATCAGAAAACCCGGTAACCAGACCGTCCTTATGATCATAGATGTCAACCTGATTCGTCCGAATGTCCATGTTGAAGAGATGATTTGCATCTCCAAACCAGATCTCATGACCGATCAGTGGAGAGATGGATTCTATAGCCAATGATGGAATGATGTCATTCAATCCGAAATGCATCCATTCTTTCTGCAAAATGTCATATTGCAGGAGTCCGTTGCGTGGATTGACTATCCATAAGGAGCCATACGAGTCGGCTACCATCATCACTATATTTTCATCGAACGCATTAGGCCCGCCATACACAGTGATCAGCGTGTCGAACAATTGGGTTTGTCGGTTCCACCTGGCGAGTCCATGGCCGCTGAACCATACATTTCCCTCTGCATCATGTGTGATATGCTTGATACGGCTGAAAGGTTTTGGAGGATCGGAATCTGCAGCAAATACCCTGATTTCCCGGGTGCCAATATGATACGACATCACATTTCCGCCAAGATAACGTGTCAGCCATGCGAGGCTATCTTTTCCGGCTGGACTCAGGACATTGCAGCTTGCCAATGCAGCATAACCGGCTATGTCTTCCAGTTTTCCGTATGTATGTGTAATGACATCAAACCAGATTATTCCATCTGCTGTCCCCAGCCAAATGGTGTCCATGTGATACATCTGCATACTGATAGTTGCATTGTAGCCACTCTGATCATACATGCAGAAGTATTGCTCTGTTTCGAGGTTGTCGGGATTCAGTATCACAAGGCCACAATCCTGTGCGTATCGACCCAAATACAGCTTATCTCTGTGCAGCAACACAGAAGAAATACTTCCCGGAGACCTGTCATTGGCATACCGGTTACTTGCGACAGCAGGTATCGAAATAGTATCCATGCGGATGAACGGAGTCTGGAGGTTCTGTTTCCACAACCCTTTGGTTGTAGCTATCCAAAGCCTTCTCTGTTTATCCAGAAACACGGCATTTACAACCTCATCTTTAAAATACCTGGTATGTCCTCCTGTCATTTGACCTGTCCTGCGATCCAGGTGAAACACCAAGAAGCCATTCTGGCCACCATTGATCGCAAAAGTGGTATCATCCAGGAGATGTATGCGGCTACGCCAGCTCAACTCGCTCCATGCGAACGGAAGTTTATAATAAGTCGTTATGCCTGAATCCATATTATAATAGATCAGGCTATCGCGTTGTGGCGCGATCAGGTATTCTCGGTCTGCAATCTGAAGTGAATGAAAATGAGGCCGGCCGGGAGGATGGCACAAAGGACTCCAGTATGGGCTTTCCGGTGTCAGCGCGTTGAAGGTGTTCGAAGCAAGGTCATAGAGTGCCTGTTGGTCATCTTGTACGTAGACGAGGGTCTTATTGTCGCGGATAGAAAGCAGATGGCGGCCATAATGGATGCGCGTGTTTGCTGCGTCAGTTCTTGTAAATGCATCATAGCGGAAGGAGAGATTTCCAATCACATCAAAACAATAGAACCCTGTTGCCGTGGTGACTGCATATCCCTTCCCCGGCATTTCGATCAGGTCCCATACGGCATTTTGCATACTGAAAAACGTGGTCGAATCCGGGACAAAAAGGGGCATGCTGTGAAAATCTGTTTCACGTATAATGACTGCCCGGTTTGTGGTCAGGATTGCAAACCGGTCATCTGATAATGGTTTGATGCCTCTGATCTGCGGAGATTTGAGCCATCCCGAGTGATCATCCTGATAGTACTTTTCAAAACGGTTGCCGTCGAAGCGGTTCAGCCCGTTGTCCGTACCGATCCACAAATATCCTCTTGTATCCTGCCACAGCGAAGTGACGTAATCATTGCTAAGCCCGTCATGGTAAGTATAACAGGTAAAGTCCGGCTTGTCAAATTGGGCTTGCAAACACCCGAAAACACAGGTGAGGGTAATGCACAGCGTTGCCCTCCCCATTTTCAACAAGCAGGTCTTCATCAAATCGGATTTACTTATGTTCAAAGGTACTCAGGTACAGGATCTCTTTTACGCCTTTCGGAAAACCGGAGCCACCATTCAGAAGTTTGTGGTGGGATGATGTTGTCTGGAAGGCTAATTTGAGCTCGTATTAAGCTCTTTTACCGCCGAATTCAGATCACATACCGCCAAAAGTATCCGGCAAAGAGAATAGCAGGAATCCCCTGGAATATGACGCTGAAGAACGCGAAGCAAAATCATTAAGGGAAGAAGCAAAATCCATCAAAGACGAAATGAATAAACCAGAGAATGCATAGAATCATACCACGCTCAGTGAATTTTCATCAACAAATAGTACACCATTACATGACTCGGCGATTACTCTTTATGCTGCTTGCGTTGCTATTACCAGGTTTCATTCTGTCACAGAATATCACTGTGAACCAAAACGGAAATGGCGATCCCAGGATTGAAGTTATAGGATCAGAGAACGTATTTATCGGAGATAGCACGGGCGTAATGAATACCGGACCCGCTAATAGCGCCGTGGGAAAGTTTGCATTACGTTTTAACACTACCGGGATAAGTAATACAGCATTTGGATACCGAGCCCTGATGCAAAACACCTCAAGTAGCTATAATGTAGGCGTCGGGTCCTATGCTCTGAGGTCTAATACATCTGGAACGGGTAATGTCGGCGTAGGAGCATCGTCGCTCTATTTCAATACGACGGGAGAATATAATGTGGCGATTGGCATTTCAAGCCTTGGGGCCAATACCATTGGGACAATGAACGTAGCTTTGGGTGCATATTCCTTAAACGACAATTCTACGGGCTCAAACAATACTGCGCTGGGAAGCAATGTCCTGGGCAATAACACCATTGGTAAAGAGAACACCGCAGCCGGATCCCAGGCCTTGAATTTTAATACGATCGGTAATGGGAATACAGCATTAGGCTATTATACCCTCAGGTCAAACACGACTGGATCGTATAACGTTGCCATTGGATACCAGGTACTCCGTATTAATTCTGTGGGTTCTGAAAATATTGGGATTGGCAATCAGGTTTTGATTCAAAACACTACTGGCTCGGGCAACATTGCAATAGGGGTAAGATCCCTTCGGACGAATTCAACAGGCTATTCAAATATTGCGATTGGTGATTCATCGCTGTTCGTGAATACATCGGGTTACTTAAACATCGCCACCGGCAAAGGGACGCTTCGTTATAATACCACAGGTGCTGGCAATATCGCAACCGGTTTGCGCGCTCTTTTTCTCAATACGACCGGAAATTCAAATATCGCCATCGGTGATTCCGCGCTGTTTCGGAATATTTCCTCCGGCAGGAATATTGCCATTGGTTCAGGAGCCCTGTACTCCAATGAAGCCCAGGATAATCTTGGGGTAGGAGATCACGCACTGTATTTGAACACGTTTGGATCCAGAAATACTGGACTTGGACATATGGCACTCTCATCTATTGTCAATGGAAATGACAACGTTGCCATTGGGTATCGTACAATGAAACACACGTCATCGGCATCCTCAAATGTGGCCATTGGAGTTGATGCGCTATATACAAATTTCAGCGGCAGTGACAATTGTGCTGTTGGAACAAAGGCTTTGTTCACCAATTCTAACGGGCATTTCAATACGGCTATAGGCAGCCATGTATTGGAGTTCAACCAAGGGGGGTTGAGAAACACAGGCGTCGGAAGCAATGCGTTGTATTCCAATCTGGGAGGTCACGAGAATGCGGGATTCGGATATGGTAGCCTTTGGGAGAATTCCTTCGGTGAGCAAAACACGGCTTTAGGTTTCAACGCGCTGTACTACATAGAGACGGGATCACACAATACCGCCATTGGTCATAGTTCAGGCCCGGGCATGGGTGTCGACGTTGACAATTTCACGGCGGTAGGGTTTCAGGCAGGTTTGACTGAAACATTATCTAACCGGGTGGCCATCGGTAATACGTCTGTGACCTGGATCGGTGGTCAGGTAGGCTGGAGTACCTACAGTGATGCACGCATCAAGGATCATGTCAAAGCGGATGTTCCGGGATTGTCATTCATCAATGCATTGCGGCCAGTCACATACCAACTCAATATTCGCAGGCAAAATGACATCTGCGGGATCCAGGATACGTCAACGTGGGAAGGCAAGTACGACATTGGGCAAATCGTGCAGACAGGCTTTATCGCCCAGGAAGTAGAGGCAGCTGCTCAGGCACTTAACTATGACTTTAGTGGTGTCGAAGCACCAAAAGAAAGTGGGCAGCTCTATAGCCTCGAGTATGCGGCCTTTGTCGTGCCTTTGGTGAAAGCGGTGCAGGAGCTGAGTGCGCAGAATACGATACTCAGTACTCAGATCGCCGAGCTCAGGGCCGAAAATGAAAAGATGCTGACGGAGAGCGCCGCATTCAGAAAAGAACTGGACGCATTGAAATCGCTGGTGTCGGATCTCAGGGAAGCCGGTTCATGGTGATACAGCGGTTGTAAAGAGAAAGCATGATGGCGGCATGAAAAGTGTTACACCACCACAGACCTCCTTGCCAAAAAGAACTGCTGGTTTCATTTTGTCATCACGGTAGTCTCAGAATGCCGCAAACGCTTATGGATGCTCGTAGGCAGGCCGACTGAGTAGGGACTGTTTCCCGGGCATCTTTCTCCAAATTTACGTCTTCATTCTCAATGTTGATAGCCGTGCTTATGAGCATCCTATGTTAGTGGCTGGTTATTTCCTTTTAAACAAGTACTCAATTACATTATTTAGATTGCTTTCAAAGAGCTTCTCTCTAAATAAATAACTTTTATTACAATACACTTTATCATGAATTGCGTTAATAAAATTTGGAGCTTCATTTTCAGGTTCCATGCCAATTTTCACTTCTAATTTGTCTTCAGTTAACATCATTTCGTCAATTCTTCTATCTCCATATTTCCAAAGATATTCGCTGTCACATAATTTGCAATTATATTTGGTAGTTGTTACTCCTGTTTGTGTGTCATAATTTGACTTGCTAGATTTCAAGAATTTTTGTCTTAGGATATTAGCTAAATAATATGATTCTGAAGAATTCCGAGTTAAATAGTTTGTAATTCTTGGATAAGAGCAAAGGCAAAAGGGTCCAATTTTATCTATTTTTGATTCCAATTCTCTTTTAAAGTCGTTATGAGCTTTTTGTACAATTTGTCTGGGGGTTTCTATGTCCCAATTGGCTCCACTACCAATTGTGAATATTCCCGTTTTCCTGTTTCCAACACCACTAAAAACTTCAAATGTAAACTCGTTAACATATACCACACCAGAATATTTTTCTTCCGAAATTAGAACTCCGTCCTCTGTCATAATCATTAGAGTATTCCCGTGTTCGTCTGGATCTTTTGTGTCTACAAGTTTGGTTTTGTTAGGGTAACGAGCCATTACCCCTTCTTCATATGTATTAGGGTTAAATGTTTTATTGAAAATATTTCCTTGGGTCATCTGTTTCTTTTGCTTTGCCTTAATAGCCACTAACGACAGTTCGTGCAAAAACCTCACTTCATATTTCTATTAGAAGCCAGGAATCGCCCCAAACCGGACTATATTTCTTAGTTTATTAAAATCCTATTACGTTCTGTAAGGGCCATGAGCGTCAAAAATTGAAAAATCAAACTTTCTACCCATTTTTTGACACCTTCGACCCCTAATATATTGATTATCCTTCGAAAATTATATACCAGGTAAATTAACCCAAACTCTCCTTCATTTTTCAGGAGTCCTTTCAGCAGTATATGGTCGTATCCCCATTGTCGCTTTATCGTTCCAAATACATGCTCTATAATCGCTTGCCTGGCGGTATAGACTGATGGTTGTTTGCGTATACGTTGCGTGTTTCTTTCAGCAGCTTCAGCATACTCGCTCCTTTCCATTATCCTTCCCTTCTCGTTAGATGTGCACTGTGCCAAAGCCGAACATGTTTTACATTTCGGTGTTTTATAATGCTTGATCCTCGTGATATACTCATCGTACTTCCGATCATACCACTTGCCATTTGAGCGTAACGTTTGACTCATCTGGCAGGTAAACATGTCTTTGCTCTTGTTGTACCTGAAACGCTCCCCATAAAACTCAGGTGTCGGTATGGGACTGTTGCGCGGAGGATCCGGTACAGCGACATACGTGATCACTTGTTCCTGAGCACAACTGTTCAACTGTTCTCCATTATGGTATCCTTTATCTGCAAGTACTGTTATCGTATTTACTCCCATAGCGGCTTTGGCCCTTCTGGCCATGGAAAGCAAAGCCTTCTTATCGTTTCGGTTGGTAGGCTGATAGGCTACAACCAGATTGTGCTTATCATCAACAACAGTCTGAACGTTGAAGCACACCTCAACAACCTGTCCATGGATCACCATGCTTCTGGCATCAGGATCTGTAGTTGAGATTTGTTCCATGCCTGACTCCTGAAGTTGTTTTTCCAATCTCTTGTATTTGCGTTTCTGCTTGCGGTGATTGGATAGCTTTTGTTCCACCTTGCTTATCTCTGTTTCTTCCATATCCCCTTCATCCAGCTGGTGGATGTATTGGCCTATCTTCTCATCAATGTAGGCTAACTGACGATTGATCTTCTTTTGGTTGAAGTTGTTCTTCTTCGAATTGACAGCACGGAATTTGCTGCCATCAATCGCGACCACCTTCTTCCCGAGGAAGCCCTTTTGGCCTAGTGCACCTACAAAATACCGGAATGTGTTCCGAAATACTTCCGGATGCTCGCTTCTAAAACCGGCAATCGTGCGAAAGCAAGGACGCAGCCCTTTCAAAAGCCAAATGAGTTCTACATTGCGCTCACATTCCTTTTCCAGATGACGGGATGAACGAACCCGGTTCAGATAACCATAAATGTATAGCTTGAGCAGATCCTTTGGGTGATACATCGGACGACCCTCTTCGACAGGCTGATGACTGTGAAATCCCAGCTCCTGCAATGGGAGTGACTCAACAAATGCATCAATTATCCTGACTTCTGATTCCGGTGGAATTATTTCATCAATGCATTGTGGGAATAATAATGCTTGACTACGATTAAATCCTTCTACATATTTCATAATGAAAGAATTTATACTTCAAATTACGAAGCACAATCATATTATGAAAATAATTTATGTTAAATTTTCAAGAAAAGTGGGGTTATTGCACAGTCTGACGCCACAGGATGCTCGTAGGCAGGCCGACTCTGCATGAGCCTTCCTCCAGGGCATCTGTTTCCAAATTTACGTTTTCATTTTCAATGTGGATAGCCCTGCTTATGAGCATCCGATGTTATACTCAGTTTTTATTGATAGTCAC
>WBZX01002710.1_pt1 | contig 11857 bp, 12 predicted proteins | sample 5204211 | NCBI WGS metagenome assembly WBZX01 (sample SAMN12344362, study PRJNA552823) | activated sludge metagenome | biome: Activated sludge suspended growth; feature: Nitrification reactor; material: Wastewater; isolation source: activated sludge from nitrification reactor of wastewater...
GTAATAAAGAGCATGCCCCATTGACGGACCCCACCATTGAAGACCAGGGTGCTGAATACCACAAAGCCGAAGACTGCCAGCAGCCAGGTTCGGTATAATTTTTTTTGTGGGTAAAAGACTGCTGTGGTCGCCGCGAGCGCAATAAAGGACAACAAAATACCCGTAGCGGATAAGCCGCCGAAGGAAGTATCTGTAAATAAGCCGATGCCAAAGGTATTGCCCAGCATGCCCTGAAAGGCGAGCTGAAGTTTTGTGAAAGAGAAACCTCCCTGCACATAGGCTCTCGTAAAATCGTCTTCGTTGCCGCGGGGGAAGACAGAAATGATGAAGATGAGCAGGCCTGTTGCCAAAGCGATAATTGGCGTTTTGTGTTTGGTCCAGCCATCTTGCCATACCAGGTAAAAGAGCATGACCATGGCCATCATGGCACCGTAGACTTCGGTCTGGCATAGTAAGATCAGAGAGGCAATGGTGGACAGGTTTTTACCACTTTTGAGCGAATGCACAAACCACAGCGCCGTAAGTACCACCAGGATGTAGCCCCGGTTGACGATGCCGTATTCAAAAAAGAGGAAATAAGACAGCGCGAAGGCCAGTTTTTCGGCAAGGCTCAGTCCCTGGTGTCGGAACAATAGAAAGAGCGCTACACCATAGGCCAGCAAATGAGCGAGGCTGAGTAAGATATCTTCTTTAGCCAGGGTGGAGAGAAAGGTCCAGGGTTTGAGGTAGAGGTACCACAGGGCAGGGTGTCCCTCGTAATTGAGGAAGCCCAGGATTTGGGCGAACGACATATCCCTGGCTACCAACCAGGCCTGCCATTCGTCTTTCCAAAGTTCGTGAAAGTTGAACTTAAGGATGGCCACCGCCATAAGCAGTGCCAGGGGAATGAGGTCTTGTCGGCTGAATTTCAAAGCTGTGAATTTTCCTGCCAAAGATATAGCATTGTTTACTTAAGAGGATGACGCTACGACGGCAAAATGCAAAGAGGACAAACTTTGTTTTTGGGTGATGAGCACGCAGGGAGATCTTAATTTACTGAGCATCAAGCCAAGAATAGGCAGTGTATGATGAATTCAAAATGCAGTTGTTGGTGGGGTAGCGTTAATATTTCATTAAATGACGACAGACACCTAACTCAAGCTAAAAACTTACGTTATTTGTAAAAAAAATGAAGATGAAAAAATACTTTTTCCTGGCCGTTTTGGCTTTTGGTGTAATGACAGCTCAGGCCCAAATAGGCAAGTTGCTCGATAAAGCCAAGAAAGACGCCAAGGCCCTGAGTGGACAAGGCGACGACAATACAGGCCTCGGTCTGAAGGAAGCCCTCAACAAAGGGGTAGAATCAGCGGTGGCCCAGCTATCCATCAAAGACGGATTTTTTGGCAGTCCTTATAAGATCCTCATTCCTGAGGATGCCCAAAAAGTAATCAATGTAGTAAAAAAAGTACCCGGCTTCGAAGATACCGAGACCAAACTCATAGCCAAGATGAATGAGGCGGCTGAAATAGCTGTCAAAAAAGCAACTCCTATTTTTGTAGATGCTATCAAGGGCATGACCATCAAAGATGCATCGGCCATTTTGTTTGGCAATAAGGATGCTGCTACCCGCTACCTGGAATCCTCATCACGCGCCTCACTCTATGCTGCTTTCCTACCCGTAATCCAGGCCAGTCTGGATGAGGTAAATGCCAGGACCTACTGGAAGACGGTGGTGGATGCCTATAATAAGATTCCTTTCCAGAAAAAGTTAAATCCTCAACTGGATGACCACGTGAATAATAAGGCGTTGGATGGTCTTTTCTCGCTGATCCAGGTCAAAGAAGAAGGTATCCGTACGGATGTAGGTCAGCGCACCAGTCCGCTGCTGCAGGAGGTTTTTGGTAAGCTGAAGTAGCCGGGCGTCGGAGCATCGGGCGTCGGAGCATCGAGCAACGGAGCATCGGGTGTCGGAGCATCGGAGCATCGGAGCATCGGGCAACGGAGCATCGGGTGTCGGAGCATCGGGTGTCGGAGTATCCGGTTACTGAAGAGAGTTCGGGTGAAGTTTTGGCGGCATTTTTGAATGTTGTGAAAAAACGCTCAAAAATGATGACAATACAGGGTGAGGACTAATCTCTTCCACTGCTGTTATGGTTGGTTCTTTTTTCAATCGAATACCATGATTTTAGCAAATAAAAAAGCCCCGATTTTGGTCGAGGCTTTTTTTATTTGTGTGAAGCGGGAAATTATTTCTTTCCGGCTGCTTTCTTTTCTTCTGCTGCGGCAGATTTGAGGGCTCTTGGGATCTCAACGTTGGCAATTGGAATGCTGGCGTTGGCCATGATCTCTACTCCTGCAGGTAGTTCGATGCTTTTTACCCTCAATACACCACCCAAATCAAGACCTGAGATGTCAACTTTCACCTCATCAATCAATTTATCAGGTGTGGTTTTGATGGTTACTTTACGAACCAACTGGATCAATTTTCCACCCAATTTAACACCTGGAGAAGTGCCATAAAATCTTACAGGAACATCTACTTTTACTTTCAGTCCTTCTGACAATTTAAGGAAGTCGATGTGAATAAGGCTGTCGCTTACCGGATGGAACTGAGCAGACTTAACGATACATTTGTGAACGGTACCGTTAACATCCAATTCGGCAATTTTAAAATCAGGTGTATAAATGACATTTTTCACATCCTGCATAGTAACATTGATGTGGATGGGGTCATTTTTTTGACCGTAGATAACGGCAGGAATCATGCCGCTTTTGCGGTCCAGTTTTGCCTGCTTGGTGCCGACGTCGGCTCTTGTTGTCGTAGGTATGGATATGGTTACCATGGCACTTATAACTTATAAATGTTTAAAAAGGACTGCAAAGATAGCCTTTTTTCACAAACTGACAAGTGGGTATTGCCAATATTTTGAAAGTGAGGCACGTATATGAAAAAATATTATATAAGTAAATTGCCTTATCTGCCTTATTTTTTAACTATTTTATCAAATAATTCGGGTATTTGCCAAATTTTGTTTGTTTAATTCCTAAAAAGAAAGGATAAAGCGAGGGCGTGAAAATGATTTAAAGCTATGATAGTTAGTTTATTAGATATAAAAAATGCACTAAAAACTTATGATATTTTGTTTACATCAGGATTTTTCATATTTTTGCACTCCATTTTAAAAAAGTTCTTTTAAATGAAGGTCTTGGATCATTTTTCCATTCCCTACCAGGGATTGAAGAATGGAATGCACACTTTTCATTTCCAGGTAGACGATACATTTTTTACATGTTTTGAGTCTCCCCTGGTAAAGAGAGGTAGATTTGAAGTGACGCTGGATTTAGACAAGCGGCCGGATATGGCCATTGCCAGTTTCACCATGACGGGTGCTGCTGAGGTAATTTGCGACCGATGCCTTGGGGAGTTTATGCTGCCCATGGAAACAGAATTTACCCTCCACATCAAATATGGTGAGGGCGATGGAGTAATGTTTATCGACACCGAAACGAGCAAGGTCAATTTTGCACAGCCCATTTACGAATGGATTTGTATTTCGCTGCCCATGGTCAAAAGCCATGAAGACGAATCGGAATGCGATCCGGAAGTGATAGCGAGACTCAATGGAAATAGCGATGGCGATACGGATACAGGTCCGTTTTCTTCGCTAAAGGACTTAAGTTTTGAATAATTATTGAACCAGTAAAACAATAAAGACATGGCACATCCCAAGAGCAGGGTATCTGCACAGAGGAGAAGGAAAAGAAGGACGCACTACAAGATAGGAACTCCACAGATTGCAACCTGCAAAACTACAGGTGAAGCACATCTTTACCACAGGGCTTATGTTCACGAAGGTGCTTTGTACTACAAAGGCCAGGTAGTGATCCCTGCCAGGGAAGAAGCAGTGGCAGAAGAGAGCGACGGCGAATAAGCTGATCTTTCATCAAAATAAAACGAAAAGCTCCCCAACCAAAGGGGGGCTTTTTGTGTTTTAATCAGCAGTACCGAAGCTGCTGTTTCTTTTTGCTATCTATTAACCCATTACATATATGAAAAATTTCCAAGCATGTTGCACCACCCGAACAAAGCATCCATTAAAAATTGGCATGAACAAGACCGCCCCAGAGAAAAGGCCATGCAAAAAGGTCTTGACCACCTTTCTGATTCAGAACTGATCTCCATTTTGTTGTCGACCGGCAGCAGGGAAAAAAGTGCCCTTGATCTTGCCCGTGAATTGTTGGCCAATGCAGACCACAATCTCTACCAATTGGGCAAACAGCCATTTGCCGATTTTTGTAAAGTCAAAGGCATGGGTCCAGCCAAAGCGATCATTCTTGCCTCGGCCATCGAATTGGGTAGAAGAAGGGCTGCCTCCGCACCAATGGAGGCCGTTAAGTTTAGCAGTTCACCGGACATCTTTCGTTACCTGGGTCCACGCATTGCCGATTTGGAATACGAAGAGTTTTGGGTGCTTTACCTCAACAAGGGCCACCGTCTGATCCAGGCCATTCCCCACTTTAAAGGAGGTATGACATCTGTAGTTGTGGATGTAAAACTCATCATGCGCAAGGCAGTAGAGGTGGGTGCCCTCACCATGGTACTGGCACACAATCATCCATCAGGCCGCAAGCAGCCCAGTCAGCACGATATTGATCTCACCCGGAAAATGAAGGAAGCATGCATGCTTTTTGACATTATCTTACTGGATCACATGATTATTGCAGGTAAAGATTACTTCAGCTTTGCCGATGAGGGCGTTTTATGAGCTTCAAAATAGCACAGCTTTGGGGTAAGATACTTGCTAAAAATGAGGGAAAGCAGGCATTTTGCCAAATTCAGTTATTGAATTTGCCCTGAAACACCAAATTGACAGTTAGATTTTTTGTGTCATGGCCTCAAATTGTATCTTTGCGACCTTGAAAAAATGAACATGGACAAATTTGCAGGCTATAAGCTGCCTTTTACCATCAATAAGAAGTATAGTACCAAAGTGGCTTATTTTTCAATGGAATTTGCCATTGATCAGGCACTGAAAATATACAGCGGAGGTTTGGGCTTTTTGGCGGGTTCCCACATGCGGGGTGCTTACGAACTGGGACAAAACCTCATTGGCATTGGTGTGCTTTGGAAATACGGATATTATGACCAGGCACGCAACCAGGACCAAACCTTGCAGGTTCAGTGGAACGAAAAGGTGTACAACTTTTTGGAGGACACCGGTATACGCTTCCAGATCGACATCCACAATGCACCTGTATGGGTAGCTGCTTACTACCTGCCGCCCCACGTCTTTCAATCGGCACCCGTATTTCTGCTATCGACCGATCTTCCGGAAAACGACTATCTGGCGCAAACGATTACACACAGACTTTACGATTCCAACACAGCTACCAAGATTGCTCAATACATTCTATTGGGTATTGGTGGCGCCAAACTCATCGATTATCTTGGGTTTGACCCTGATGTTTACCACCTCAACGAAGCCCATGGAGCACCGGCTATCTTCCATCTGTATAAGAAATTTGGATCGCTGTCGGAAGTAAGAAAAAGACTGATTTTTACCACTCATACTCCTGAAGAAGCAGGCAACGAGATCCACGATCTTTATCTATGCGACAAGATGGGCTACTTTTTGGATATTCCATTGGAGCAGGTTAAGATGCTTATGGGTATAGACAACGACCAATGCAACCATTCGCTGATCGCACTGAGATCAGCCCGATATGCCAATGGTGTTTCCCGTTTGCATGGTGTGGTGAGCAGAGAGATGTGGAGCAAATACAACAACATTTGTGAAATCACTTCTATTACCAACAGTCAAAACTGGCGGTACTGGGCGGACAAACAACTCTACAAGGCCATGGAAGATGGCAATGACGAAGAGTTTATCGACCGAAAGCGCTGGTTGAAAAAGCGATCCTTCGACCTGGTAGCTGACCAAACGGGCAAGTTGTTGGATCCCGATGTGTTTACCATCGTATGGGCCAGACGATTTGCCGGCTACAAGAGAGCCAACCTCATTACAAGGGATATTGAAGCTTTTACAGAATTACTGGAAAATACTAAATATCCGGTACAGATCATATGGGCGGGTAAACCTTATCCATTGGATTATTCAGCCATTGGTGAATTCAACTCCCTGGTGCACCTTAGTAAGAAGTACAAAAACATGGCCGTATGCATTGGTTATGAGCTGAAGGTGAGCAAGCGCTTGAAACAAGCTGCCGATGCATGGCTCAACAATCCCAGGGTGCCCCGTGAAGCCAGCGGCACCAGTGGTATGACAGCCGCCATGAACGGAGCGGTAAACTTCAGTACCGATGATGGTTGGATCTGTGAATTTGCCAAACATGGTATTAACTCATTTGTGATACCGCAGGCGGATTATAAAAACACCAACATTCACCAGCAGGATGAACACGATCTGTTTCATCTATACCGCATCCTACAAGAAGAGATTCTGCCTACCTATTACAAAGATCAGCCCAAGTGGAGGAAAATTGTTCAGGAAGGAATGAAAGATGTGCAAAGCGGATTTGAAAGTTGCAGGATGGCCAGAGAGTACTACGAACTCATGTATCACTCTACCCACCACCGCGGCTAAAAAATTATTTATAATCGTGGATATAATCAACAACCCAGTCGGCATAGGGTAAGAACTCATGCCTTTCATGGGTAGTGAGCAATACCACGGTCTTCATGCCCGCATTGACCGCACATTCAACGCCTTTGGGTGTATCTTCGAAAACCAAACATTCATCAGGGCTTGTGCCCAGTCTTTCTGCACATTTGAGAAAAGTTTCAGGGTGGGGCTTGCTTTTTATCACATCATCGGCTGAAATGAGAGCATCGAAGTAATGGCGAATGTTACAGCCGTCCAGCACAAAGTCGATGTTTTCGCGGATGGCGGCACTACCCACTGCCATGCGTAAATTTTGTGATCTGGCATTTTCCAAAAAGCCAGCCAGTCCGGGAATGAGGCCCAGTTCGGCTTCAAATTCTTTGCGGTAGAGGGCTTCTTTTTTCCAGCCCATTTCTGTTCTCACTTCCAGGGGAAATTGGCCGGGCATTACCCTTTCAATGACCTCTTCATTTTTGCCGTAACATTCTTTTTTGGTGTCTTCATAAGAAATATCTACACCCATTGACACAAAGATCTGGTGCCAGGCACGGGTGTGATAAGGCATGTCGTGTACCATGGTGCCATTGAGGTCAAAGAGCAGCGCGCGGATATTTTGCTGTTGTATAAAATCTAAAATAGGAGACATAAAAAAGTTTAAAATCAATACTACATTATTCTTCGTCCAAAAGTTCAAATTCGAGTTTTCTTGAAAGCAGGTCTGCATCCAGTAATTTAACCTTTACCAGGTCACCCATCCTGAATTCGTGACCCGTAATTTTAGACAATGCTCTTAGTTTTGATTCATCTACCTTGTAATGTCCATGGAAATTGGCAAAGGGTATCAATCCTTCAGCCCCTGATTCCGGCAATTGTACAAAGATGCCCTTTTCTATCATACCTGAGATCTGAGCCTCAAAGACATCGCCGATATGGGCCATCATGTATTCAACCTGTTTGTATTTGACAGATTCTCTCTCGGCTTCTGCTGCCTTTACCTCCTGTCGTGAGATGTGTTTACATTTTTGTTCCAGGGTTTCAAGGTCTACGCGATAGATCGTTTCGTGCAGGTTTTGATACAAAATGCGGTGCGACAACACATCGCTGTACCTTCTGATGGGAGAGGTAAAGTGGGTGTAATAATCGAAGGCGAGCCCGTAGTGGCCAATGTTTTTGGTACTGTATTCAGCCTTTGCCATGGTGCGAATGGCCAGCGGACTGAGGACGCGAAAAGTGGGGTCGGACTCAATTTTTTTGGCCAGTTCATTGAAAGAAGCGGCAATGTTTTTGGGGCTGTCTACTTTCATGGCATAGCCCATTTCTTTGGCAAATAGCGCAAAATCCACCAGTTTTCCGGGATCGGGCATGTCGTGAACGCGGTAAACAAAGGGTATTTCGGGAATGGTTTTTTTGGCAATGAATTTGGCTACCGACCTGTTGGCCAGCAACATAAAATCTTCGATGAGGAGGTGGGCATCTTTGCGTTCTTTTACGGTCATGCTCACTGGTTTTTTGTTTTCATCCAACACAAACTTCACCTCTTCGCTCTCAAAGTTTATGGCGCCGTTTTTGAATCTTTCTTTGCGCAGCTTATGGGCAATGGCGTTGATTTTTCTTAGTTCTTCGGCGTGCTCACCTTCTCCGGTTTCCAGACACTGCTGGGCCTCTTCGTAGGTGAATCTGCGGTCGGAGTGGATGAGGGTCTTGCCAAACCATTCGTTTGTTATTTTGAATTTTTCATTGAAGGTAAAAACAGCTGAAAAGGTAAACTTATCTTCATGCGGATTGAGTGAACAGAGGTCATTACTAAGTTTTTCAGGCAACATGGGCAACACGCGATCTACCAGGTAAACAGAGGTAGCCCGGTCGTAGGCTTCTTTGTCGAGGGCAGAATTTTCTTTCAGAAAATGGGTCACATCGGCGATATGGACACCGATCTCGATTTCGCCATTTTCCAATACTTCGTAAGAAAGGGCGTCGTCAAAATCTTTGGCGGTGTCGGGGTCGATGGTAAAGGTGAGAACCTTTCGAAAATCCCTGCGTTCGCTGATGTCTTTTTTGGTAATGCGACCATCGATGGCCTCACTTTCGGCAATGACATTTTCGGGAAAATCCAGGTTGAAGCCGGAGCTGAGAAGGATGGACTGCATGGCCACTTCGTTGTCGTCAACTTCATGGAGGACGGAGGTGACTTCGCCCCAAATGGCTTTGTTTTGGCTGCCTCCCCAGCTGGTGACTTTGGCTACTACCTTATCACCGTCTTTGGCATCGTGCAGGTCTTCGGCCTTGATGAGTACTTCCGGAAAACGGGAAGCTGCATCGGGGAAGACGATGGAATAATGATGGAAGACCCGCAAAGTACCCAAAACATGGGTGAGTGAGCGGGTAATGACTTCAACAATTTTACCCTCGGGTCTTCTTTTGTTGCTGCGTTTGGGCACCTCCACTTTGACGATGTCGCGGTGCATGGCGTTGCCGGTATGCCTTTCGGGAACAAAGATGTCGTTTTCCATGCCGTCTACGATGATGTAGGCAGCCCCTGTGCGGGTGAGGTCAGCGCGACCGGTGAAATAGTCGTGATTCTTTGATTTAACGGCGAGGTTGATATTTTCTTTGTTCCACTGGAAGAAATCATCCTTGTGGTGTACGAGAAAAGATTTTCTACCCAGGGATTTCAGCACGTGGAGTACCGAATCCTTGCTGTTGCTAATTTGCAGCTTATCGATTATTTGTCTGGCGTTGTATTTTTTGGCCGGGTGAGCGGCAAAAAGATTGAGAGCCTGATTGCTGAGGTGGCCCGGTGACAGTTTTTTGCCTTTGTTGTTTTTCATGAGATAAAATTGAATATAAAATCAGGGATGGTCTGTATAACGATCCCTATACATAACGGCTTTGATTGCCAGCTTGTTTTTGAAATAAAGAGCAGCGACCACGCCAAAGGCAAAGCCACCGATGTGAGCCCACCAGGCAACACCGGATTCGGCCTGTGCCGCCAGTTCGCTGGTTGAGCCCATGCCCGAGATGAGTTGTTGGGCAAACCAAAGTCCCAGGAAAACCCACGCAGAGATGTAAAAGCTTGAAAAAAAGATCAGCACCAGCACCTTCACTTTGGATGAAGGAAAGAGCATGAGGTAGGCCCCCATTACTGCAGATATGGCTCCGCTAGCCCCCAATGAAGGAATGAAGGTGGCGCAGACCGGGTTGGTTTCGCAGCCATCACAAGGCACGCAACAAGGGACTACATCAGATGTTGGTGTGCCCAGATAAATATGAGCCAGGCTTGCGATGATGCCTCCGCCCAGGTAAAAGAGCAGAAAACGAAAGTTTCCAATTACAGCTTCGATGTTGTCGGCAAAGACCCAAAGGAAGAGGAGGTTGCCAAAGATGTGCATATAGCTGCCGTGCATAAATAAGCTCGTCAAAAGGGTATATAAACTGCGACCGGAACGTATTTCATCCGGGATTACGCTCAACTCGCAGATGAGGTTGCCCGGTATGGAGAGTTGAATGGCAAAGATGATGATGTTGATGACGATGAATGCATAGGAAAAGATGGGTTTGTGCCCTCCTTTTACCTGTGTATCGCCAATCGGAAAAATCATTATCTACTTTTTAATGCTTACAAAGTTAGTCATTTCACCGGCTAGTGGGGAAAGTGCTTCTTCGACTATGAGAAAAAAGCCATCTTCGCCCATTTTTTGATAAAAGGGCATAAGGATCATGGCATCCTGCGGGCAGCGCACTTCGACCCCACCATCATAAGCCAGCAGCTGATGGGCTGATACTTTGTCAAAGCTTTTAAAGCCCGGCAGCATTTCAAATTGACCTGAGTGTTGGATGCTGTATTTGCCGATGAGTCTGTTGACCTTGGGTAGGTTTTGAGAGAAATTGATCAGAATTTCGTCGTGTTTATTTTCTACATCGTGGGCGTTGACACAGCCGATGGTACGCATGCAGTTGATGATGGCTGCCACCCCTCTGTAGACGCTCTCAGGGTCTTCATGCTGACCGCATTCAAAAGCGATGGCAGTAGTAGGGATGCCCATGTTTTTGCCATCAAAAAAGTGGATAGATGAGCCGGAAATATTATCGAGCATGCCTCTGATGACCGGTGCATGCAATTCAATGGCCATGCGGATACTCATCGGGTCTTCGGAAGTAATGGAAAAGATGCCGCCGTGGGCAGAAGTAGTATGCAGGTCGAGTACTATGATTTCTTTGGGTTGGTGGTTTTCGATTTCAACCCTCAATGCCCGGATGATGGAAAGCATTTCGATTTGTTCGGAGCTGAGTTGAGAAGCCGGCATGTCTTTGATGATCTGGTAGGTGTCAAAAGACCACGAACGATTGAGGTCCTTGTCGATGAACCTCAATTTTTGGCTAAATGCCTCAAGATTGCCTATGAGTCCCAGGAGGGTGCCTCTGAATTCAAAATGCTGTTTGATTTTCTTTTCTCTTTCGAGCAATTCTATCACAGTGTGAATGGCTTCTACGCCTGCCGGCTCATTGCCATGCATAGCACCGATGGCCACCAGTAGCGGGCCATCGGTGTTTTGACTGTATCTTCCTATTACACGATCCAAATGGGCTTATTTGGTGAAGATGAGCACCACTCCTTTGATGTCGCCTGCCTGAGGTACATCAAAGGCAAAACTCTGCTTGTTTTTTTCATCTTCAACACGGGTCCATTTTTCTTCATCGCTGGCTCCCGGATTGAGGGTGAGCGTGTTTTCATCAGCGGTGAAGTTGAAATTGCCTTCTAATGAGTATTCTGTATTACCTACGACATAAGAAATATCAATGCTTCCGGTTTTGTCGGAATTGAATTTAAGGGAGCCACTCACAGGCCCGGAAGAAGCACCGTCCACTGTGGAGGAACTCAATGTATAATTACCGGTAAGGTTGGCGTAGGGATCATCATCCTGACAAGAGATCAAAGAAAGTGAAAACAAAAACAGCAAGGCAAGAAGGGGTAAGGGTCTAAAAATTTTCATTATTATGTTGAATTATTGATTACGTGATTATGAAAGGTATTTTCCTACGATGGGCATGCGTCTGCCACTGCCAAAGGCTTTGGGGCTTACCCGCAGCACAGGGGCGGTCTGGTGTCTCTTGAATTCACTGGTATTGACCAGCTTCAGCACGCGTTTGACGGTAGCTTCGTCATAGCCCATAGCAATGATGTCCTGCGGGTCGCGGCGCATTTCTATGTATTCATAGAGAATCGGATCCAGGACATCGTAAGGTGGCAACGAATC
>WBZX01002711.1_pt1 | contig 11855 bp, 8 predicted proteins | sample 5204211 | NCBI WGS metagenome assembly WBZX01 (sample SAMN12344362, study PRJNA552823) | activated sludge metagenome | biome: Activated sludge suspended growth; feature: Nitrification reactor; material: Wastewater; isolation source: activated sludge from nitrification reactor of wastewater treatment...
CGAGGAACTGGGTCAGCTGCTTGATCACACGGGCCCGGTGGCGCAGAGCGAGCGCAACGCGGCGCGCATCTTCAACGCCGACCACTGTTTCTTCGTCACCAACGGCACCAGCACCAGCAACAAGATGGTGTGGCACCACACGGTGGCGCCGGGCGACGTGGTGGTGGTGGACCGCAACTGCCACAAGTCGATCCTTCACAGCATCATCATGACCGGCGCGGTGCCGGTGTTCCTGACGCCCACGCGCAACCACCTGGGCATCATCGGGCCGATCCCGGAATCGGAATTCGCGCCCGAGTCGATCCGGCGCAAGATCGCGGCCAACCCGCTGCTGGCCGGCGTCGATGCGGACAAGGTGCGCCCGCGCATCATGACGCTCACCCAGAGCACCTACGACGGCGTGCTCTACAACACCGAGACGATCAAGGCCAAGCTCGACGGCTGGATCGACAACCTGCACTTCGACGAGGCCTGGCTGCCGCACGCGGCCTTCCATCCCTTCTACGCCCAGTTCCACGCGATGGGCAAGCACACGCAGCGGCCGAAGGACGCGGTGGTGTATTCGACCCAGAGCACGCACAAGCTGCTGGCCGGCATCAGCCAGGCCTCGCAGGTGCTTGTGCAGGACTCGCAGCGGGTGGCGCTGGACCGTCACCTGTTCAACGAGGCCTACCTGATGCACACGTCGACGTCGCCGCAGTACGCGATCATCGCGAGCTGCGACGTGGCCGCCGCGATGATGGAGCCGCCCGGAGGCACCGCGTTGGTGGAGGAGAGCATCCGCGAGGCACTGGATTTCCGCCGTGCGATGCGCAAGGTGGAAAAGGAGTTCGGCCGCGACTGGTGGTTCAAGGTGTGGGGTCCGGACAAGCTGGCTGCCGAGGGCATCGGCAGCCGCGACGCCTGGATGCTCGGCGCCAGCGAGAAGTGGCACGGCTTCGGCGACCTGGCCGCGGGCTTCAACCTGCTCGACCCGATCAAGAGCACGATCGTGACGCCGGGGCTGGACGTGGCCGGCAAGTTCGCCAAGACCGGCATCCCTGCGTCGATCGTCACCAAGTTCCTCGCCGAGCATGGCGTGGTGGTGGAGAAAACCGGCCTGTACTCGCTTTTCGTGATGTTCACGATCGGCATCACGAAGGGCCGCTGGAACACGCTGCTCACCGCGCTGCAGCAGTTCAAGGACGACTACGACCGCAACCAGCCGATGTGGCGCATCCTGCCGGAGTTCTGCGCCGCCCATCCCACTTACGAGCGCATGGGCCTGCGCGACCTGTGCCAGTCGATCCACGAGATGTACGCCAAGTCCGACGTGGCGCGTCTGGTGACCGAGATGTACCTGTCGGACCTGCACCCGGCCATGAAGCCGGCCGACGCCTACGCCCGCATCGCGCACCGGGACACCGAGCGCGTGCCGATCGACGAGCTGGAAGGGCGCATCACCACGTCGCTGCTGACGCCGTACCCGCCCGGCATCCCGCTGCTGATCCCCGGCGAGCGCTTCAACCGCAAGATCGTCGACTACCTGCGCTTCACGCGGGAGTTCAACGCGCGCTTCCCCGGCTTCGACACCGACGTGCACGGCCTCGTCGAGGACGAGGCCAAGGGCTACTACGTGGACTGCGTCAAGGCCTGAGGCGGGCCTGCCCCGGGGCGTTTCAGCCCTGGGGCGCCATCGAGCCGGCCTGGCTGAAGCCGCCGTCGACGTACATCACCTCGGCGCTGACGCCGGCTGACAGGTCCGACAGCAGGAACGCAGCGGCGTTGCCGACGTCGTCGATGGTCACGTTGCGCCGGATCGGCGTCTGGGCGGCGAAGTCGGCCAGCAGCTTGCCGATGTCCTTGATGCCCGAGGCCGCCAGCGTCTTGATGGGGCCGGCCGAGATGGCATTGACCCGCACCCCCTTGGAGCCCAGGCTCTGCGCGAGGAAGCGCACGCTGGACTCGAGCGACGCCTTGGCCAGGCCCATGGTGTTGTAGTTGGGCACGTAGCGCACGGCGCCCAGGTAGCTCAGCGTCAGCAAAGCCGCGCCCGGGCGCAGCCGGGGCAGGGCGGCCTTGGCCATGGCCGGGAAGCTGTAGGCGGAGATCTCGTGCGCGGTGCGGAAGGCCTCGCGCGACAGGCCGTCGAGGAAGTCACCCGCGATGGCCTCGCGCGGGGCGAAAGCGATGGCGTGCACGAAGCCGTCGAACTGGTCCCAGTGCGCCCCGAGCTGGGCGAACAGGCGCTCGATCTGGGCGTCCTCGGCGACGTCGCAGTCGAACACCAGGCTGGAACCGAACTCGGCGGCGAATTCGACGATGCGGTCCCGGAATCGCTCGCCCTGGTAGCTGAACGCCAGCTCGGCGCCTTCGCGATGACACGCGCGGGCAATGCCATAGGCCAGCGACCGGTTGTTGAGCACGCCCGTGATGAGGAGGCGCTTGCCGGCCAGGAATCCCATTTTCTTGCTCCGTGCGAGGTTCGAGGCGGCAGATTCTGTCACGAGCACGGCGGGATATTGAAGGCACGTCTCTTGCAGAGTACAATCCGCCCTTCGCTGAAACCCCTGAACATGTCATGGGCGGATTTCAACAATCCCGCCCATTTTTTTTGGCCGATCGCTTTTACCTCGGATGAGCTGGCAGCAAGCCGTTGAACGCACCGTCACCGGTCTCGGATACGAGATGGTCGACCTCGAACGCACGGGGGGCGGGCTGCTGCGCGTCTACATCGACCGCGTCGAGGGCCGGGCCTATCCGACGGGCGAGTCCGAGTTCGTGACGGTGGAGGACTGCGAGGCGGTGACGCGCCAGCTTCAGCATGTGCTGGAAGTCGAGCAGTGCGACTACTCGCGGCTCGAGGTGTCGTCGCCGGGCCTGGACCGTCCGCTCAAGCACGAGGTGGACTACGCCCGCTTTGCCGGCAGTGCCGTCGATCTGACGCTGAAGTTGCCGATGGCCGGCCGCAAGAAGTTCAAGGGCGTGCTGGGTGCTCGCGACGGCGGATGGCGCCTGGCGCTCGAGCCTGCAGCCAAGGGGGCGCCGGAGCAGGCGCTCGATTTCGTTTTCGACGAGGTGCGTGAAGCGCGTCTCGTGCCGGTGGTTGATTTCAAGGGTCGCAAGGGCCGGCAGGGCGCCGCGCAGCCGACCGACGGAGAGTGACAAAAAGATGAACCGCGAAATGCTCATGCTGGTGGACGCCATCTCGCGCGAGAAGAGCGTGCCCCGCGAAACCGTGTTCGGCGCCGTCGAGTCCGCGCTGGCCCAGGCCACCAAGAAGCTGCACGGCGGCGAGGTGGACATCCGGGTGGCGATCGACCGCGAGACCGGCGAGTACGAGACCTTCCGCCGCTGGCACGTGGTGGCCAACGAAGCCGGGCTGCAGATCCCGGACGCGGAGATCCTGCTGTTCGAGGCGCAGGAGCAGATCGCCGACATCGAGGTCGACGATCACATCGAGGAGCCGGTGGACTCCGTGCCCATCGGCCGCATCGGCGCCATGGCCGCCAAGCAGGTGATCCTGCAGAAGATCCGCGATGCCGAGCGCGAGCAGCTGCTCAACGACTTCCTGTCGCGCGGCGAGAAGATCATGGTGGGCAGCATCAAGCGCCTTGACAAGGGCGACCTGATCGTCGAGTCCGGCCGGGTGGAAGGACGCCTCAAGCGCACCGAGATGATCCCGAAGGAAAACCTGCGCAGCGGCGACCGCGTGCGGGCCTACATCCTCGGGGTGGACCAGACCATCCGCGGCCCGCAGATCATGCTGTCGCGCAGCTCGCCGGAGTTCATGAAGGAGCTCTTCGCCCAGGAAGTGCCCGAGATGGAACAGGGCCTGCTGGAGATCAAGAGCTGCGCCCGCGACCCGGGCAGCCGCGCCAAGATCGCCGTGGTGTCGCACGACAAGCGCGTGGACCCGATCGGAACCTGTGTCGGCGTGCGCGGCTCGCGCGTCACCGCCGTCACCAACGAGCTGGCCGGCGAGCGCGTGGACATCGTGCTGTGGTCGGACGACCCGGCCCAGTTCGTCATCGGTGCCCTGGCCCCGGCCAACGTGTCTTCGATCGTCGTCGACGAGGAGCGCCATGCGATGGATGTCGTGGTGGACGAGGAGAACCTCGCCATCGCCATCGGCCGCGGCGGGCAGAACGTGCGCCTGGCGTCCGAGCTGACAGGCTGGCGCATCAACATCATGACGGCCGAGGAGTCCGAGGCCAAGCAGGCCAAGGAAAGCGAGTCGGTTCGCAAGCTCTTCGTCGACAAGCTCGACGTGGACGAGGAAGTGGCCGAGATCCTCATCGCCGAAGGCTTCAACAGCCTCGAGGAAGTGGCCTACGTCCCGATGCAGGAAATGCTCGAGATCGAGGGCTTCGACGAGGACACCGTCAACGAGCTGCGCACCCGAGCCAAGGACGCGCTGCTGACGATGGAGATCGCCAAGGAAGAGGCGGTCGAGGAGGTCTCCCAGGACCTGCGCGACCTGGAGTTCGAAGGTCGGGGTCTGACGCCCGAGCTGATTGCCAAGCTCGCCGAAGGCGGCGTGCACACGCGCGATGACCTGGCGGACCTGGCCGTGGACGAGCTGACCGAGATGACGGGCATGGGCGAGGACGACGCCAAGGCCATGATCATGAAGGCGCGCGAACACTGGTTCAACGACTGAGCGGAAGACAAGCACACATGGCCGTGACCACCGTCGCCCAATTCGCTGCCGAGCTCAATCGCCCGGCCACCACGCTGCTGGACCAGCTCAGCGCTGCCGGCGTGGCCAAGCAGTCGGCTGACGACCCGCTGTCCGACGCCGACAAGGCGCGGCTGCTCGATCACCTGCGCAGCTCGCACGGCGTGTCGCCGGCCGAGCGCAAGAAGATCAGCATCACCCGCAAGAGCACCACCGAGATCAAGCAGGCCGACTCGTCCGGCAAGGCCCGCACGATCCAGGTCGAGGTGCGCAAGAAGCGCACCTTCGTCAAGCGCGACGACGCGCCGGCAGGGGCCGACGAGCCCGCAGCGCCGGCCGCCCCGGTGATCGACGAGGCCGAGCTCGAGCGCCGCGCCGAGGAAGCCCGCCGCCAGGCCGAGTTGCTGCGTCGCCAGGAGGAGGAACTGGCCGAGAAGCGCCGCCTGCGCGAGGAACAGGAGCAGCGCGAACGCGAGGCGGCCGAAGCCCGTGCCCAGGCTGCCGCAGAGAAGGCCGCCAATGAGCTGGCCGCCGGTGCACCGCCCGCCGAGCCGCCGGCACCAGCGCCCGCTCCGGCCGCCGACGCGCCCAAGCCTGCGGCCGTGCGCGTGGTGAAGGCGTCCGACGACGCCGCCGCCGAGAAGCAGCGCATGGCCGATCTCGAGAAGCGCCGCAAGGCCGCCGAGGACGAGGCGGCCGCGATTCGCGCCATGATGAGCGCGCCCAAGAAGGTGATGGTTGCCAAGAAGCCGGAGGAGCCGCCCAAGCCGGTTGTCGACGCTGCAGGCATCAAGGGCACCATTCACAAGGCCGCGGCACGCCCGGGAGCACCTGCGCCGGCGTCCACCGCCGCCAAGCCCGGCGAGAAGAAGTCGGTCAAGTCCGAGAAGCTGTCTTCGAGCTGGGCCGACGACGCAGCCAAGAAGCGCGCACTCAAGACCCGTGGCGACACCGGTGGTGGTGCCCGCCCCGGCTGGCGCGCCCCCCGGGGTGGCGCAGGTCGCCGCGGCGATCGCGACAGCCACGGCGCGGATGCGGCGCCGATGTCCACCGAGTTCGTGGTGCAGGAAGTGCACGTGCCCGAGACGATCACCGTGGCCGACCTGGCCCACAAGATGAGCGTCAAGGCGGCCGAGGTGGTCAAGCAGCTGATGAAGCTGGGACAGATGGTCACCATCAACCAGTCGCTCGACCAGGAAACCGCCATGATCCTCGTCGAGGACATGGGCCACAAGGCCGTGCCAGCCAAGCTGGACGATCCGGACGCCTTCACCGAGGAAGAAACCGCGGCGCAGACCGGCGAGCTGCTGGCGCGCGCGCCCGTGGTCACAGTGATGGGCCACGTCGACCACGGCAAGACCTCCCTGCTGGACTACATCCGCACCACGCGCGTGGCGGCGGGCGAGGCCGGCGGCATCACGCAGCACATCGGCGCCTACCACGTGCAGACGCCGCGCGGCATGATCACCTTCCTGGACACCCCGGGCCACGCTGCGTTCACCGCGATGCGTGCACGCGGTGCCAAGGCCACGGACATCGTCATCCTGGTGGTGGCCGCCGACGACGGCGTGATGCCCCAGACCAAGGAGGCGATCCACCATGCCAAGGCGGCGGGCGTGCCCATCGTCGTGGCGATGAACAAGATCGACAAGCCGGAAGCCAACCCGGAGCGCGTGAAGAGCGAGCTGGTGGCCGAACAGGTCGTGCCGGAAGACTTCGGCGGCGAGTCGCCCTTCGTGCCCGTCTCCGCCAAGACCGGTCAAGGCATCGACGAACTGCTGGAGCAGGTGCTTCTGCAGGCCGAGGTGCTCGAGCTGACCGCCCCCACCGAGGCTGCCGCCAAGGGTCTGGTGATCGAAGCTCAGCTCGACAAGGGTCGCGGCCCGGTCGCCACGGTGCTGATCCAGTCGGGCACGCTTCGGCGCGGCGACGTGGTGCTGGCGGGGTCCAGCTACGGCCGCGTGCGCGCCATGCTCGACGAGAACGGCAAGGCCATCACCGAGGCCGGTCCGTCCATTCCGGTCGAGATCCAGGGCCTGACCGAAGTGCCGCAGGCCGGCGACGAGTTCATGGTGCTGTCCGACGAGCGCCGTGCGCGCGAAATCGCCACGTTCCGCCAGGGCAAGTACCGCGACGTGAAGCTGTCCAAGCAGCAGGCGGCCAAGCTGGAGAACATGTTCGACCAGATGGGCGTGGGCACTCAGACGCTGGGCCTGATCGTCAAGGCCGACGTGCAGGGCTCGCAGGAGGCGCTGGCCAGCTCGCTGGCCAAGCTGTCCACCGCCGAGGTCAAGGTGCAGATGGTGCACGCGGCCGTGGGCGGCATCAGCGAGAGCGACGTCAACCTGGCCATCGCGTCCAAGGCGGTGATCATCGGCTTCAACGTCCGGGCCGATGCCCAGGCGCGCAAGCTGGCCGAGTCGTCGGGCGTCGACATCCGCTACTACAACATCATCTACGACGCGGTGGACGACGTGAAGGCGGCAATGGCCGGCATGCTCGCCCCCGAGCAGCGCGAGGAAGTCATCGGCACGGCCGAGATCCGCACCGTGTTCGTGGCCAGCAAGATCGGCACCGTGGCCGGCTCGATGGTCACCGCCGGCCGCGTCACCCGCAGCGCGCGCTTCCGCCTGCTGCGCGACAACGTCGTGATCTATACCGGCGAGGTGGACTCGCTCAAGCGCATGAAGGACGATGTGCGCGAGGTCGCCGAAGGTTTCGAGTGCGGCATCAAGCTGAAGAACGTGACCGACATCAAGGAAGGCGACCACCTGGAGTTCTTCGAGGTGAAGGAAATCGCCCGGACCTTGTGAGCCCGAGCCGCCCGCATGCGGCGCCCCGGTAACCCGGGCGCCGCGTCGGGCCGGACTTGCGCCCTGGAGCCCCGCCTGGCGGGGCTCCTTGCTTGATAGGACATCATCGATGCGACACAAGAAGGCGATCCCCAACCGCAGCTTCCGCGTGGCCGACCAGATCCAGCGCGATCTGGCGGAGCTGATCCGCGAGCTGAAGGATCCGCGCGTGGGCCTGCTCACGGTCAATGGCGTGGACGTGACGCCCGACTACGCCCATGCCAAGGTGCGGTTCTCCCTGCTGGTGGGCGATCCGCAGGCCTGCGAGGACGCGCTCAACGAAGCGGCCGGCTGGCTGCGCAACGGCCTGTTCAAGCGCCTGGCGATCCACACCGTGCCCACGCTGCATTTCGAGTTCGACCGCACCACCGAGCGCGCCGCCGAACTCAGTGCGCTGATCCGCCAGGCCAACGCCACGCGCGCCAAGGACGAATGATGGCCCGACGCTGCCTGCATGGAGTTCTGTTGCTGGACAAGCCCCTGGGCCTGTCGAGCAACGACGCCCTGCAGAAGGTGCGCCGGCTGCTCAACGCCGACAAGGCCGGCCACACCGGCACGCTCGACCCGCTGGCCAGCGGCCTGCTGCCGCTGTGCTTCGGCGCGGCCACCAAGTTTTCGCAGGTCAGCCTGGACGCCGACAAGCGCTACACCGCCACGCTGCAGCTCGGCGTCACCACCCGCGGCGGCGACCGCGAGGGCGAGGTGCTCGAGCGCCGACCGGTCCAGGTGGACGCGGCCACCCTCGCTGCCGTGCTGGCCCGTTTCACCGGCCCGATCGACCAGGTGCCGCCAATGCACTCGGCGCTCAAGCACGAGGGTCGGGCCTTGTACGAGTACGCGCGCGAAGGCATCGAGGTCGACCGTCCGGCGCGCCGCGTCACGATTCACTCGCTCGACATGCTGGGCTGGCACGATGACCTGCTGACGCTGGACGTGCGTTGCAGCAAGGGCACCTACGTGCGCACCCTGGCCGAAGACATCGGCGCCGCCCTGGGCTGCGGCGCGCACCTGCAGGCGCTGAGGCGCACCGGCAGCGGCGCGCTGTCGGTGGACGACGCCGTCACGCTCGACGCACTGGCCGACATGACCGACGCCGACCGCGACGCGCGCCTGCTGCCGCCGGACGTGCTGCTGGCCGACTGGCCCGAGTGGCGCCTGCCGGCCCCCGAGGCCGCGCGCTTTCTCACCGGCCTGCGCCGCCGCGTGGCGGCCGACGACTGCGCCCGCGTGCGCGTCTACGGCCCCGAGCCGCAGGCGCTGCTGGGCGCCGCTCACATCGCCGCCGGCGAACTGATTCCCGACCGACTACTCTCGCCCGCCGAAGTGCAGGCATTACTGCACTGACCCATCGAGGCCCCAAGCCATGAACACCCAGATCCGCAACATCGCCATCATTGCCCACGTGGACCATGGCAAGACCACGCTGGTCGACCAGCTCCTGCGCCAGAGCGGCACCTTCCGCGAGAACGAGAAGATCGCCGAGCGCGTGATGGACAACAACGATCTCGAGCGCGAGCGCGGCATCACCATCCTGGCCAAGAACTGCGCCGTCAAGTGGCAGGGCACGCACATCAACATCGTCGACACCCCGGGGCACGCCGACTTCGGCGGCGAGGTCGAGCGCGTGCTGTCGATGGTGGACAGCGTGCTGCTGCTGGTCGACGCCGTCGAGGGCCCGATGCCGCAGACCCGCTTCGTCACCAAGAAGGCGCTCGCCCTGGGCCTCAAGCCGATCGTGGTCGTCAACAAGGTGGACCGCCCGGGCGCCCGCCCGGACTACGTCATCAACGCCACCTTCGAGCTGTTCGACAAGCTCGGCGCCACCGAAGACCAGCTCGACTTCCCGGTGGTGTTCGCGTCCGGCCTCAACGGCTGGGCCTCGCGCACGCAAGGCGAGATCGGCACCGATCTGGCGCCGCTGTTCGACGCGGTGCTGCAGCACGTGCCGCCGCACGAGGGCAGCGAGACCGAGCCGCTGCAGCTGCAGATCTGCTCGCTCGACTACTCCAGCTATGTCGGCCGCATCGGCATCGGCCGCGTCCACAGCGGCGTGCTCAAGCCGGCCATGGACGTGGCGGTGTACGAAGGTCCCGACTCCACGCCGCGCCGTGCGCGCATCAACCAGGTGCTCAAGTTCGAGGGCCTGGCGCGCGTGCCGGCCGACAGCGCCGGCCCGGGCGACATCGTGCTGGTCAACGGCATCGAGGACATCGGCATCGGCATGACGCTGACCGACCTGGAGAACCCGCGCCCGCTGCCGATGCTGACGGTGGACGAGCCCACGCTGACGATGAACTTCTGCGTCAACACCTCGCCGCTGGCCGGCCGCGAGGGCAAGTTCGTCACCAGCCGCCAGATCCGCGACCGGCTCGAGCGCGAACTGCAGAGCAACGTGGCGCTGCGCGTGGTGGACACCGACGAGGACGGCATCTACGAGGTCAGCGGCCGCGGCGAACTGCACCTGACCATCCTGCTGGAGAACATGCGCCGCGAAGGCTACGAGCTGGCCGTGAGCAAGCCGCGCGTGGTGTTCCACGAGAAGGACGGCGAGAAGCTCGAGCCGATCGAGATGGTGACGGTGGACGTGGAAGACAGCCACCAGGGCGGCGTGATGCAGGCGCTGGGCGAGCGCCGGGCCGAGCTGGTCAACATGGAAGCCGACGGCATGGGCCGCGTGCGGCTGGAATACCGCATCCCCGCTCGCGGCCTGATCGGCTTCCAGAACGAGTTCATGAACCTGACCCGCGGCACCGGGCTCATCAGCAACATCTTCGACGGCTACGAGGCCTTCCGCGGCGACATCGGCGGGCGCAAGAACGGCGTGCTGATCAGCATGGACGACGGCGAGATCGTCACCTACGCGCTGGGCAAGCTCGACGACCGCGGCCGCATGTTCGTGCGCCCGGGCGACCCGGTGTACGAGGGCATGATCGTCGGCATCCACAGCCGCGACAACGATCTCGTGGTCAATGCGGTGCGCCAGAAGCAGCTGACCAACTTCCGGGTGTCCGGCAAGGAAGACGCGATCAAGATCACGCCGCCGATCGACCTGACGCTCGAGTACGCGGTGGAGTTCATCGAGGACGACGAACTGGTCGAGATCACGCCCAAGAGCATCCGCCTGCGCAAGCGCCACCTGAAGGAGCACGACCGCAAGCGCGCCTCGCGCGAAGCGGCGTGACGTCTCCCGGCTGGTCGCACGGCCGCGCGGTGGCCGTGATGCTGGCGGCCACGCTGATGTGGAGCATCGCCGGCGTGGTGACGCGCTGGCTCGACGGCACGGCCCCGTTCGAGATGACCTTCTGGCGCAGCGCGGCCAATGCCGTGTCGCTGGTGGTGCTGCTGTCGCTGTGGCGCGGACCGGGCTGGCTGACGCAGCAGCTGCGCCAGGGCGGCCGGGCGCTGTGGCTGTCCGGTGCCTGCTGGTGCGTGATGTTCACCGCCTTCATGCTGGCGCTGACGCTCACCACGGTGGCCAACGTGCTGGTCACGATGGCGCTGGCGCCGCTGTTCACGGCGCTGGCCGCGCGCATCACGCTGGGCCACCGCCTCGCGACCCGCACCTGGGTGGCCATCGTGCTGGCCGGCGCCGGCATCGGCTGGATGTACGGGCACGAGCTTCAGGGCGGGCGCCACCTGCTGGGCACGGCCGTGGCCGTGGCCGTGCCGGTGGCCGCGGCCGTCAACTGGACCCTGATCCAGAGCCTGCGCGGCCGTGAAGGCGCGCCGGACATGCTGCCGGCCGTGCTGCTGGGCGCCCTGTTGTCGGCCGCGATCGCGCTGCCGCTGGCCTGGCCGCTGCAGGCCAGCGCGCACGACGTGGCGTGGCTGTCGATGCTGGGCCTGGTGCAGCTGGCGATCCCCTGCCTGCTGTCGGTGATGGTGGGGCGCGTGCTGTCGGCGCCCGAGATCTCGCTGCTGGGCCTGCTGGAAGTGCTGTTCGGCGTGGCCTGGGTCTGGCTCGGTGCCGGCGAGGCTCCCACTGCCGCGGTGCTCGGCGGTGGCGCCCTGGTGCTGGTGGCACTGGCCGCGAACGAAGCCCTGGCGCTGCGAAGCCGCTGAGGCATCGGCCCGGCACAAGCCTGTGCTGCGGGGCAGGGCGCGCGCCTAGGGTCTGCCCGCAGCCCACGCCGTCGCCCGCGGCCTAGCATGGCCTGCATGAAACGACTGTCCGGGCTCGACGCCACCTTCCTGCATCTCGAGTCGCCCGAGATGCCGATGCACGTGGGAGCGCTGCATCTCTTCGAGTTGCCCAAGGGGTTCCGGGGCCGCTTCGCCAACCGGCTGCGCACGCATCTGGCCGAGCGCCTGCCCCTCACGCCACCATTGCGCCGGCGGCTGTG
>WBZX01002712.1_pt1 | contig 11854 bp, 7 predicted proteins | sample 5204211 | NCBI WGS metagenome assembly WBZX01 (sample SAMN12344362, study PRJNA552823) | activated sludge metagenome | biome: Activated sludge suspended growth; feature: Nitrification reactor; material: Wastewater; isolation source: activated sludge from nitrification reactor of wastewater treatment...
CATCCGCCCTCGATGCAGGCGCTCCACGAGCGGCTCCGGGAACCGGTCCACGACCACCAGCACCTGGCGGTCGGTCCTGGCCACCAGGCACATCAGACCCTTGCTCCAGCCCTGCGCCAGGTGCTCGATCTGTTCGTCGGGCTCGAGTGCGCGGGCGAAGGGTGCGAGCACTGCCGCGGCCTCGCGGCGGGTCGCGGGGTCGAGGCGGTCGAGATCCGCGCCCAGTCGGATGCGCGCCGCCTCGTCGAGGGGGTCAGCGGCGGAGCGACGGCCGCTCGATCGCGCCGGTGGCGTGAGGGGGCCGGGACGGAACAGCGATGCAGCCGTCGGTCGAGCGGCATCCCCGCTCCGTGGTGGGGATGCCGGGCGGACCCAGCCGGCTGCCGCATCGCCGCGCCCTGCGCGCCCCACCGGCTCCGCGGTCGGTTCGGGCGCAGCGGCCGGCAGGGACTCGGGCCCGGGCAGCGACACCGGGGAAGGCGCCGGAACGGGTTCGGGCCGCGACACCGGGGCAGGTGACGGAACAGGTTCGGGCTCCGACGGCGGCACCGGCCGGGGCCCCGGCGTCGGCACGGGCTCGGGCTCGGGCGGCGGCGCATCTGCATCGGTGGACGGTGGGCGGAAGGGCGGCGCGGGTGGCACCTCGACCGGCGGCGCGTCGGGGGTCGGCACCTCGACCGGCGGCGCCTCGGGGGTCGGCACCTCGACCGGCGGCGCGTCGGGGGTCGGCACCTCGACCGGCGGCGCCTCGGGGAGCGCTCCCTCGCGGGGAGCGAAGAGCGGCTCGCGCTGCGGCGCTGGTTCCGGAGCGATCCGCGGCTCCGGCTCGACCGGCGGCGCCGGTGCTGGCGCCACCGGCGCCACCGGCGGTGCGGATGCGGGAGATGGGGCCGCAGGGAACAGCGGCCGTGACGGTGCCGGTGGCGTCAGTGCTGCGGGCACAGCAGGCGCAGCGGGCACAGCAGGCGCAGCGGGCACAGCAGGCGCAGCAGGCGCGGCGGGCACAGCCGACGGCGCGGCCGGGAACAGCGAGGGGCCCGACGGCTCGGCCGGGAGCACAGGGGACGCTGTTGTTCCGACCGGGAAGACGGGAGGAGGCGGCACCGCGGCGGGGACCGCGGGAGGAGCCGGCACCGCGGGGGACGGCACATACGGCGGCGGTGTCGGCAGCGCGCCGGGCGCCCGCTCCACCGACGGCGTCGCCGCACTGCGGTCTGCCCGCGCGGTTGCCCGCTCACGGCGCAGCTCTCGGCGCTGGGCCCGTGTGCGGCGACCACCCCGGTCACCGCCCGCGTCCGCAACGGCCTCGAGGGGTGGCACCGCAGCTGCCCACCGGGCAGGCACCACAGCAGCAGCCACGCCGAGCACCATCGCGGCCAGGGCGGTCACGACCAGCACCCCGGTGGGGATGTCGACCGTCGAGATCCCGTACTGGCCGAGTGCTCGCACCGCCAGGACCGCTCCCCCGACGCCCACCAGCAGGCCCAACGCAGTGCCGACCGCGGCGAACGACATCCCCTCGATCAGGACCAGGCGGAGCAGCTGTCGTCGACTCGCGCCGGTCACACGGAGCAGACCGAACTCGCGGCGGCGCTCCCCCACTGACAACAGCAGCGTGTTGACCACACCCACCAGCGCCTGCAGCAGCGTGAACAACAGCATCCACTGGATGACCCGCTGGAAGCCGTTGAGCAGCTCGGACCGTGCGTCGACGAACTCGTCGGGTCGCAACACCGCCTCCACACCGTAGGAGGCCGCCAGCTCCTCCACCGCCTCGACCGAGGCGGGCGTGTCCTCGCGGAGCGCCACAAGCGCGGCGATGTCGACCGATGCGGGCACTTGGCGCAAGAGGGTGGCGCGGTCGACCATGGCCTCGCCGAGCAGCAGCGACCCCTGCGTGTAGGTACCCTCGACGGTCAGCTGCTCCACCCCACCGCTGTAGAAGGTCACCGGGATCGAATCGCCGGGTGCGACACCCATGGAGTCGGCGGTCGCCTGCTCGAGCGCGATGCCCTGGGCGCTGACGGTCGTCGACGAACCCTCGGTCCAACCGGGGTCCAACACGTCGTCGACCGACTCGCCGTCGACCCCCGTGATGCGCAGCGGCAACGAGCCGACGGTGACCCGTCCGACCTGCCAGCCGCTGACCGCCTCGACCTCCGGCAGCGCAGCCATCTCCACGAGCAGCTCGCTGGGCAGGCCCCCACGGGTGAACGTGCCCGAGTCGACCACCAGGTCGGACCGGACGAGCCGGTCGACGTCGCCGTCCACCGACGCCGAGAACGACGCCAGGAAGACCGCCAGCCCGGCGACCACGCCGGTGGCCAGCAGCAGCGCGCCGGTGGTGGCGGCGGTGCGCGACCGGTTGCGCACCGCATCACGGGCACCGATGCGGGACAACGCGGCAGGCCGGGTCGGCACGAGCCGGATGCCGGCCGCGACCGCCAGGGACAGCAGGGTCGGCAGCAGCGCCAGCACGCCACCCACCACGACGACCCCGACCGCGGCGCCCAGGGCGACCGGCGCCGCCACGTCGCCGAGCATCATCAGACCGACGAGCAGCGCGACGGCACCGACACCGACCAGCGCCGCGTTCGCGATCCGCACCGACCACGGCACCTGCGGCGCGGCGGGCGACTCGGCCACGGCCTCGATGGGGGCCACCCGGCAGGCCCGGACCGCGGGCACGATCGCCGCCAGGACGGTCGCGATGACGCCGATGACCACGGCGCCGACGAGTGCGCGCACGGAGACGACCGAGCCGCCGACGGGGATCGAGGTGCCCAACGCGCCGATGGCGCCCTCGATGAGCCGACCGAGCACGAGCCCCAGAGGGATGCCCAGCAGCGACGCGACCGCAGCCAGGCCAGCAGCCTCGACGAGCGCCGCGGTGAGCAGCTGCCGCTGACGGGCCCCGACCAGCCGCAGCGCGGCGAAGGTCCGCCGCCGCTCGGAGTACAGCAGCGTGAGCGAGTTGGCCACGGTGACCATGCCGACCACGAGGGCGAGCAGCGCGAACCCCGTGACGAGCACCCTGATCAGGGTGAAGCTGCGGGTGATGCTCTCCTGGCGGTGGCGGGCGCCGGTCGCGCCGTCGACGACCTCGGACCCGCTGGGCAGCACCGCCCGCACCGCCGCTTCGACCTGGGCGGGATCGGCACCCGGCTCCAGACGGATCGCGACACGGTTGTCGTTGTCCTGCGCCTGGAACAGCGAACGGGCCTCAGCGGTGCTGAACAGCGCCAGCGAGGACCCCGCCGGCAGCTCACCCTGCGCGGTCGTCACGATGCCGACGACCTGGTACGTGCGCGGCTCGCCCTTGCCGACGACGACCACGTCGTCACGCACCTCGATCCCCGCGGACGTCGCGGAGCGCTGGTCGATCACGACCTCGCCCGACCCCTGGGGCGGACGCCCCTCACCGACGAACCGGTAGGGCGACATCTGCTCGTCCTCGGGCCAGTTCGACCCGAGCGGCTGCTCGGACAGCCCGGGGGCGACGATCGGCTCGCTGTCGGGGCCGAGGATGACGGTGACCTCCTCGAGCCGCGGCGTCACCGCGGCGATGCCCGGGATGCCCGCGAGGCTCGGGGCGACCGAGGAGGGCACCAGCCGGCGGGTCTGCTCCAGCGCCGACTCGTAGGCGACCTCGCCCTCGACGACCAGATCGGCGTTCTCGGCGCCCGCCGCCGCCAGGCGGTCCAGGCCCTGGGACACCCGGTCGAGCAGGGTCAGCGCCCCTGCGAGGTAGCCGACCGCGAGTGCCACCGCGACGGTGGCCAGCAGCAGCCGTCGGCGCTGGCGGACCAGCGCCGACACCATGCGCCACAGCCCGATCCCAGGGCGCCGACCCGAGATGGCGGACATCATCGCGACGATACCCGTGGCACTTCCCCGGCAGCGCGCATCACTGTGCCGCAACCGTGAGGACGTTCAGCACTCCGGCGAACCGGGCTCGAACGCCGGACGACGCTTCTGCTCGACCGCTGCGAGGCCCTCCACGACGTCCGGTCCGGTGAAGCCCAGCATCTCCATCGCGACGGACGCGTCGAACGTGGGACCGGCCTGCCGCAGCCAGTTGTTCATCGTGTACTTCGTCCAGCGCAACGCCGTGGTCGAGCCCGACGCCAGCCGCACCGCGACCTCCATCGCCGTGTCGAGCACGTCGTCGTCGTCCACGCAGCGGCTGACGAGCCCGATGCGCTCGGCCTCCTCGCCGCTGAGGGGCTCGCACGTCATCAGGTAGTACTTGGCCTTCGCCATCCCGCACAGCAACGGCCAGATCACCGCCGCATGGTCGCCCGCTGCGACACCGAGCTTGGTGTGGCCGTCGATGAGCCGAGCGGTCCGCCCTGCGATCGAGATGTCGGCGAGCAGCGCGACCGCCAGGCCGGCACCGACCGCAGGACCCTCGATCGCCGAGATGACCGGCGTCGAGCAGTCGATCATGTGATGCACCAGCTGTCGCGCCTCGCGCAGCACACCGTTGCGGTACTCGAAGTCCGCCGCGGTGGCGCGCACCATCTCCAGGTCGCCGCCGGCGGAGAACACCCCGCCCGCGCCGTGCACGACCACGGCGCGGGCCTCGGGATCGCGGTCGATCACCGGCCAGATGTCGCAGAGCTCGGCGTGCATCGCCCGGTCGACGGCGTTGAGCTTGCCAGGCGAGTCCAACACGATGCGCAGGACGCCCGGCTCGGGCCGGTCCAGGCGCAGGCGCTCGAACGCGGCATAACGCCCCAGGTCGGCGGGGCGGTCGGCAGCGGGAAGGTCGGCGTCGGAGTCCACGGGCCGAGGGTAGCGACCCTGGCTCAGGCGGTGGCCAGCTCGACGACGCGGGCGACGTCCTCGGAGCAGAGCACGCCCTGCATGCTCGACCCGTCGGTCACCAGCGCCCGCCAGTAGCTGCCGGTACCGAGCCGGTCGAGCACTGCTTCCACGGACTCCTCGGGGTGCACCCGGGGCAGGCTCCAGAGCGGCTCGGTGAGCGAGGCGATCGGGACGACCGACCGCTGTGCCGGCGGAATGCGCATGATCGCGTCCGGCAGCACCAGCGACGAGACCTGTCCGTGCTCGTCGTAGACCGGCACGAGCGGCGTCCCCGGGTGACCCGCCAGGGTGCGCTCCAGGTCCGACACGGTGGAGTTCCGCCCGAGCGGCGCCGGCAGCTGCCGCCCCAGGCCGGACACCCGGGCGCGCAGCAGCTCGGGCCGTGCGGCCGCGTTGCGCCACTCCGATCGGGCTGCCACGAGCAGGAAGACGGCGAGCAGCAGCGTCCAGAACCCCGACCACAACGACGCCCATCGCATGATCGCGAGCGATGCCACGATCAGCAGCACCGCGAGGATCTGGCCCCACAACGAGGCAGTGCGAGTCGCGGCGAGCTTGCGCCGGGAGCGGCGCCACAGGATGGCCCGCAGCATCCGCCCGCCGTCGAGGGGGAAGGCCGGCAGCAGGTTCGACACCGCGAGCACCACGTTGATCAGCGCGAGCCACACCAGGAGGGCGCCGAGCACCGCGGACCCGTCCATGCGGTCCACCACCCACCACATCGCGCCGAACAGCCCGGCCATCACCATCGACATCGCCGGTCCGGCCGCGGCGATGCGGAACTCGGCGCCGGGGTTGTCCGCGTCGCCCTCGAGCTTCGCCACGCCGCCGAACAGCCAGAGGGTGATCTCGACGACCTTCACGTCATTGCGGTCCGCCACGTAGCTGTGCCCGAGCTCGTGACCGGTGAGCGACACGAGGAAGCCGAGCATGCCGACGACCCCCGCGAACCAGTAGGCGCTGGAGGGGTGGTCGGGCGCGATGGTCGGCAGCGAGAGCCTGGCCAGGCTCGCCACGAGCAGGACGCACACCGCGAGCACACCCCAGTTGAGCCCGATGGGCACGCCGAAGAGCCGGCCGAGGCGGATGTGGGTGCGCATGCCGGTCCGAGGGTACGCCCGTCGCGGTGTTCTTGCCCGACGGCACCTGTGACCGCTCCAATGGTTCCGATGCCCCCCGGACCCACCGCCACGCAACTGGACCGACGAGCGGAGCTGCTGTCCCACGGCGGACCGGCCGATGCCGCGGAGCTGTCGCGGCTCAGCGACGCGCTCGGCGCGGTGATGCGCAGCGACGACCTGGTGGTCCGACGCCTCACGCTGCACGACCCACCTGCAGTGCTGGACCGCCTCGTCGCGGCCGAGCCGGTCCATCCCTTCGCCGGACCCGAGGACGTGACGGACCGCCTTGACGACGACCGGCGCTGCTTCGTGCTGGAGCATCCGGCGCTGGCAGGTCGACCGCTCAACATCGTGTGGTGCGCGCTCTGGCGCGGCGTCCCCGACGACCTGGCCCGGATCCTGGACCCCGCCGCGCCGACCGACGACCCGGCCCTGGCCGACACGGCGGCTTTCTACTCGATCTGGAACGTCGAGCCGGGGCTGGTCGGCCTGCCGGGTGGCCGCCGGCTGCTGCTCGGCGCGATGGAGGCGTTGCGCGAGGAGCTGCCGGGACTCACGACCTTCGTCACCCTCTCCCCCATCCCCGGCTTCCGGGCGTGGCTCGAGGCGCGGACCGACGGCGACGACCCTGCACCGGCGGGGGACGCGGCACCGGCGGGGGACGCGGCACGTCTCGCTGCCTGCGCGCGCTACCTCACGGCGACACGCGACGACGGGCGGCCCGTCGACGCGGTCGCCAGGTTCCACCTGGGCAACGGCGCGAGGCTGCTGTCACTCGCGCCCCGGGGTGACCGCTCCGCACGGGGGCTGGAGCGGTCCTACGGGATCATGGCGAACTACCGCTACGCACCCGAGGACCACGATCGGAACCTGGCCGAGCTGGCCGGCGGACGTCCTGCGGTCGGCGAGGCCGTGGCGGCGCTGCTGTCGAGCGGTCCCGACGCTCTGTGACGTCAGTGTGAAGCCTGCTCGACGGATCGGGGCCGTCGGGCGTTTGCCCTATAGCCTCCCTCCGTCCACCTGTGGCGGCCTGCCCGCCCGACACCCGACTGGAGTCCCTCCATGCGACACCGCGCTCTCCTGGTCCTCCCGCTGGTCACCGTGGCGGCACTGCTGCTCGGCGCCTGCGGCGACGACGAGGCCACCGACGAGACCACGACGACCGCTGCCGACAGCGGCAGCTCCGACTCGGCGCCCAGCCTCGACGGCGTCACGCTGGTCACCGACGGCCAGCTGACCGTCTGCTCCGACATGCCCTACAAGCCGTTCGAGTTCGAAGAGGACGGCGAGACCAAGGGCTTCGACTACGACGTCGTCTCCGCGATGGGCGACCAGCTCGGCGTCGAGGTCGAGTTCGTCACCACGCCGTTCGACAGCATCATCCCCGCGCTGGCCGCCGGCAACTGCGACATGATCGCCTCGGCGATGACCATCACCGACGAGCGCGCCGAGCAGGTCGACTTCACCGAGCCGTACTTCGACGCCGACCAGTCGCTGCTGGTGCTGAAGGAGAACGAGGAGACCTACGCGACCCTCGACGACCTGGCCGGCAAGACCATCGGTGTGCAGGTCGAGACGACCGGCGCCACCTACGCAGCGGAGAACACCCCTGAGGGCGCCACCATCAAGGAGTTCCAGACCGGCGACGAGATGTTCCCGGCGCTCATCTCCGGTGACATCGACGCCGCCCTCCAGGACCTCCCGGTCAACGCCTACCGGGCGACGACGGACCCCGAGCAGTTCGTCGTGACCGAGACCTTCCCGACCGGTGAGCAGTACGGCTTCGCCGTGGCGAAGGGCAGCACCGACCTGCTGGACGCGCTCAACGGCGCCCTCGCCGCCTCCAAGGAGGACGGCACCTACGACGCTGCGTACACCACGTGGTTCGGCGAGCCGAAGAACTGAGCCCCTCGAACGGCGCCGGGTCCGGGGCGGTCACGCCCCGGACCCCCGGCGCGCCCCGCAAGAAGATGACGCGTCGCCGCAAGGAGCAGCTACGGCGCTGGGCGGTCTATGCGCTGACCCTCGTCGTCGTCGGCCTCATCGCACTGAACGCCGACTGGGCGAAGCTCCAGGAGACGTTCCTCGATCCGCAGATCTTCAGCGACCTCTTCCCGGAGATCGTGACCATCGCAGCGAAGAACACGATCATCCTCGCGGTCCTGGCCTTCACCGGCGGCATCCTGTTGGGCCTGGTGCTGGCGCTGATGCGCCTCTCGTCCATCAAGCCCTACCGCTGGGCGGCGCTGAGCTACATCGAGTTCTTCCGCGGGATTCCCGCGCTCCTCACGCTCATCCTCATCGGGTTCGTCCTGCCCATCGCGCTCGGGATCCGGATCAAGGAGCTGCTCCCGTTCCTGGGCAACTACGGCACTCCGGCGGTCGGGTTGTCGGTCGTCGCCGGCGCGTACCTCGCCGAGACCATCCGGGGCGGCATCGAGGCCGTGCCCAAGGGGCAGATGGAGGCCGCACGGTCGCTGGGGATGGGTCGCAGCCAGGCGATGCGCAGCATCATCGTGCCCCAGGCGTTCCGCGTGATGATCCCGCCGCTGACGAACGAGTTCGTGCTGCTGATCAAGGACACCTCGCTGGTGTTCGTGCTCGGGGTCGCGGCGGCCGACCAGGACCTGGCGTTCTTCTCCCGCGCCGCGGTGCAGGAGACCTTCAATGGCACCCCGTTCATCGCTGCAGCCCTGATGTACCTGATCATCACGCTGCCGCTGACGGCACTGTCCCGGCGGCTCGAACGACGCGGTGCCGGCTCCAGCGGCCGGAGGAAGCGGACCGCTGCTCCCCTCGCAGCAGCGAACGACCAGGTGTGGGACGGATGAGCCTGATCCAGGACCAGGTACCAGCGGCGGGAGTCCCGGCGATCGAGCTGCGCGGCCTGGCGAAGTCCTTCGGCGACCTCGAGGTGCTGCGCTCCATCGACTTCTGCGTCGCCCCGGGCGAGGTGGTCTGCGTGATCGGGCCCTCGGGGTCGGGCAAGTCGACGGTGCTGCGCTGCGTGAACCGGCTCGAGGAGCCCACGGGCGGCCAGGTGCTCATCGACGGGCTGGACATCACCGATCCCGACTGCGACATCGACGAGATCCGCACCCGCATCGGCATGGTGTTCCAGCAGTTCAACCTGTTCCCGCACCTCGACGTGGCCGGCAACCTGACGATCGCCCAGCGCCGCGTCCTGGGACGCTCCAAGGACGCTGCGCTCTCGATCGCCGAGGCCGTACTGGCCCGTGTGGGTCTGAGCGACAAGCTGCACGCCTACCCGGGTGAGCTGTCCGGCGGCCAGCAGCAGCGGGTCGCGATCGCTCGGGCGTTGGCGTCGAACCCCGAGATGATGCTCTTCGACGAGCCCACCTCGGCGCTCGATCCGGAGCTGGTCGGTGAGGTGCTCGATGTCATGAAGGGCCTCAGCGAGGACGGCATGACCATGATGGTCGTGACCCACGAGATGGGCTTCGCCCGCAAGGTCGCCGACCGCGTGGTCTTCATGGATGGCGGCGTCATCGTCGAGGACGGCCCGCCCGAGCAGGTCATCGGCGACCCCCAGCACGAGCGGACCCGACGTTTCCTGGAGCAGGTCTTCGACCGCTGAGCCGCCGGCCCGGTCCGCCGGCGTTCGCCGGCTGTGCACCCGGGAGACACATCTGGGCCCCGTGCACCTGCGAACATGGTGCACCGTGAGTGCCCCCCGCTCCGATGCCACCGACGACCAGGACACCCACCTGCGCCACACCTCCGGGTCGGGGCAGATCGGTGCCACCGGACCGAACGGCCGCCACTCGCTCGATCTGCGCGCCCCGATGCTCGCCGCCTCGCTCGTCGCGACGCTCGTGTGGCTGCGCTGGGGGGCTCGTTGGGACGGCGCCGCGAACCTCGCCCTGGTCGCCACGGCCCTCGCGCTGCACGCAGGCCTGTGGCTGCTCCCGCGCCGCACCGTCTCATGGAGCCTGCGGTCGGCGCTGGTCGTCGTCGGCACGGTCCTCGCCGTCGTCGCGGTGATGCCGCTGCACCACAGCCGCGACCTGTACCTGTACGACATCTACGGCCAGGCCGTCGTGGAGCACCACGTCAGCCCCTACGCCACGGCGCCGGACCAGCTCGGCGACCCGAACCTGGACCTCGTGGCCGAGCAGTGGCACCACCAGACCTCGATGTACGGACCTGCGTTCATCGCGGTGGCCGCCGTGGTGTCGCGCGTCGGCGGGGACTCCGAGCTGCTGATCCGGCTCTCCTGGCAGCTGGTGATGGCCGCCGCAGCGATGGGTGCGGTGGTGCTGGTGGCGCGACGGACCCGTGACCCGGTGGCCGTGCTCGCGCTCGGCTGCTCCCCTGTGCTGCTCGCAACGGTCAACGACGCCCACAACGACATCCTCCTCGGGCTCGGGCTGCTCGCCGTGGTGCTGCTCGTCGACGACCGTCGCTACGTCCTGGCCGGCGCGGTCGCCTCGCTCGTCATCGCCACCAAGGTGCCGACCGCGGTGCCGATCGGCGCGGTGGCGGCGTGGGTCCTGTGGCGCCGGGGCTGGAAGCCGGCGGCCTGGTTCACCGTGCCGATGCTCGGCGCGGTCACGACCGCGTACCTGGCGGTCGGCGGGCGCGAAGCGCTGCTGCCCCTGCGGGAGAACGCGGGCGACGACAGCCGCTACGCGATCTGGCAACAGCTGCGCGACAGCCGGTTCGAGCAGATGCTGGCCGACGGGGTGCGGTGGCGGGTCACGCTCGAGACGGTCCGCGACCAGATGTCGACCTACGCGCTGGTGCTGTTGGTCACCAGCCTGGTCGTGGTGCTGTGGCGCTATCGGCGAGCGGGGCACCCGGGCGAGCTCGCGGGCATCGCGGGCTTCGTGCTGATGGTCACCTCGACCTACGTCATGCCCTGGTACCCGGCGATGGTGCTGCCGGTGGTCGCGCTCGCCTGGCGGTCCCGGGCGAGCGTGCTGGTCCAGGTGCAGGCGGCGTTCCTGTTGCTCGCCTATGCCCAGGGCCCCGGCAACGACCCGACTACGTGGCTGGGCGGCTGGGTAGAGGAACGCGCCATGTGGATCAACATCGCGCTGCTGCTCGCCGCGGCCTGCTGGAGCCGGCCGTGGCAGGCCGATCCGTCGCCACCTGCGCTCCTGCCGTCACGGCGGGGCCCGGCCGTCGTAGCGTCGCGGGGATGACGCGCTCCGCACCCGTCGATCCCGTCACCGTGCACCTGCCACCCGACGCGATGGGCTCGGCGCTGCGCGCCGAGGTGGCACACGGGCTGACTTCCTCTCCCAAGGAGCTCTCGCCGAAGTGGCTGTACGACGACCGTGGCTGCACCTTGTTCGACGAGATCACCCGCCTGCCCGAGTACTACCCGACGCGCGCCGAACGCTCGATCCTCGCCGAGCACGCTGCCGAGATCGTCGCGACGAGCGGCGCGGACACCCTGGTCGAGCTCGGCTCGGGCACCTCGGACAAGACACGGCTGCTGCTCGACGCGCTGCAGGACGCGGGGCGGTTGGACCGGTTCGTCGCGTTCGACGTCGCTGAGCCGACGCTGCGCGACGCGGTCGCCAAGCTGGCGGTGGACTACCCGGGCACGCAGGTGCTGGGCGTGGTCGGCGACTTCAACGAGCACCTCGGCGCGCTGCCGGCCGGCGGACGCAGGATGGTGGCCTTCCTGGGTGGCACGATCGGCAACCTGCACCCCCATGAGCGCGAGCAGTTCTTCGGTTCGCTCGCCGCGGTGATGGCACCGGGTGACTCCCTGCTGCTGGGCACCGACCTGGTCAAGGACCGGGCGCGCCTGGTCGCCGCGTACGACGACAGCGCGGGCGTGACCGCCGAGTTCAACAAGAACCTGCTCGCGGTGCTCAACCGCGAGCTCGACGCCGACTTCGACCCGGCGGCGTTCGACCACGTCGCCC
>WBZX01002713.1_pt1 | contig 11847 bp, 11 predicted proteins | sample 5204211 | NCBI WGS metagenome assembly WBZX01 (sample SAMN12344362, study PRJNA552823) | activated sludge metagenome | biome: Activated sludge suspended growth; feature: Nitrification reactor; material: Wastewater; isolation source: activated sludge from nitrification reactor of wastewater...
AAATTCCCGGGTCCTGGTCTGCGTGCATGCGCTGACCCGCAATTGCCGCGATTTCGATTTTCTGGCCCGGGCGTTGTCGACGCACTACCGCGTCGTCTGCCCGGACATCGCCGGGCGCGGGCTCAGCGACTGGCTCAAGGATCCGGCCGGCTACGTGATTCCTAATTACGTCGCCGATGTCGTCACGCTGATCGCCCGCCTCGATGTCGAGACGGTGGACTGGGTCGGCATTTCGATGGGTGGCCTGATCGGCATTGCGCTGGCCAGCATGGAGGGGTCGCCGGTGCGCCGCCTGGTATTGAGCGACGTCGGGCCCGAAATCACGCCGGAATCGATCGCACGCATTGCCTCCTACGTCGGCACCGATCCGCGCTGGTCGAGCCTGGAAGCGGCCGAAGCCTACATCCGTCTCGTCAGCGCGCCGTTCGGCAGGCTCGACGATGCGCAATGGCGGCACCTGACCGAGCACAGCGTCATCCGCGATGCCGACGGTACCTGGCGCTTCCGCTACGATCCGCGTGTTTCCGAGCCGTTCAAGGCCGCCTTTTCCGGCGAGCCGATCGACCTCTGGCCCTACTACGAGCGCGTGCGATGCCCGACGCTGGTCGTGCGCGGGGCCGAATCGGATTTGCTGACGCGCGAGACCTGGCAGCGGATGGGTAGTTGCGGTCCACGTGCAAAACTGGCCGAAATCCCCGACGTCGGCCATGCGCCGCTGTTCCTGACGGACGACCAGATCGCCGTCGCCCGCGATTTCCTGCTTGCACCATGACCATGAAACATCTCGTCGTTAACGGCCTGCGCCTCGAATACCTCGATTACCCGGCGCATCGTCCGGGCCTGCCGACCATCCTGATGTTGCACGAAGGTCTCGGCTGCATCGCCATGTGGCGGCATTTTCCCGAGCGCGTGGCGGCGGTCACCGGCTGCCGCGTGATCGTCTGGTCGCGCGCCGGCTACGGCCATTCGCAGCCTTACGCGGAAGCGCGCACGCCGCGCTACATGCACCGCGAGGCGCTGGAGGCCTTGCCGGCCCTGCTGGCCGAGTTGGGCATCGAACGGCCGTTGCTCTTCGGCCACAGCGACGGCGGCAGCATCGCGCTGATCTTCGCCGGTGCCTTTCCCGAGGTGCCGCTCGGTGTCATCGTCATGGCGCCGCACGAGTTCGTCGAGGAAGTGACGCTGACCGGCATTTCGGCCGCCCGCGAGGCGTGGACCGCAACCGACCTGCCGCAGAAGCTAGGGCGCTACCACGCCGATGTCGATCGCGTGTTCTTCGACTGGAACGATACCTGGCTGTCGCCGCCCTTCCGCGACTGGAACATCGAGGAATACCTGCCGCAGATTCGCTGCCCGGTGCTGGCGATCCAGGGCGAGGACGACGAGTACGCGACGATGCGCCAGATCGAGGTCATCGCCGAACAGGTGCCCGATACCACGCTGGTGAAGCTGCCCCAATGCGGCCATTCGCCGCACCGCGATCAGCCGGCGGCGGTGCTCGGGGCGGTCGACGCCTTCGTCAGGCGGCTGAGCGGGTCCTGACGGTAATAGGCGCGCAGCAGCGCGTAGAAGGCCGGGTATTCGCGGTCGACCACGTCGGGCAGTTCGAAGAAGTTTTCCGAGAGCACGGCAAAGAACTCGGCCGGGTCGTCGCTGGCGTAGGGATCGATGATGGTTTCCTCGCCGCTGTCGACGCGGCGGCAGAAGTCGTCGTAGGCGGCGAGGAATACCTTGTCCCATTCTTCTTGGGTCATGCCGGAATGCAGCGACGGCATGCCGTCGGCCTCGCCGTTGAGCATGTCGAGCTTGTGCGCGAATTCGTGGATGACGACGTTGTAGCCGGCGCCGGCCATCTGCGCGTCGTGCCACGAAATGATCACCGGCCCGCCTTCCCAGGCTTCGCCGGACAGCACGTCGTCGTATTCGTGCACGACGCCGTCCTCGTCCTCGACGCGGCGCGGCACGACGAATTCGTCGGGATAGACGACGATGCCGACCCAGTCGCGGTAGGCGGCGAGGCCGAGTTCGAGGATGGGCAGGCAGCCTTGGGCGGCGATGGCGACGCAGATCTCGTCGCTCAGTTCGAGGCCGCCGGCGGTGCTGAATTCCTTGTCGGCCAGGAATTGCTCGACCAGCGTTTTGAGCCTTTTTTTCTCGTCGACCGCAAGCGTGTCGAGAAAGGGCAGGGCGCTCAGCGTCTGCGCCCACAGGGAATCGGCAACGGCGGTTTTCTTCTGGCCGCCGAACCAGTCGAAGAGGCCCATCACTTTTTCATCGTCAGCCAGATGCCGGTGAAGATCAGGCCGATGCCGAGGTAGTGGTACCAGTGCGGGATTTCCGCCAGGAAGATGGCGGACAGGATGGTGCCGAACACCGGCATCAGGTGGATGAACAGGCTGGCCTTGTTGGCGCCGATTTCGGCGACGCCGCGGTTGTAGAAGATGTAGCCGAGGAAGCTGGGGAAGATGCCGACATAGGCGAGCGAGGCCAGCGAACCGGGGGTCACGTTGATGTGGCGTCCCTGCGCCATCTCCCACAGCCAGGCCGGGGCGAGGGCGGCGAGGCCGACCGCCGTCATCGCCGCCAGCATCAGCATCGGGTGCACGCCGGCCGGGCGCCAGGCGAGGCCGACGGTGTAGATGGCCCAGACCAGCACCGCGCCGAGCATCCAGACGTCGCCGGCATTGAGGTTGAGGTGGGCGAGGACGGCGAGGTCGCCGCGGGCGACGATGGTCAGCGCGCCGCACAGCGAGATGACGACGCCGAGGCCTTCGAGGCGGCGCAGGTGCTTGCCGAGAAAGGCCCAGGAAATGGCGATGGTGGCGACCGGGATGAAGGAGTTGAGCAGCACCGCGTTGGTCGCCGAGGTGTATTGCAGGGCGATGTAGGCGAAGGTGTTGTAGCCGCCGACGCCGAGCACGCCGAGGATCAGCACCGGCTTCCAGCCTTTTTTCAGCAGCGGCCACTGCGTCCGGAAGTGCGGCCAGGCCAGCGGCAGGACCAGCGCAAAGGCGATCGCCCAGCGCCAGAAGGCGAGCGCCAGCGGCGGCACATCGGCGCGGATGCCGCGGCCGAGCACCATGTTGCCCGACCAGAAGAGCACGGTCAGGGTTAGCAGCAGGTAGGGGTTGGTGTAGAAATGATGGGGTTTCGTCGTCATGGCGTGAATTATGCCGCAGGGTGCCGGGCAGGGTCAGACGGTATAATTCCCATATGGTTTCCGTCGTCCATTCCGTCGCTGCACAAAGCGATTTCGACCAGTTCTTCGCCATCCTCGCTGAAGGCCTCGACGCCGACGAGGCAGCGGCGCTGCAGGAGGTCGTCGCCTACGCCTGGGAGGTCTATGGCGACGCCGTGCTCGGCAGCGGCGAGCGCATCTGGTTGCATGCGCTGGGCATGGCGGTCATCATTGCCGGCCTCAAGCTCGATGTCGAATCGCGTATGGCGGCCTTGCTGTTCGCGGTGCCGGCCTATGACGAACACGGCATCACGCGCATCGAGGAGCGCTTCGGCAAGCCGGCGGCGCACCTGGTCAACGGCATTTCGCGCCTAAACCGCCTGCGGCCGATCACCAAGGGCTTCGTCGCCGCCAACATCGAGGCCGGCGAGGTCAATCCGGCGGAGATGAAGGCGCAGATCGAAGTGCTGCGCAAGATGCTGCTGGCGATGGTCGAGGACATTCGCGTCGTGCTGCTGCGCCTGGCCAGCCGCACCCAGACGCTGCGTTTCTACGCAGTGCACCAGGACGACCTGCGCGTCCAGGTAGCGCGCGAGACGCTGGAACTCTATTCGCCGCTGGCCAACCGGCTCGGCGTCTGGGAACTGAAGTGGGAACTGGAGGACCTGTCCTTCCGCTTCCTGCATCCGGACATCTACAAGAAGATCGCCGGGATGCTCGACGAGAAGCGCAGCGAGCGCGAGCAGTTCATCACCGATGCCGTGGCCAGGGTGCGCGCCGAACTGGCGGCGGCCGGGGTGACCAAGGTCGAAGTTTACGGCCGGCCGAAACACATCTACAGCATCTGGAACAAGATGCGCAAGAAGGGAGTCGAGTTCTCCGAGGTCTACGACGTCCGTGCCCTGCGCATCATCGTCGACGACCTTAAGGACTGCTATACCGCGCTCGGCATCGTGCACAACCTGTGGTCGCCGATTTCCAAGGAATTCGACGACTACATCTCCAATCCCAAGGGCAACTACTACCGCTCGCTGCACACTGCCGTGCGCTGCCCGGACGGGCGCAGCCTGGAAATCCAGATCCGCACCTGGGAGATGCACAAGCACGCCGAACTCGGCGTCGCCGCCCACTGGCGCTACAAGGAAGGCACCAAGCGCAGTGCCGAGGACAATTACGACGAGAAGATCGCCTGGCTGCGCCAGCTGTTGACGTGGAAGGACGAAGTCGCCGACAGCTCCGACTGGATCACCCACTACAAGCAGGCGGCGCTCGACGAGACGCTCTACGTCATCACGCCGCAGGGCAAGGTGGTCGACCTGCCGCAGGGAGCGACGCCGGTCGATTTCGCCTACCGCGTGCATACCGACCTCGGCCACCGTTGCCGTGGCGCCAAGGTCAATGGGCAACTGGTGCCGCTCAACACGCCGCTGGAAACCGGGCAGCGCGTCGAGATCGTCACCGCCAAACATGGCGGCCCATCGCGCGACTGGCTGAACCCGTCGCTAAATTACATTCACACCAAGAGCGCGCGGGTCAAGGTGCGCGCCTGGTTCTCCAACCTGGCGCTCGAAGAGACGCTGGCCGAAGGGCGGGCGCTGATCGCCAAGGAGTTGCAGCGGGCCGGGCAGACCGGGGCCAACATCGAGGAACTGTCGCACAAGCTGGGCTTCTCCCGCGCCGACGACCTCTATATCGCGGCGGCGCGCGGCGACCTCAACCAGCGCCAGTTCCAGTCGGTGGCGCGCGGCGGCGACCTGCTCGCCGAAACCCAGTTGCCGGATGCGGTGCAGACCCGGCCGAGCAAGCCGGTTGCCGGCAACCAGGGCATCCTGATCGTCGGCGTCGACAAGCTGCTGACGCAGCTCGCACGCTGTTGCAAACCGGCGCCGCCGGATGAAATCCAAGGTTTCGTCACGCGCGGCAAGGGCATCTCGATCCACCGCATGGACTGCCCCAACTTCGCCAACCTGGCGGCGCTGCACCCCGAGCGCGTCATCGAGACCGACTGGGGACTGCAGACCACCGGCGTCTTCGCTACCGACATCGTCGTCGACGCCCACGACCGCCAAGGCCTGCTGCGCGACATCTCGGAAATCTTCACCCGCGAAAAGCTCAACGTCGTCGGCGTCAATACCCAGTCCAAGCAGGGCAAGGCGCACATGGGCTTCACCGTCGAGATCACCAACCTGCAGCAGTTGCAACGCACGCTGATGCTGATCCACGAGGTCGAAGGCGTGGTCGGCGTGCGGCGGGCGTGAAAGGCGATTGATGCGGTCGACATCCGAAAACAGGGAAAATCAATGAAGGGAAACTTCCTATCCGCGGCACTGATCGTCATCGGCGGCATCGCGCTGGCGGTCAATCTCGATCTGATCGAATTCGATCTGGTCGCCCTGCTGCGCAAGTGGTGGCCGCTGGCCTTGATCGCCGTCGGTGCCGCCCTGTTTTTCACCCCGGACGACGGCCGGCGCAAGAACCCCGGTTCGTGAGCTCTGACGGTCATGGATCGAGAATGAACTGGCGTTTCCGTCTGAATCTTCGTCAATCGCGAGCGGTCATGCGAGGGGTGGCGATCGTCTTCGAGCAGGGCTGTTCGAATGCTTGACGTATTTTTCTCGGTCGATGTGGAGGTCTGGTGCGACGGATGGGACCGCATCGACGAGAAATTTCCCGAAGCCTTTAAACGCTACATTTACGGGCCGACTGCGCACGGGGACTATGCGCTTCCGTACACGTTGAGGGTACTCGGGGATCACGGACTGACCGGGGTCTTCTTCGTCGAACCGTTGTTCTCGACGCGATTCGGCAGCCAGCCGCTGGAAGAAATTGTCGGGCTGATACGCGAAGGCGGACAGGAAATCCAGTTGCATCTGCATCCCGAATGGGTCGATGAATCGCGCGAACCCCTGTTGGAGAACATCGACTGCAAGCGGCAGCATCTTCGCTATTACTCGCGCGCCGAACAGGAGATTCTCGTCGCCGCCGGAAAGCGCCTGATCGCGCAGGCGGGCGGCGGCGAATGCACGGCATTCCGGGCCGGCAGTTTCGGCTTCAATCGGGATACGCTGGCAGCGCTGACGGCGAACGACATTCGCTTCGACAGCAGCTACAACGCCACGATATTCGGACTAGACAGCGGCGTGGGGCCGGGCCAGGTGATGGTGGATGCCTTCGAATGCGACGGCATCCACGAATATCCAATGACGGTCTATGACGATGGCACGGCTTCCCTGCGCCATGCCCAGCTGACCGCCTGCTCGCATCGCGAGATGGAGGGGTTGCTTTGGCAGGCGCTGGAGTCCGGACGGCAGTCGTTCATGATCCTTTCTCATAATTTTGAGCTGCTGAACACGACCCAGGATCGTCCGGACGATGTAGTGGTTTCCCGTTTTCGACAGCTCTGCGCCTTCCTCGATCGCAACCGTGATTCGTTCAATGTGCGCGGCTTCGAGGGTTTATCACCCGATCCGGCCACGCAGCAGCCGGCGCCCCTGAAATCCCCAGTCTGGAAAACTGCCATGAGAATGCTGGAACAAGCCGGTCGCAGGAGGTTTGGATGACGGTGAGCGCCTGCCGGGAATACGCGCTGAAGTATCAGTTGAGCGACTGGACCGTGTTCAGTGCAACGCTTCCGTTGCAGATGTCGTCGGTGAAGGTGGCCGAGCGGCTGACCCCGGCGAGGCAGCCTGCGCCGCCGGCCGAACCGCTGGCAGCCGGAAGCCAGGGTTTCCTAGTGCGTGCGCTGCCCGTTGCCGAAGCCTTGTCGCCGATCGGGGTGGCAGGGGATTATCTGCGCTACGTTCAACTTCAGTATCGGCACTGCATTATCGATTTCCGGTCGACTTTCGAGGAGTACCAGAAAAAATTCTCATCCAAGACCCGGTCGACGATCAATCGCAAGGTCCGGAAATACGCGGAGCACTCGGGCGGCACGCTGTCCTGGAAAACCTACCGGACGGTCGAGGAGCTCAGGGCCTTTCTCCCGCTGGCGCGCGAGGTGGCGAAAAAGACCTATCAGGAAAAACTCCTCGACGCCGGCATTCCTGAAAGCGAATGGTTCGTCCGCGAGATGGAATCGTTGGCAGCACAAGATCATGTGCGGGCATATATCCTGTTTGATCGCGAACGTCCGGTTTCGTATCTATATTGTCCGGTCGAGGATGGAACGCTGATCTATGCCTATCTGGGATACGACCCTGACTACATGAAACTGTCGGTCGGTACCGTCCTGCAATGGCTGGCCGTCGAGCAGATGTTCGGCGAAGGCTGTTTCCGCTACTTCGATTTCACCGAGGGTGAATCCGACCACAAGCGCCTTTTTGCTACACACGAAATGTTATGTGCCAACGTCCTGTTCATGAGAAATACCCTGAAAAACAGGGTTCTTGCCCATAGCCATTGGCAGGCGGGACGCTTTTCCGGGTGGCTCGGCGATACGCTGGACAAATTCGGCATCAAGGCCAAAGTGAAAAAATTCCTTCGCTTCAACCACTGATGTCATCCGGCGCCGGATCCGAAACCGCAACCGCAACCCATATTTGATGAAATAACATGTCATGACTTCCAACACCCAGCCCCAAAGTTTCTGGCACTGTCTCCGTGCCAACGCCGGGAAGGCCGGAGCGGCGGCCGAGATTGTCGGGCAAGCCCGCAGGCACTATGGTGGCAGTTATCTTTCCATCGGCTTGCGCTTTCTTGACCTGTACGCGCGACGATATTCGCCATTGGAGATGGTTGAACTGGATCTGCTGGATGTTTCCAGATCCCAAGGCGACATTGCTGAACTGATCAGCAAGGAGAAGATGATTCAGCTCCAGCGAAGCTTCAATCCGGTCGAACTGACGAACCAGACCGAGAACAAGCTGGATTTCGAGCGACTATGCGCAGAAGCTGGATTGCCCAGCGCCAGGACCGTTGCGGTGCTGGAAACCCGCCCTCGAATCAGTGTCTCGTTGAACCGCGAGGAGCTTGCGGGTGGTGATCCAATCAGCGTACTCGCAGCAAGACTGCCGCCCGGCGACTATGTGATCAAGCCGCGCGACGGTGCGCTCGGCCGGGGAGTCCTCGTGTTTTCCTGTGGCGATACGGGCCCGGAGCGTGTGGGCGAAACATTGAAGGCCCATCTGGACCAGTATGACGATTTCGATTCATGGCTGGTTCAGCCGAAACTGGTCAATCATGAAGACGTGACCCGGATCAGTCCGTCGCCGGCATTGCAGACGGTGCGCCTGGTGACGTATGTCGACGGCAATCGCGATGTAAGGATATTGCTTGTCGACTAACGTCTGACAGATGACAAGGCCGAATTCGAGGCTGAATTTTCCAATTTCGGCGGAAAGGCGAATAACAATGTCTTTTGTTTGATCGATCCAGCCGATGGAACAGTGCGGAAATGCTTCATGAAAAGTCGCCACCCCTTTGGCTTTGGATTGCACGAGGTGGAGCGCCATCCGACTACTGGCCTGAATTTGCTGGGTGCGCGGCCGCCGATGTGGAACGACATCGTGAATCTCGGCAAGAAAGCGGCATTGGCCTTTTCCGCGTCGCGTTGTCTCGGTTGGGACATCGCCGTGACCCCCGCCGGGCCGGTCCTGATCGAAGCCAACCGCTATTGGGATCCGCATAACGAGGATTCTGTGGAGATGCAGCGGGTAATTCGTTACTTGCAGGCGGAGCGTACCCGGATTGGTTCGTAGCCCGCTTTTTGTTCCAACTATTTTGAGCGCAAACCATGATTGTGATCACGCGCTCCATTTTTCCGTCAAGGATTTATAAGTGAAAAAAACAGCATTGGTTTTAGTGGAAGACGAAGTGCTAGCCTTAAAGGGAATCTATGCGCTAAAGAATTCCGGTTACAAAGTCAGCGTTCTTACAGGAAATGAATCGGTGGCTTTGAAGTATTGTCGTGCTGTCAGCTCGTTCTGTCTTCTCCCGACAGGGATTTCGGATGAAGCCCTTCTGGAAAAGATTCGTTCATATCGCGCCGACATTATTTTTCCTGCAGACATTGACTCCGCCGGGCGGCTATACAAATTGTCCCTGCTCGATTCAAGTCTGCCATTCTTCCCATGTAGCTCCAGCGAGATGCTGGATGCTCTGGATAACAAGAACAGCTTCGTCTCGCTGTTGGAAAGCCATGGAATAAAATGCCCCAAGTCGATTTTGTTGTTTCCGCCATTTATGGAGAGTGGAAAGGTTGCGGAGGAAATAGGTTTTCCACTTGTTGCAAAAAATCTGTATGGAGAATGCGGGCGCGGTGTTGACTTCATCAACTCCAGAGAGGAGTTCGATCGTTATATTTCAGGTCAGGTGTCCCGCGACAGGAGTGATTCCATTCAGATTCAGGAATTCATCTCTGGCGAAGTCTTCGGGTTGAATATATGTGCGGTAGACGGTGTAATTTGTGCGTGGAGTGTTTATAGAAAACTGGATGAAGATACCATCTCGTTCATGGATCGATTCGATATATGCGAAATTGTTTCAAAACTGGTAAGTGACATCAAATATTCCGGATTGGCGAATTTTGATTTGATTGTTTCAAAAGACGGGATTTATTTTATCGAATGCAATCCTCGAGTCTGGTACACGATTCAGGCAGATCGCTTTCTTGGGTTGAATTATATTGAAACGGGGATATCGAACAGAGCATCTCCTGTTGCAGCGGAGAAGGCAGCGAAGATCACGGGAACCTATGTTTTTCCGAAAAAAGCATTGAAAATGCTATTTAATCCGATGAGCGTCTGGAAACTCAACTATCCATCATTACGTGGTGCTCTTGAGGTTGTTTCTGACCCGGCCATGCAGTTGACTAAAGTCCTCCGGGAGTCTTTGCACAAGTATTAACCCGGCAATCAAATAGCAGTTGTTGGTATAGTGGTATGGCGTCAGTCGGTGCGAGGGGCGATTCTGCAACCAATACCATATGGGGGGAGCGACATGAATCCGAAGACGAAGCCCCAAGGTTTCTGGCACTGTCTCCGTGCCAACGCCGGGAAGGCCGGAGTGGCCGCCGAGATTGTCGGGCAAGCCCGCAGGCACTATGGCGGCAGCTATTTTTCAGTCGGCCTGCGCTTTCTGGACGTATATGCCAAGCGTTTTTCTCCATCGGAAATCGTCGAGTTGGATCTGCTGGACATCTCCAAATCCCAAGACGATATTGCTGAATTTATCAGCAAGGAGAATATGGTTCAGCTCCAGCGAAGCTTCAATCCGGTCGAACTGACGAACCAGACCGAGAACAAGCTGGATTTCGAGCGACTATGTGGAGAAACCGGCTTGCCCAGCGCCAGGACCGTTGCTGTGGTGGAAACCCGTCCCCGGGTTACTGTATCGTTGCACCGCGAAGAGATTGCCGGCGAGGATGTAATCAATACCCTCGCCGCAAGATTGCCGTCAGGGACTTATGTAATCAAACCGCGCGACGGCGCCCTGGGTCGGGGAGTCCTCGTGTTTTCCTGCGGCGATACCGGCCCGGAGCATGTGGGCGAGACATTGAAGGCCCATCTGGACCAGCATGGCGATTTCGATTCATGGCTGGTTCAGCCGAAGCTGGTCAATCATGAAGACGTGACCCGGATCAGTCCGTCGCCGGCATTGCAGACGGTGCGCCTGGTGACGTATGTCGACGGCAATCGCGACGTGAGGATATTGCTTGCGGGATGGCGTCTGGCGGACGAGAAAGCCGAGTTCGACAATTTCAGCGGTACGGGAAAGAACAATGTTTTCTGCGTCATCGATCCAGCGGATGGAACAATGCAGAAATGCTTCATGAAAAGTCGCCACCCCTTTGGTTTCGGCTTGCACGAGGTGAAGCGGCATCCCGTCACGGGCCGGATTCTCACCGGACTGCAACCCCCGATGTGGCAGGACATCGTGAAACTGGGCAAGAAAGCGGCATTGGTCTTTCTTCCGTCGAAATGTCTCGGTTGGGACATTGCCATGACATCTGCCGGGCCGGTGCTGATCGAGGCCAATCGCTATTGGGATCCGCATAATGAAGATATCGATATGCGGCGGGTCCTTCACTACCTGTGGGCGGAACGGACCAAAGCCGATTCCTAGGCTGCCGATGGCAGCGAGCAGGCGCTTCAACTCGGACATATGAAGACAAATATCGCGGCCCTTGGCAAAGCAAGTTGTCAGTCGGTGCCAGGGACGAAGCAGCAACCAATACTGTATGAGGTGATGTGACATGAATTTGAATGCGAAGAGCCGAAGTATCTGGCGCCTTCTAGGCGCCAGCACCGGGAAGGCCGGCTTGGCCGCCGAGATTATCGGGCAAGCCCGCAGGCACTACGGTGGCAGTTATGTTTCCATCGGCTTGCGTTTTCTTGACGTATATGCGAAGCGGTTCTCTCCATCGGAAATCGTCGGACTGGATCTGCTGGACGTTTCGAAACCCGCGCACTATGTTTCCAGGTTCATCAGCAAGGAGAATATGGTTCAGCTCCAGCGAAGCTTCAATCCGGTCGAACTGACGAACCAGACCGAGAACAAGCTGGATTTCGAGCGGCTATGTGCAGAAGCCGGCTTACCCAGCGCCAGGACCGTTGCTGTGGTGGAAACCCGTCCCCGGCTAACTGTCTCGTTGCACCGCGAAGAGATTGCCGGCGAGGATGTAATCAATACCCTCGCCGCAAGATTGCCGTCAGGGACTTATGTAATCAAAC
>WBZX01002715.1_pt1 | contig 11844 bp, 10 predicted proteins | sample 5204211 | NCBI WGS metagenome assembly WBZX01 (sample SAMN12344362, study PRJNA552823) | activated sludge metagenome | biome: Activated sludge suspended growth; feature: Nitrification reactor; material: Wastewater; isolation source: activated sludge from nitrification reactor of wastewater...
ACCGCCGCCCCTCCTTCGCCATCGAGCGCGTCGACAGCGACGTCAGCGTGCGCTTCGCCGGCCTGCCGATGGGCCACGAGTTCACCTCGCTGGTGCTCGCCCTGTTGCAGGTGGGCGGTCACCCGTCGACCGCGAACCCCGAGACGCTCGAGCAGATCCGCAACCTCTCCGGCGAGTTCCACTTCGAGACCTACTTCTCGCTCACCTGCCAGAACTGCCCCGACGTGGTGCAGGGCCTGAACCTGATGAGCATCATCAACCCCAACATCCACCACGTCGCGATCGACGGCGCGCTGTTCCAGGACGAGGTCGACGAGCGCCAGGTCATGGCCGTCCCCTCGGTGTTCCTCGACGGCGAGATGTGGGGCTCGGGACGAATGTCCCCCGAAGAGCTCGTCGCCAAGCTCGATTCGGGTGCCGCGGACCGTGAGGCAGAGCGTCTCGACGCCGAGGAGCCCTACGAGGTCCTGGTGGTCGGCGGCGGGCCCGCCGGTGCCGCAGCGGCGATCTACGCCGCACGCAAGGGCATCCGCACCGGCGTGGTCACCGAGCGCTTCGGCGGCCAGGTGCTCGACACCATGGCCATCGAGAACTTCATCTCGGTGCCCTACACCGAGGGCCCCAAGCTGGTGGCCGCGCTCGAGCAGCACGTGCACGACTACGACGTGGACGTCGCCAACCTGCAGCGCGCCGCGGAGCTGATCCCGGCGGACCGCTCCGGATCGGGCTTCGTCGAGGTGCGCCTGGACAGCGGCGCCACCCTGAAGTCGCGCTCGGTGGTGCTCTCCACCGGGGCCCGCTGGCGCTCCATGAACGTGCCCGGCGAGACCGAGTACCGCAACAAGGGCGTCACGTACTGCCCGCACTGCGACGGCCCGCTCTTCAAGGGCAAGCGCGTCGCGGTCATCGGCGGCGGCAACTCCGGTGCCGAGGCTGCGATCGACCTGGCCGGCGTGGTCGCACACGTCACGCTGATCGAGTTCGACCCGCAGCTGCGGGCGGACGAGGTGCTGCAGCGCAAGCTCCGGTCCCTGCCCAACGTCGACATCATCGTGAGCGCCCTCACCACCGAGGTCCTCGGCGACGGCGACAAGGTCACCGGCCTCAGCTACACGGACCGCACCGACGACTCGACCCACGCGGTCGACCTGGACGGCATCTTCGTGCAGATCGGTCTGCTGCCCAACAGCGAGTGGCTGGCCGGCGCGGTCGAGCTCTCCCCCCGCGGTGAGGTGGTCATCGACGACCGCGGCCAGACCTCGGTGCCCGGCGTGTTCGCAGCTGGCGACTGCACCACCGTGCCCTACAAGCAGATCGTGATCGCCATGGGCGCAGGTGCCACCGCGGCGCTGTCGGCGTTCGACCACCTGATCCGCACCAGCGCTCCCGACTCCGAGGATGCTGGTGCTCGGGAGCCGGCGCTCGCCTGACCGCAGGGTCCGACGACGAGCGACCGAGGCGAGAGGACAGCACATGAACCTGCAGGACCTCCGCTACCTGGTCGCCGTCGCCGACCACCGGCACTTCGGTCGAGCGGCCGAGGCGTGCTTCGTCAGCCAGCCGACCCTGTCGACGCAGATCAAGAAGCTGGAGCGCGAGCTCGGCGTCGAGCTGATCGAACGCAGCCCGCGCCAGATCATGCTGACCGCCGTCGGTGAGTCGATCGTCGAACGTGCTCGGGTGGTGCTGCGCGAGACCGACAACATCCGCGAGGTCGCGCGGCGCGCCACCGACCCCGAGGCCGGCAGCCTGCGCATCGGGCTCTTCCCCACCCTCGCTCCGTACCTGCTCCCCCACGTCGTGCCGGTGCTGCACGAGCGCTTCCCGAAGCTCGAGCTGCTGCTGGTCGAGGAGAAGAGCGCGGTGGTCCACCAGCGGTTGCGCGACGGGCAGCTGGACGTCGGCCTGCTCGCGCTGCCGCTCCACGACGACCACCTGCACTGCGAGCCGCTCTTCACCGAGGAGTTCGTGCTCGCGGTGCCGACCGGTCACCCGCTGTCCCACGTGCAGGGCACGGTGAGCACCTCGGTGCTCGCCGGTGACAACGTCCTGCTCCTGGAGGAGGGCCACTGCCTGCGCGACCAGGCCCTGTCGGTGTGTCAGCTCAACGGAGCCGAGGAGCGCTCGGGGTTCCGGGCCACCAGCCTGGAGACCCTGCGCCAGATGGTGGCCGCCGGCGTCGGCGTGACCCTGCTACCCGAGCTGGCGGTCGCACCGCCGGTGCCGCCGTCGCCCGACATCGCACTGGTGCGGTTCGACACGCCGGTGCCCAGCCGGCAGATCGCCATGTTCTGGCGACGCACCAGTGCCTACGCCGAGTTCCTGCCCGAGCTGGCCGCGGTGATCCGTGAGGTCGCCGGCACGCTCGTCGGCGCGCCGTCGGACTGAGCGCCCGACCGCCGCTCGCGGACTCGGTCGTCGTCCGCCCTGGGTCCTCGATCAGGTCCAGCCCTTTCTCCCGGACCCGAACGAGGTCCTCACGCATGCCGGGACACCTCGGGGCCGTGGCCGGTCCCGCCGGCCTCAGGCGTCGACAGCTCCGTCGGTGCGGATGATCGACGGCATCGGGTACGTGCTGTCGAGGATCGCCGCGCCGGGCTGGTAGGTGCGCAGGATCGGACGGAAGTTGCCCGATGCCGGGGTCGGCAACCAGTTCGCCTCGAGCTCCGGACCGGGCGACGAGGCCTGGAGGTGGATGGTGACGGACCCGTCGTCGCCGTAGCGGAGGCCGGGGCTGCGGTCGCCGAGTGAGTACCTGTCGATGGGGTTGTCGACCAGGTAGAAGTGCGGCACGTCGTACATCGTGAGCGACCAGAACGCGTCGACCGGCGGCGCCGGGTCGAACGTGACCGTGTAGGTGCGGCTGCCGTCGAGCAGCTCGCCGTCGGCGTCGGCGAAGATCAGGTCGTAGCAGGCCTCGTAGCCGTGATTGCCCCACAGCCCAGCTCGTGCAGCGACCGCCCGGGTCATCGCTGCGGTCGTGCGGTCGGCGATCTTCCAGTCCGGGCTGTCGATGGTGCCGACCTCGAAGTGGTCGAGGTTGTAGTCGAAGTAGTGCTTGGCGCTCGTCCACCCGGCGCCGTGGTCGGCACCACCCACGAGTTGCTCGATCATGGCGGCGCCCGCCTCAGCTCCGGCAACCAGCGCAGCTGCCACTGTCGGGTCCGGGTCGGTGAACGGCGAGTCGGGCGCGGTCAGCCCGAGCTGCGCGAGCGCATCGACGAACGGCGCGTCGCCCTCCGGCGGCGGGAACTCGGCGAGGGTGACCCGGAGCCGCTCCCACCACAGCAGATCGTCGGCGACACCGGCCGCTGGAGCAGGGATCCCGGCAAGCGGCGCCGCCGCGTCGAGCGGGGTGATGGTGAACTGGTCCTGCAACGCGTGGACGGCTGGCAGGTCGTCGGCTCCGTCGACCTGGATCCGTCCGACGATCATCGCGATGGTCGTGGGGGCGTGGACCACGGTGGATCCATCGATGATGTCGCCGGAGAACCCCGGGGGCACGAACGTGAACGATCCGGCTGCGGTGCCGGTCACCCGGCGGCCGATGTACGCGAAGTTGTTCGTCCATGCGTCGATGCACTGCAGGACGTAGTAGCGGGCACCGGTATCGGGTACGTCGATGCGCACCGGGCCACCGGACAGGTCGAGCGGTGCGACCAGGTACAGGGTGTCGTTGTTGGGGCTGACGAACTTGGCGGTGTGGTCGAGCAGCGACCGCGCACAGCCGAACGTGTTCCACGGCACTGCCGCATGGTTGAGCAGCGTGCTCTCACCGGTGACGAGCGCGTTGATCTCGTCCAGGTTGTACAGCGCTGGGTACCCGTACAGGTAGCTCCGGGTCGCCACGTCGGTCAGCTGGTCGTCTGCCATGCATCTCTCCTGTCGAACGCGGTCGATGCGACCGTCGGCCACCACCCACCATCGTCGTGCAGCGGCGACGTCCTCCGCATCGCCCGAATCGGATGATCCGCGTTCGCCGGGAGGCGAACTGCCTACCGTGGTGCTTGCGCTGCGGATGCTCCGCTGCGCAAGGAGGGCCAACCATGTCAGAGCAACCAAGTGGATGGGCCGCGGGATACGCGGCGTTCGCCGGCATCGTGCTGGTGGTCGTCGGGTTCTTCCAGGCCGTCGCAGGTCTGGTCGCGCTGCTGAACGACGAGTTCTTCATCGTCGGCGCCGAGTGGACGTTCAAGTTCGACATCACCACGTGGGGCTGGATCCACCTCATCCTGGGCGTCGTGCTCCTGGCCTCGGGCTTCGGCATCTTCACCGGCAACGTCGCCGCACGCACCGTCGGCGTCCTCGTCGCTGGGCTGAGCGCCGTGGTCAACTTCCTGTGGCTGCCGTGGTACCCGGTGTGGGCGATCATCGTGATCGCGCTCGACATCGCCATCATCTGGGCGCTCACCGCCCACGGACGCGACATCCAACGCATCTCCGACGCCCGCTAGGCACCACGACGTGATCCGCTCTGCCGCCGGTCGGTACCGGCGGTGGAGCGGATCCGTTGCCCCTACCGGGTCCCGATGATGCAGCGGGCGTGCAGCGGGAGTCGCACCTGACCGTCGACCTCGTAGGTCTCGGCCTCTCGGACGGCCGCAGCGCGGATCCGCGCCCGCGCCACGTCGTCGACCAAGGACAGACCGGCGATCACCGGTGCTGCGACGTCGGTCATGTACTGCCAGTACTCCTCGGCGGACGTGGTCGTCAGCGTCGCCCGAACGTCGGTCTCGCCGACGTCGTGCAGACCCGCCTCAGCGAATGCGCCAGAGATCGCGCCGGGTGCGGCACACCGGAACAGGCCCGGCGCATCGGGTGGGGTCGCCGGCAGCTCCGTCTCTGCCGCGATCGCAGCCATCGGGATCGTCGCCCAGGGGTTCCCATCGGGCTGTGCCCACACGGCGGCGCACAGCTTGCCGCCCGGCTTCAGGACACGCCGCAGCTCGCTCACCGCCCCGGCGATGTCAGGGAAGAACATGAAGCCGAACCGGCAGCTGACGCTGTCGAAGGTGCCGTCGTCGAACGGCAGGTCGTCGGCGCCGCAGACGCGGAACTCGACGTTGGCCACACCCCGGGCCTGCGCGCTGCGCTGGGCGGCCTCGATCATCCCGGCGGCGGGGTCGGTGAGCACCACGTGCCCTTCCGGGCTCTGCGCGGCGATCGTGAGGCCCGGCTCGCCCGTGCCCGACGCGACATCGAGGTGCTCCGCGTCGCCACGAACCCCGAGGAGGCGGAGCATCTCGTCGCCGATCGGTTGGAGCATCGGTAGCACCAAGTGGTCCCACGTCTCCCACCCTCGCGAGAAGCGGTCCCACGTCTGCCGTTGCTGCTCGCGGACCTCGTCAGCGTTCGACACGACACGACCCCCTCGGAACTGAAGTCGACCGTACCCCTGCGCCGCATCGGGTGCAGCCCGAACTCAACCGGATCCATGTGCTGATCGGATCGAACCGGCCAACCGTGGCCCACGGGTGACCGATTCGGTCGCTGTGGTGCCAACCTTGGATCCGACACCAGCGTCCGCGGAACCTCCCGGGGGGGGGACGTCGAGGTGCCGATCAACCGACGACGCACGCCGTGGAGCGGGCGTTCGAATGCGCAGCGTGCACGACGTCGTCACCTCGGGGCTGACATGATTCCCGACGGAGAGGGAGGTGCTCGTGTTCTCGGGAAACGAGTGGGTGCTGTTGGTGGTCGGCGTCGGGTTCATCGCGCTCGTCGTGTGGCTCGTGGTCCGAGCCAGTCGCAGCAGCGGCGCCGGACACATCAGCCAGGCGCGGGTCCGGGGCAGCGCCGACGACGTCCTGCGGGATCTCCAGCTGGCGACGGCAGGGATCTCCCACACGGTGACGCGACGTGAGACACCGGACAGCCTGACGGTCCAGTGGACCTACATCCCCGGCTGGGCGTTCGTCGTCGTGGTGCTGGCGTTCCCCATCGGCCTGATCGCCCTCGCGGCACGCACGTCGACCGTCGGCACCGTGTTCGTCAGCCAGGACGCCGACGGCATCGCCCGGATGCAGATCGCCGGCATCTACAACAAGGCGACCGCACGAGCCATCAACACGGTGATCGACTCGCGATCCTGAACATCTGGAGTGGCACACCGGCGACGGCGGCACGTGGTGCTCGTCGAATGCTCGAACCGTCACCGAACGGGGCCCGTCGACGCTTGGCGACCAGCAGCACGGGCGGCTGCCGCGGCAGCCGTTTCATCCGCCGGCCCGCCGCGCGGGCACAGCGAGTCGAGCAGGTCGCCGACCCGATGGACCCCTCCTGCCTGGCTCTAGGCTCCGATCGTGGTCGCGGTCAACGACAAGCCCTTGATGCACTTCCCGACCGAGGAAGCGTTCGCCGACTTCCTCGAGGCCGACCCGCCCGACAGCGGCATCCGGCTCCAGCTCCTGAAGAAGGGCGACGATCGCCTCGGCATCACGTGGCTCCAAGCAGTGCAGGTCGCCCTCTGCTACGGGTGGATCGACGGGCAGGCAACCGCCGCGATCGACGGCTACCGGGTCGTCAGCTTCTCACCGCGACGGGCACGGAGCCCGTGGTCGAAGATCAACCGCGAGCACACCGAGCGACTGATCACCGAGGGACGCATGCGGCCGGGAGGCCAGGCGGAGATCGATCGGGCCAAGGCCGACGGACGATGGGACGTTGCCTACCGCCAGAGCGACGGAGAGGTGCCCGACGACCTCCGGGCAGCGCTCGACGCCAACCCCACGGCGGCCGCCGCGTGGGAGGAGCTGTCGAAGTCCGACCGGTTCTCCATCGTGTTCCGTTCGACGCAGGTGAAGCGACCAGCGACCCGCGCACGGAAGATCGCCGAGTACGTCGACATGCTCGAACGCGGCGACACCCTCCGCTGATCGATGTCGGCGGGCGCACGAGGCGCATCATCGAGGGGCCGGTCTCCGACCCGGCGCTGTGGGGTGCTTCCGCGGAAGCATGTCGCCCCGAGACAGGCCACCTAGCCTGCGCGGCGTGACCAGCGCGACCTTCCCGACCCGGTTCGACAGCACCTTGGACCTGGCCCGCCTGCCGTGGTTCGAGGTCCGCGGCGGCAACCGGCTGGTGATGACCGATGACGCCCTGGTCGAGGTCGGGCCGATCATCGACATGCACACCCACCTGGCGATGGGCTTCTTCCGCAAGCTGCGCGTCGACCTGCACGCCGAGACACCGACCGCCGCGTACTACCTGCCGGTCACGCTGCCGGTCGACCTGGACGCCTATTCGAACACCAACCTGGACCGCGCGGCGATGTTCGCGATGAAGGCCGACGTCTCGGTGCTCGGGCTCACCGGCCAGGGCATGCGCACGACCCACACCGCGCCGAACCTGCTGCGCGACATGGACGCACTGGGCATCTCGTCCGCGGTGGTGCTGCCCTTCGACCTGCCGGTCGGCGCCCGCAACGCGGACCACCTGCTGGAGGTGACCCGCCGCTACCCGCGGCTGTTGCCGTTCGGATCGGTCCATCCGTTCGACCGCGACGCCGAGGCACGGCTCGACCGCCAGCAGGCCGCCGGGGCGCACGGCATCAAGCTGCACCCGAACGGGCAGTTCATCGCCCCCGATCACCCGCGGACGGTGCACCTGTGCGGCCGGTGCGGTGCCCGAGGACTCCCCGTGCTGTTCCACTGCGGCCCGGTCGGCATCGAACCGAAGGCCGCCGAACGCCGGAGCCAGGTGGAACGCTACGAGCGCACGATCCGCGAGCACCCCGACACGACGTTCGTGCTCGGCCACTCGGGTGCGCTCCAGCACGACCAGGCGCTCCGCTTCGCCGACCGCTACCCGAACACCTACTTCGAGCTGTCCTGCCTGGGTCTCGAGGCGCTGCGGCAGGTGGTCGACACCGTCCCCGCCGACCGGCTGCTGTACGGCACCGACTGGCCCTTCTACCACCAGGCCCTCACCCTGGCCCGGGTGCTGATCGCCACCGAGGGCGACACCGCCCTGCGCCGGGCGATCCTCCACGACAACGCCGTCCGGCTGCTCGGCGTGGACGGCGCAGCGAGCTGAGCCCTCCGCTGGGAGCGACCGGTCGGGCGGGTCAGCCGGGACGGGCGGCGATGGCCGCCACGGTCCTACCGATCAGGTCCATCGGCACGGTGTCGCGGTAGCGGAACTTGAGCGTGTCCTTCCCGCTGCGGAACGGCGCCAGCTCAGCCTCCAGGTCGGTGTCGAGCACCGGGATGTCGTGCAGGCTGAGGTGCTGGCGCCACCCCGCGAAGTAGACGGGATGCCCGTTCGCCAGGCGGTAGGCGGGCATGCCGTAGCGGATCGACTCGACCGCACCGGGCGCGGCGAGCAGGATCCGGCGGCGGACCTCGGCCAGGCTGTCACGCACCTCGGCGGGCTGCGCGGCCAGGTAGTCGTCGACCGAGTCGGGAGGCGTCCCGCTCATGCCCGGAGCACCAGCAGGTACTGCCCGCCGCCGGGCTCGACCTGCGCGGTGAGTCCCAGGCCGGGTCGCAGTCGCGAGATGCGGTCGGTCAACCAGTCGGCGGCCTCCTGGCCGTCGGCCTCGGTCGGGCAGCGGGCGATGACCTCGCGCCCGCCCTTGCGCTCCAGGCGCTCGACGGTGCCGAGGATCGGGGCCGGATCGACCACGAACAGATGGTCGGGCCAGGGCACGACCGCGGCGACCGCCCCCTTGCGGGTGTTGCAGGCCCGGTGGGCGAGCCGCTCCTCGGGCACGCCGCCCTTGGCCTTGCCGCGCTTGGGCGTGGTCAGGCTGTCGACGCTCGGGCCGCGTGGGTCGTTGACCGACATGTCCGGGTCGACGGGCTCGTCGCAGATCCAGCAGCGCCAGCCGTCCCGCTCCCCCACCTCGTCCAGGCGTGCCACGCTCAGGCCTCGGGAGCAGCGTTCGCGAACGCGTCGACCCGGTCGGCCTCACGCTGGGTGACGTCGGCCGAGCGACCGCCCTTGACCAGATAGTCGGCGGCCAGCTCGGGTCGGACCTCGCCGTGCTCGTCGAGCATCCACACCGGGGCCATGCGCCGCGGCACGGTCACCACCCCGGGGTCGTCGTAGGTGCCGAGCAGCTTGTCCCACACCGGGCTGGTCACGCCGAAGTTCCGCATCGGCGCGCCGAAGTGGTGGTGCAGGTGGCTGCGTCGCGCCCAGCGGCCGTAGCGACCCTTGGGCGGGTGCGTGTGGGTCCGCCGGTGGGCGACCTCGTACGCGAAGTACGTGCCGATCATGCCCGCCGTGTACGCCGTCGCCCACCGGCGGCCGGCCAGTGCCGTGGCCAACGGGAACGCGACCGCGGTCGTGCCGGCGGCGGATGCCAGCTTCTTGGACGCCGGCGAGAAGTAGGTGACGTCCGCATGGTGCGACAGGTGCTCACGCGATGCCAGGCCCTTGCCCCGCAGCTCGTGCATGGCGAAGCGGTGCAGGCCGTACTCGGCCGCGGTCCACGAGACGGCGCCCAGGGCGACGGCGAACACGGGCGAGCTGCGCAACGACATGCCGACAGGATCGCAGACGCCGCCGGCTCGCGCCCGGTGGAGCTGCGACTCGTGACCTTCGGCCCGTTCGCCGGCTCGGGACCCGTGCCCATACTGCCGAAGTGACGCTCATCTACGCCTTCGACCACCGCCACCGCCGGCCTCCGATGGACCTGAAGGACCGTCTGGGTGGCAAGGGGGCGAACCTCGCCGAGATGACCTCGGTGCTCGGCCTGCCGGTGCCGCCGGGCTTCACCATCACCACCGACGCCTGCCGGCAGTACATGGACGGGGGCTGGCCGGCCGGGCTCGACGACGAGCTCGACCGCCACCTCGGCAAGCTCGAAGCAGCCATGGGCCGCACGCTCGGCGACCCTGACGATCCGCTGCTCGTCTCGGTGCGCTCCGGCGCCAAGTTCTCGATGCCCGGGATGATGGACACCATCCTCAACCTGGGCCTGAACGACCGCAGCGTGAAGGGCCTGGCCCGGTCCGGCGGCGGCGAGCGCTTCGCCTACTGCTCCTACGCCCGCCTGCTGTCGATGTACGCCAAGGTCGTGCTCGACCTGGACCCCGCGCCCTTCGACGAGGCGCTCGAACAGGCCAAGCGCGACGAGGGCGTCGCGGACGACGCCGAGCTGAGCGCTGTGGCGTGGAAGCGCCTGTGCCGGGGCCACAAGGCCGCGATCCGCTCTGGTGCCCGCCGGCCGTTCCCCCAGGACCCCCGTGCGCAGCTACGGGCCTCGGTCGAGGCGGTGTTCCGGTCCTGGAACGGCGACCGTGCGGTGGCCTACCGCGACCGGGAGCGCATCTCCCACGACCTGGGCACCGCGGTGAACGTCCAGGCGATGGTGTTCGGCAACCGCGACGACGACTCGGGCACCGGCGTCGCGTTCACCCGCGACGCCGCGACCGGCGAGAACGTGCCCTACGGCGACTTCCTGCTCAACGCGCAGGGTGAGGACGTCGTCGCCGGAGTGCGCATCACCGAGCCGCTCAGCGCGGTGGGCACGCGGTTCCCGGAGCTGCACGCCGAGCTGCTCGGCCACATGCACGCCATGGAGGCGCACTACCGCGACATGCTCGACCTGGAGTTCACCATCGAGCAGGGCGTGCTGTGGATGCTCCAGGCGCGCGTCGGCAAGCGCACCGGCGCGGCCGCGCTGCGCATGGCGGTGGACATGACGACCGACGCGCACATCCGCCTGAGCCGCGCCGAGGCAGTGCAGCGCGTGACCCCCGAGCACCTGGAGCAGGTGCTGCACCCGCGCCTGGACGACAGCGACCTGCCCGTGTTGACCCTGGGCCTGGCCGCATCGCCCGGCGCCGCGGTGGGTGGCGTCGTGTTCAACGCGGCCGATGCGGTAGCCGCGGCGGCCCGCGGCGAGTCGGTGATCCTGGTGCGCAAGGAGACCAACCCCGAGGACATCCACGGCATGCTCGCCGCGACCGGGGTGCTCACCAGCCGGGGTGGGCTGGTCAGCCACGCGGCGGTGGTCGCACGCGGCTGGGGCAAGCCGGCCATCGTCGGTGCCGACGCGGTCAAGGTCGTGGGCAACCAGTTCCGCGTCGGCGAGGTGACCGTCCGCCAGGGCGACGTGATCTCGATCGACGGCTCGAGCGGCGAGGTCGTGCTGGGTGCCGCGCCACTGCGGCTGCCGGAGCCGACCCCGGAGTTCGACACGATCCTGTCGTGGGCCGACACGCTGCGTCGCGGCCACCTGGCGGTCCGGGCGAACGCCGACAACGGACCGGACGCGGCGAACGCCCGTCGGCTCGGCGCCGAGGGCATCGGACTGTGCCGCACCGAGCACATGTTCCTGCACGAGGACCGGCTCCCGGTGGTGCGCCGCATGATCCTGGCGCGCACCGACGCCGAGGAGGCCGACGCACTCGACGAGCTGCGCCGCGTGCAGCACCTGGACTTCCTGGAGCTGCTCGAGGAGATGGACGGGCTGCCGGTCACCGTGCGGCTGCTCGACCCGCCCCTGCACGAGTTCCTGCCCAAGGTCGAGGAGCTCGACCTGAAGGAGGCGCTCGGCACGATCACCGAGGACGAGCGGCGGCTGCGTCAGGCAGCGCTCGACTGGTCCGAGCAGAACCCCATGCTGGGCATCCGCGGGGTGCGGCTCGCGGTCATGAAGCCCGGGCTGTACGCGATGCAGGTGCGCGCACTGCTCGACGCGGTGCGCGACCGGGTCGCCGCTGGCGGCAAGCCGATCGTCGAGGTGATGATCCCGCTCACGGTGTCCGACGCCGAGCTGGCGCTCGCACGCTCGTGGGTGGTCCAGGCCGCCGAGGAGCTCGACATCACCTCGATGCTGCTGATCGGCACGATGATCGAGACGCCCCGCGCGGCCATCGTGGCCGACCGCAT
>WBZX01000453.1_pt2 | contig 11841 bp, 12 predicted proteins | sample 5204211 | NCBI WGS metagenome assembly WBZX01 (sample SAMN12344362, study PRJNA552823) | activated sludge metagenome | biome: Activated sludge suspended growth; feature: Nitrification reactor; material: Wastewater; isolation source: activated sludge from nitrification reactor of wastewater...
AAGCACCACTCGGCAGTTCCGCATGCGCACGACCTGTGCTAACGGTGGAGGGACGACGACCACAGGCCCTTGCACTGTTACACCCACGCTTACCTCCACCTGCTATTGTGCAGGTGTGCTACCCACGGCACCCACGGATGACGCCACGGGTATCCGCAACGTCACCTTCAATACCATCAACAACACATCGACGGCGGGTGCGGCCTACACCAACTTCACGGCCGTGCAGACCGCCGTGAACGCGGGACAGGTCTATCCCATGTCGGTGAGCGTGAACACGGTGGTGGGCGGCAACTACACCGTAGCGGTGAAGGCATGGATGGACTGGAACCGCAACGCGGTCTTCGATGCGAACGAGGAATACGACCTCGGTACGGCAACGGAAGGCAATCCCATCCTCACCAACGCATCCCCACTCAGCATAACCGTACCAGGCGATGCACTGGCCGGTGCCACGCTCATGCGCGTGCGTGCGGTGTATGACGGAACGGGGACCCCGGTGCCGTGTGGTGCGCAGAACTACTCGGAGGCAGAGGACTATGTGCTGAACGTTACAGCCTGCACGGCGCCCACGGCCACGTTCACACCGGTGAACGATTGTGGCAACAACCAATTCAGTGTCGCGGTGAACGTGGCTAGCCTCGGCTCGGGTGCTTCGGCCAACATCCGCTATACGGTGAACAATGGCACGCCGCAGTTCGTGAATGGTGTAGGCCTGGGGACCACCAACATCGGACCCTTCGCCTCTACGGCGGTGGTGGCCGTATCCGTGAACAACGGCCCTCCCGGCTGCACTACCGCCACCACGCTGGTGTACTCGGGCTGCCCCACCATCATCACCTGTGGAAGTACGCTCAACATCGATCATTGTTACCAGAACAACGACCCGCGCACCTTCCTCTTCGAGTCGAGCAATCCCTTCGAGACGGTGACGGTGAGCTTCGTATCGGGTACCATGGATCCGAACGATGTGATCCGTGCGTACAGTGGGACCGACAATTCAGGAACACCGATACCCAGCCTCACCGGCAGCTTCGGCAACCTTGCTGGTGTTAGCGGTACATCGCTCGGTTCCGAGTTGTTCATTGAGATCGACAGCGACGGAAGCAACAGCTGCGCCAGCGGCCAGCAGACCACTTGGAGCTTCGAGGCGGAGTGCACCGCTGGCTGTGTGGACCCGGACGGAGCGGCTACCGTGACCACCAACTGCGGTGCCTTCAACTTCACCATCGATGTGGAAGTGTTCTTCACGGGCGATGCCGGTACCACCACGCTGCGCTACACCGTGAACGGCGGTGCGCCCACGGACATACCGGGCCTAACGGACGGAGCATTGCAGAACATCGGTCCTTTCAATATCGACGATGTCGTGAACGTGCGTCTGCTGCACGAGAGCGATGGCACCTGCGACAAGAACCTGGGCAACTTCACGGATAACAACACCTGTCCGCCCTTCGGTACGGATTGTATCTCGGCACGCCCGGTGAATAGCTATCCCTACCTGCACAGCAGCACCACCTGCGGCGCGGGCAACGAGTACGGCACGCAGTGCTCCGGCCTCTATGGCGGCGGTGAGGACTACGTGTACAAGCTCATCATCACCAACCCCGGCCTCTACGCCATCAACCTGGAAGCCACAGGTGGTGGGTCCTACATCGGATGGTTCCTCAAGGACAACGGAAGCTGCACGACGGCAAGCGCCTGTCTGGCGAACGCCACGAGCAGCAGCGGCACCACCGCGAACGGCACCTACACCTTCACGGCGGCCGGTACCTATAACCTCATCGTTGATACCTGGCCTGCGCCCAATTGCAGCGCCTACAACCTGCAGATCACCTATGAGCTATGTCCCACACCAGTGGCTTCTGCCGCAACGGGTGTGACCATGAGCCAGGCCAGCGCCAATTGGACCGGAGCTGCCGGTACCTATCTGGTGGAGTGGGGACCTGCAGCCACCTTCACCACGCCGGGTACGGGTGCTACGCCGGGTGTGGGTGGTACGGTCATCACGAACGCGACTTCGCCCCAACCGATAACAGGACTCGCACCGGGCACGCAATACCGCTACTTCGTTCGCCGCAATTGCGGTGTGGACGGCTGGAGCGCGAATTCGCTCGGCATCACCTTCACCACGGGTGCGGCTACGCCGATAACGCAGGGAGCGTGTGCGCAGAACCAGGCCATCACCGATGATGGGTGTAGCTCGGGCGCCATCCTCAACGCCACTTTCTCGGTGAGCGGCCAGCCATCGACGCTAGGTACCAATGTCGGGCTGTCGAGCGTGGACATCATCATCACACACACCTACCGAGAAGATCTTATAGTGAGCTTGATCAGTCCTTCGGGGCAGGAGGTCACGCTTATCGATCAGCGGGGCGATGATTGGAACAACTTCGGTGCGAACGGTACCTGCCCCACGGGTGTGTTCCGCTTGATCGATTCCGGTGCTTCGCTCACCACACTACCCGCAGCCAACAATGCAGTGGGTAGTTGGGCCCCGGAACAGCCGCTCACCGGTTTCAATACAGGCAACCCCAATGGCACTTGGACCCTGCGCATCTGCGATAATGCCGCTGCTGATGCAGGTCAATTGCGTTACGTGAAGCTCAACTTCCTGCCCATCGATTGCCAGGGCGTGCTCGGTGGTACCGCTATGCCGGGTACCGCGTGCAACGATGGCGATGCCTGCACGGTGGGCGATACCTGGAGCGTTGGTTGCACCTGCGCAGGCACCTTCCACGATACGGACAACGACGGCACCTGTGATGCAAGTGATGGCTGTCCCACGGATGCGAATAAGATCGCTCCGGGTGCGTGCGGATGCGGCGTGGCCGATGTGGCCACCACCTACTATGCGGACACGGATGGTGATGGCTTCGGCGATCCAGCGAGTGCGCAAGCAGGGTTCACCTGCACCGTACCCGGTGGCTACGTGGCCAACAATGGTGATGGTTGTCCCACGGACGGGAACAAGCAGGCTCCGGGCGTATGTGGTTGTGGAGTGGCCGATGTGCCAACCACCTACTATGCGGATACGGATGGCGATGGCTTCGGTGATCCGGGCATGTCACAAGCCGGGTACACCTGTAATGTGCCCGGTGGCTACGTGGCCAACAGCGGCGACGGTTGCCCTACCGATGGGAACAAACAGGCGCCGGGCGCATGCGGTTGCGGAGTGCCCGATACCGATAGTGACAACGATGGTCTAGCGGATTGCAACGACAATTGCCCCAACCAGCCCGGCCAGATCGGCTCGCTATGCGATGATGGCGATGCGGGTACCGTCGGCGATACGGTGACGCCTGCATGCACGTGCGTGGGAACGCCGATCAATGCCTGTACAACCAACCTCAACATCGTATTCCAGACCGATGGAACGAGCAACGTGGGTTGGGAGCTGCGCGAGCAAGGCACCGATGCACTGGTGCAGAGCGGTGGCGGCGTGTTCCCGCAGAGCCTTGGCTACTCGCAGGCCACCTGCGTGCCCAACGGCTGCTTCTACTTGGTGGTGACCGATGATGCCGGTGATGGGTTCACCAACGGTGGCTACTTCCTATCCACAGCGAGCGGTGCGCGCATCATCGACAACCGCAACAACTTCACCACGGGCTTCACCAGCCAGATCGCGGGAGGGCAGGGCTTCTGCATCCCCATGGGCACGGACCGCCTCATCTACACCAGCTGCGATAAGCTCGATTGGCGGTCGAACGAATTCATCGTTGCCAATGACAACCCGGGGGTGAATGCCGCATGGACCGGTGGTGGTGCCGATAACAACCTCGCCACCGACGGCTATGAGCTCTGGTTCTACGACCCCAACGGCGGGTATAGCTTCCGTCGCTACCACAGCCACGCTACCAGTGATGGTTTCGGACCGGCCAGCGCCCAGCGCGCCTGCCACATCCAACTGAACAACTGGAATGTGGCTAACCATCTGCCCGTTGGTGCACTGCTGAACGTGAAAGTGCGGAGTCGCTTGGATGGCGTGAACGCGAGTTGGGGTACCGCCTGCCGCTTCAAGCTGGATCCTGTGCGTGCGCAATGCCCGCTCACCAAGCTCATGGATATTCCTGGCAACCAGTACGTGGCCTGCGGAGGCACGCGCAACATGGGCCCTGGCAGCCTGGTCCATGCGCGCCCGGTGACACGCCTGAACGGCAACGGCAATGTGGTGGCGGCGAACAAGTACCAGTTCCGCTTCCGTATCCCGGCGGAGAACATCACGGTGATCAAGACCAGCAATACGGGGCAATACTGGGTGCCGGCCACGGCGCCGCTGCAACCGTGCAAGACCTACGAAGTGGATGTGCGCGCGAGCTTCGACAATGGAGCCACCTGGTGCACGGACTTCGTGGCACCCGTGCAGAACGATCCGTGGGGACCTGTGTGCTTGCTGAGCATCGCCTGCAATGCTACCGGAGGAGGGCAGAACGGGGTGATGGAAGATGCTGCACTGCGCATGTACCCGAACCCGAACCGCGGCGATCAGTTGTACCTCAGCATCCCCGCGCTCGAGGCGGATGTTGCTGCGGTATCGGTTGATATCCACGACACCTTCGGCAAGCGCGTTCGCTCCATGCGCATCGCAGTACAGGACGGTCACCTCAATACGGTCATCGACCTGGAGGGAAGCCTGGCAGCTGGCATGTACGTGGTGAACATCACGGCTGGCGAACGCAGCTATACCGAACGACTCGTGGTGCAGCCTTGATAGGGAACGATGTATTCAACGGCGAGGGCCGCTCCACGGAGCGGCCCTCGTTCGTTCAACCGTTGTCCCGCTGATCCTGTCGTACCGGGCCGGAAGTAGTTCGATGCATGTGCCTTGGCAGGTAGCGTGAAGGGGGCGTGCGCTATTTCCGTAACCGCGCCTTCGCCTGTTCGGCATAGAATCCTTCGCCGGATGCGATGCGTGCGAAGGACTCCTGCGCGCTTTCCATTTCGCCCAAGCGCTCCAGTGTGAGGGCATGGTACCACAACGCTTCCTCCTTGAAAACATCCACCGGGTGCGTAGCGGCGCGGTGCAGGAAAGAGCGAGCGCGTGCGTACATGCCCAGGTTGTATGCGCACAGTCCGCCGTAGAAGAGCGCGTTCACATCATCCGGGTATTGGTCCAGCAGGAAGCGTAGGTCGTCCAGGCAGCCCTTGTGATCGTTGCGCGCGAAACGACCAAGTGCATCGTCCAGGAAGGCGGTGTACGCTTGGGAGATGTCCGTGGTGCGCAGGCTGTCCTGTGCGCGGTCATCGTAGTAGCGTGCGGCCACATGCGCGTCGGCCAGTAGCATCATGGGGTCGCTGGCGTATAGCTCCTTGGGGTGCACCACCTTCAGGTCGTGCAGGAAGAGCAGCTGACGCGACGTTCGGGTATGATGGTCAGCGCGTGGGCGAACGCGTTGCCTGGCCGTGTCCAAGGTGGTGGTGCGCGGCGTGGCCAGCCCAATGGACTGTTCGCGTTCCACCGCATGCGCGGTGGCCGCAGCATGCAGTGCGGGCACCTCGTGACCGATGCGTTGGTCGGCGGGTCGCTCTGACGCACTATCTATCTCGGCCGCGGCCAGCGGAATGGTCCAGCGGTCGGCATCCTCGCTGATCACCACCGGGTGCTGCTCCTGTTGTAGTGGTGCATGGGGGGGGTGTTCGCGGGTGGCCCACCAACCCACCGCGGTGCCCACAACTACCACCACGCCGCCGGCCAGCAGCCACGGTGTGTTGCGCGCTTGCGTGCGTGGCCGTTGCGCGGTCAGGGCCTGTAGCGCCGCATCGGCACCGGGTAGTGCAAGGCCTTCCACGGCTTCGCGCAGCAAGGGGTCGTGCTCCAGGTGTAGTTCCACGCGCTGGCGTTCGTCCGTAGGCAGACGGTCCTGGGCATAGGCCAGGAGTTGCTCGCGCGTGAGCGTGCCGCGCGGCGCGAAGGGGTCGGAGCTATGCGTTCTGGTCGGCATGCTGGGTGAGTATGATGCGCAGGTTCCTGCGTCCGTTCTGGAGGTGGCTGCGTACCTCCTCCACCTGCAGGCCGGTACGTTGCGCCACCTGCTGATAGCTCTGTCTTTCCAAGTGGAAGAAGCGAATGCACGCGCGCTGTGCATCGTTCAGCTGTTCAATGGCGGCTTCGAGCCGTTGCAGGGTGTGCTCGTGCAGCAGGGCATCTTCCTCATCCGCCGGGTCTGCACCCACCAGCAGTTCTTCCGGCAGCGGGGCCGCATGCTTGGCGCTGCGCAGTGCCAGCAGGCATCGGTTGCGCATCACCGTATGCACCCACGGGCGGAAGCGTTCCACTTGATGCTTCTTCAGCAGGTCCGGTAGCGTGGCGAAGAGGTCCACCACCAGGTCACGGGCCAGGTCGTCATCCTTCAGGTATTTCATGCCCACGCCCAGGAGCAGGTGCGCATAGCGGTCCCACAGGTGGCCCAATGCGGGCTGGTGCCCGTCCCGTAGGGCGAGCACCAGGTCCTCATCGGGCATGGCCGGTGTTGCTTTGCGGCGCAGGAACATCGCTGTCAGTGTTCGTTGGCGGTGCTGCGTGCCTGCTCGGCTTGATACTGTTGGTACATCTCCTGATAGGTCTTCGTCTCCATCACGATCACGCCTCCGGTCACGTCGCCATAGCGCGCTGGCAGGCCGCCGGTGTACACGCTCACGCTGCTGATGGCTGATGGGGGCACGCGCGGTACCGCACCGCTCACCTTCACACCATCGATGTAGGATACCATGTTCTCCGTGCGTGACCCCCGGAAGTAGAGCCCATCCCCGTTGGGGGCGGCGGTCACCCCCGCGAAGTTCTTGCTCAGGAATTGAATGGGATCCTTGCGGGTGGGGTCTTTGGCGAATTCTTCCGCCAGCAGGCTCATGCGGCTCGGGTCATCCGCGGTGATGAGCTTGCGGCGGTAGGCGATCACGGTGAGCGTATCCATCACATTGGTGCTGGCCTCCAGCCGCACGTCCTTCATGTAGGTGGCGCGGTCGGCGGTCACCTCTACACCGGGGATATGCGCCTTCTTCAGTCCCATGGCGAAACAAGTGACGCCGTAAAGGCCGGGGGAGAGGGGCTTGAGCACGAAGCGGCCATCGTCGTCGGTGGTGGTGCTCAGTGGCTGGCCGTTGGTGGTGGTGCTCACGCTGGCATAGGGCAGTGCGGCGCCACGGTCGTCGAGCAGGCGGCCGCGTATCTCGCCCAGGTTCTGGGCGTGCGTTGCTGCGGCCAGCAGCGCGCTTAGGAGGAGAATGGGAGTGCGCATCGTACTTCGTTTCCACTAGGATGCAGGAACAAGCTGGATCGCATACGGAGGGAACAATTCGCTGGCCGGTGCCGGGGAAGAAGGCGGGCGCAATGGCAGGTCGACTCCTGGGATGGAACGAGCAGAGGACCGGATATGCCACGTCACCAGACCATCGCAATACCAACTCGCGTGGAATTCTTCCCGGCCACCATCTTTGAGGACCGATGAAGCCTGCTGCCAACAATGAACGCGTCTTACGCATGCCCTTCGCCAGTGTGTACCCGCACTACGTGACCAAGGTGGAGAAGAAGGGCCGCACGGTGGACGAACTGCACCAAGTGATTCACTGGCTTACGGGCTACGATCAGAAGGCACTGCAAAAGGTCATCGCCGACAAGACCGATTTCCGGACCTTTTTCGCCAAGGCGAAGCTGAACCCGAACGTGGGCCTCATCACTGGTCTGATCTGCGGCTACCGCGTAGAGGAGATTGAGGACCCGCTGATGCAGCAGATCCGCTACCTGGACAAGCTGGTGGACGAACTGGCCAAGGGAAAGGCGATGGAGAAGATCCTAAGGAAATGACGATGCACAACCGCACTCCCCATCTCATTTTCGGGGCCGCGCTCATGATCGGAGCATGCGCATCACCGCAGCCCTCCATCGTAGGCAAGTGGTCCGGCTGGATGACCGTGGAATGCCCGAACGGCCAGCCACCCGCACCGAACTACCGACCGCTGACCATTTCGCTGGACCTCACTGCCGATGGCCAATGCACCAATGTGCACGGCTCGGGGATCGGCGCGGACATCACTTCGCACGACACCTACGCGAAGACCGACAGCCTGCTGCTGGTATCCAATGGCTGGGGCACCGATACGTTGAGCATCTTCAAGCATACCGATACCGAATTGGTCCTGCGACGTGCACCATACGAGAGCGGCTGTCAGCACACCTTCACCCTGCAGCGCGAGGCCGCCAAGCCGTAAGGTTTCGATCACCGTCATCGCACGCTTGGTCACGGCAGGCGATCGCGTACACTGCGAACGTCACTCCGGGCGTAGGGAAGCTTTGCGACCGAAGACCCGGAGTCTCAACATGACCACGTCGGACATTGGTACGACACAGCCTGGAGGGCGGGATTACCGCTGCGCGGATCTTCCGGCGTAACGCTCAGGACGCGCGGCCTACCGCTTCACCTCGTACTTCATCGCCACCGCTCCCGAGCTGAACTCCTCCCGGCCGACAAGCTTCAGGTCCACCATCTTGCTCAGCCCTGCGAACAAGGTGGGTCCGCGACCGACGATCTGCGGATGCACCACGATCTGGTACTCATCGATGAGGCCCAGCTCCGTCAAAGCCATCGCGAGCTGCACGCCGCCCACGCCGATGCCTTTTCCCGGCTGCTGCTTCAGGTGCTCGACGAAAGTCTCGAGGTCACCGCGCACCATTTCGGTGTTCCACTCGGCGGTGTTCACGGTGCTTGAGGCAAGGTACTTCTTCGCCGCGTCCATCGTCTTCGCGAACGGCTGCATCCACTCCGGCATCCAGTCGGGCCAAACGCCGTTCGCTGGCATGCGCCAAGCGCTTTCCATCAACTGGTAGGTGTTACGGCCGAGGAGCATGCAATCGGTCCCGGCGATGTACGCCGCGGCGTTGCGGTGCAGGTCAGCATCCGGTATCCCGACCGTGTGATCGTAGCAACCGTCCAGAGTGACGTTGATGGAGAAGCGGAGGGGGCGCATTGCTATCCGTGGATTGAGGTCATCCTCTGGTTAGGCCGAAACAATGTTCGAGTGACCCGTCTCGAGATCGAACCTGTACCGAGTACCATCGAAATCAATAGCCTCCGCGTGATGTTCGTGAAGCTCGAAGCCTTCAGAGAATATGTCTCTGCCGCTACCTGACCAGAGCAACTGGCCTGAGTAGTTGAGGCGCGCGATCTGAAGCTCACCGTGGGAAATGATACTCTCATATCCTGGTGCGTCATAAACTCCGAAGCACGTTGCTGTGTCTGTGGGAGTGTGCCAAAGCAACCGCAGCGACGGAAGCTCCAAAGCGCAGACGAACGGTCCAACTGCAATGAAGCAAGAGTCGTCGTGGACAAACGCTGAGTGTTCATGGATGTCGCTTGCACCGCCACTGGCCAGAAGAACACGGGACGCAAGGACATCATCGCCGTTTCTGAGGGTGATCCGATGGCGTGACGAGGGTTGGTAGCCGTCTTCGCCTAAGAAGTGCTCCTCCTCCGGCGCACAGGCATTGTCTGCTGAACTCGCGTCGTAACGCGGGATGTCCGGGGACTCTGCCGTGATGACGAGCTCAATGCCCTTATAAGGAATAGTGAGACGCTCGGTGTATGCGCTGCGTCCCAGCTCAGCCTCTTTCTTGATGTCGTTGAGGTCCTGCAGGATCGTCTTCTTGACCACGCCCTTGAAGAAGACTATCGGCAGCGCTTTCAACTTGGAAACGAACCCTTGCGGCTGCGTCTCATGGATGCCGGTGAGCACCACGCTACCATCACTTTCGGCAACGCGGTTCGTGGTGATGAAGACGAAGCCGCCCTGTTCTGCGCGCGTCGTGTAGAACTCGTTCTCCTTCGCCTCGGTGATCCACTTCTCCACGGTGGCCGGCTTGCCGAAGAGGATGCGGGTCTCCTTCCATTTCAGCCCCACGAGACCTGTCGCGGGCTTCTCCACGACCTCGATCTTCTCCACGCCGCTGAGGAGTTCGGCGAAGCGCGCGATGTCCGTGGTGGCAGCCCAGACCGCGGCCTTGGTGGCGTTGATGGTGATGGAGGCGGAGACGGTCATGGTTCGATCCAAGTCTTGCTGACCCCCTCATACTCGAACTCCGCCTGACGTTTCGCGGCGTCGAGCGTTTCGTGCAATGTATCCGTGACAGTCTGCCAATCTGAGTCACAACCAAAGAGGTAGAAGGCAGCCTCACCATCATATTGGCAGATCGCCAATCCGGCCATCGCTCCCATCAATTCGCCGGCAACGATCTGCTGGGTCGCACCGGTGAATTGATGTCGCTCATCGATCGGCGAGTAACAGATCACTCGCGCTCCTCCGACATAACTTGGGCAAGGATCCATATTCAGAAGCCTCCTACTTCGGCTCCCACAGCTCGATCTTGTTCCCTTCGGGATCGTACACCCACGCGAAGCGCCCGTAATCCTCATCCATGCGCTTGGGGTCGATGCGCACGCCGGCCGCCTCGAGCTTCTGCAGCAGGCCATCGATGTCCTGCACCCGCAGGTTCAGCATGAACTGCTGCTTGGCGTCGAAATAGTCGCTGTCGCGCTTGAAGGGCGAGAACACCGTAGGTCCAGCATCTTGTTGCCAGATCCAGCCGTTGTCCTGGTCGTTGATGCCGAAGTGGTCGTAGTACCATTTGGCCAAGGCCTTGTGGTCGTTGGCGCGGAAGAAGAGGCCGCCGATGCCGGTGACGTGTCGGGACATGGGATGCTGTTGAATAGGACCAAGATAGCCGGGTGGCGGATCGCGCCCATCTTTGCGAGCCGCGCCATGTCCATCGCCGAACTCTTCGCCGACCGGAGCCTGAAGCCCAAGGAGAAGGTGGAGTTGCTCGCGCGGTTACTCGCGGAGATGACCATCAATATACCCGAGCTGATCGCCTTTACCGAAGGCCAGCGACCGCCGGTGAAGGCCAGTTGCATCGAGGCCTTGGAGCGCCTGACCAGCACCCGGCCCGAGGCGCTGCCCGAGGCGGGTCTCGATCTCTGCCTTCGATCGCTTGGCGACAAGGAGCCGCGTGTGAAGTGGGAATCGGCACGGGTGATCGCCAACAGCATCCAACACTTCCCGAAGCGCGCGGAGGAAGCCGTGAAGGCGCTGCTCGGTAACGTGCATCACGAAGGCACGGTGGTGCGCTGGAGCGCCGCGTCCGCCTTGGCGCAAGTGATCGTGATGAAGACCCCCGCGAACAAGATGCTGCTTCCTGAGGTGGCGGCGATCATCAAGCGGGAAGAGAAGAACAGCATCCGCAAGATCTACGAAGCCGCCGTCAGGAAGGTGGCCAACTGAACGACCATGAGCCTGCAACCCCGCCTCTCCTTCATCACCCTCGGCGTCGCCGACCTTGCCAAGTCCAAGCGCTTCTATAGCGATGTGTTGGGCTGGGAACCCTTCCAGGACAACGGCGGCATCGTCATGTACAAGCTGAACGGCTTGGTGCTTTCGCTCTACCCGCAGCATGAACTGATGGAGGACGCGAAAGTTCCGGATGATACGAAAGGCGCTCGCTTCACCCTGGCGCAGTGCCTGCGCTCACCGGAGGAAGTGGATGTGTTCTTCGCGCACCTGACGGAGCACAAGGTGACCATCACGAAGGCACCCGAGAAGGTGTTCTGGGGCGGCTATAGCGGCTACTTCGCCGATCCGGATGGACACTTGTGGGAGATCGCGCACAACCCGTTCCTTGAGTTGGACGCCGACGGGAATGTGCTGGGGATGAAAGTGGACTGAACGCCGCGGCTATCTTGCTGCCAAACCATTGCTGATGGGCTGGAGGAAGTATGCGTTCGAGTTCGTCTCGATCTTCGTTGCCGTAGTAGCCGCGTTCGCGCTGGACAAATGGAACAGCGACCGCAAGGATGG
>WBZX01002716.1_pt1 | contig 11833 bp, 12 predicted proteins | sample 5204211 | NCBI WGS metagenome assembly WBZX01 (sample SAMN12344362, study PRJNA552823) | activated sludge metagenome | biome: Activated sludge suspended growth; feature: Nitrification reactor; material: Wastewater; isolation source: activated sludge from nitrification reactor of wastewater...
CGTCGCCGAACGAGGGCGCCGCGTTCGCGGGCACCGAGGGCGTGGGCGGCAAGAAGCCCGGCGTGGGCAGCGGCGGCGGACGCGACGAGAGCCGCGTCGCGGGCGCCGGCGTGAAGGCGGGGCGCTCCGCGCTCTCGGGCGCAGCGATGGGCCGCGCGTGCGAGTCCGCGACCTCGGCGCCGGGCTCGCTCGGCGAGGGCGGACGCGAGAACGCCGGCCGCACGTCACGCGGGACCGCGGACGGCATTTGGGCTGGCGTTGTCCTCTCGTCGGCCATGATCACACCCGGAGGGCGCAGCTTGCCAAACGTTCGATGCCGCGGGCAACCTGCTCGGGCTCGAAGGGCGGACATTGTTGCGTGTTCAGGTGGGTCTCCTGCTCAGATGGCGCCCATCGGCGGCGACTCGCCGTCCGCGAGGCCCCACCGCCCGAGCGCGTCGTAGGCGGCGTATTTGTAGCACTCCGCGAGCGTCGGGTAGTTGAAGACCATGTCGATCAGCGTGTCGACGGTGCCCCCGCACAGGATCATCCCCTGGCCGATGTGCACGATCTCCGTCGCGCGATCGCCGATGCAGTTGGCGCCGAGGAGCTTGCGGGTCGCGCGATCGAAGACGAGCTTCACCATGCCGTCCTGATCGCCGATGATCTTGCCGCGCGCGTTGTCCTTGTACATGCCGCGACCGATCACGACGTCGACGTGCTTCGCCTTCGCGTCCTCCTCGGAGAGGCCCACGCACGACACCTCGGGGATGGTGTAGATGCCGTAAGGCAGGAGCTCGCTGACGCTCTTCTTGTAGTCGAAGGCGAACGCGTTGCAGACGGCGACGCGCGCCTGCTCCATGGACGTGGACGCGAGCGCGGGGAAGCCGATGACGTCGCCGGCCGCGAAGATCGCCGGGACGCTCGTCCGGAACGCCTTGTCGACCTCGATGTAGCCGCGCTTGCCCAGCTTCACGCCGATGGCCTCGAGGTTCATGTTCGCGGTCGCGCCGCTTCGACCGGCGGCGAAGAGGAACTTGTCGGAGGCGACGCGATCCCCCGTCGACAGGTGCGTGACGATGCGATCGCCCTCGCGCGCCACGTCGCTGCCGCTCGTCTTGAGGCGCACGTCCACCCCGAGGCGGACGAGCGCGACGCGGAGCGCCTCGCTCACCTCGGCGTCGAGGAAGCTGAGCAGCTCGTCGCGCGGCTCGATGAGCGTGACCTTGACGCCGAGCGCCGCGAACATCGACGCGTACTCGCACCCGATGACGCCGCCGCCCAGCACGGTGAGGCTCTCGGGCATGCGGTCGATCTGGAGGATCGAGTCGCTGTCGTCGATGTCGGGGTCCGCGAAGGGGATGTTCGGCGGCTGGAAAGGCACCGATCCCGTCGCGATGAGGGCGTGCTCGCCCGTGACGATGCGCGCCTCGTCGTGCCCGGTGACCTCGACGGCGTTCGGCCCGACGAAGCGCGCCGCCCCCCGGATGTACGTGACGCCGTGGCGCTCCAGGTTCTCCCGGATACGAAGCACCTCCTGGTTCACGACGGCGTCCTTGCGCGAGAGGAGCCGAGGCACCGCGCGCGCCCGATCGAGGGAGACCGAGATGCCGTAGAGCTCGCCCGTCTTGTGGCCGGAGAGGTAGAGGGCCGTCTCGCGGAGCGTCTTGGAGGGCAGCGTCCCGGTGTGCACGGCGGCGCCGCCCGGCTTCGGCTCCTTCTCGATGACGGCAACCCTCTTGCCGAAGTACGCGGCCTGCGCCGCGCCCTTCTCGCCGGCGGGCCCCGAGCCGATCACCACCAGATCGAAGTCATAGCTCACGGGCGCGATGCTACACGATCGCGCCGGAGCTGCGTTCGCGAGCGCCTGTCTCGTGCGCGAGCAGCGGCGGGCCGAGGTCGGAGGAGCGCAGGGGCGGGCGACGCGCGCGGTGTGGCGTTCTGCCCCTTGTGGGGAGGGGGTGCATTCCGATACCCATCCAGGGGCGCGCAACTTGCAGCCGCGCCGACTCCGCCGGATGACCATGCGAATTCCCTCCCGCCGCCCGTCGCTCCTGTTGGCTTTTTCTGCCGCGTTCGCCGTCGCTCAGGGGAGCGCCGCCGCGCAGCCCGCGCCCCCCGGGCCCATGACACCGCCGCCAGGGAGCGCCGCTCCTGCGCAGGCGCCGCCGGCCCGCGCGGCGCCTCCTCCGGCGAGCGCGGCCCCACGCGCCGGCGCGCCCCCGCAAACTGGCAGTCTCCCGCCCGCGGCAGGGCCCCCGCAAACTGGCAGTCTCCCGCCCGCGGCGGCGCCCCCGCAGACGGGCAGTCCACCGCCCGCCGCCCCGTCCCCCCCGGCGGGTGCGGCGGCGACACCGGCTCTCCCCCCACAGGGAAGCGGCGGACAGGTCCCGGCGGGCGCTCCGCAAACTGGCAGTCCACCGCCCGGGGCGACGCCCCCGCAAACTGGCAGTCCACCCCCGAGGGGCGAGGCGCCTCCGTGGAGCGCGCCGCCGGGAGCGCCCTTCCAGCCCGGCGCCCCCCGACAGCCCTTCTCGGCCGGCGCGCCCCCGCAGGCGTGGGATTCCGTGGGCTGGTCCCCGGGCGAGCCCCCGCCCAGGGGATACCGGATTCGGTACAAGTACAACGAGCGCCAGCTCATCGCCGGAGGCAGCATCCTGGCGGGCAGCTTCGTCGTCACCACGATGATCGCGGCCGGGATCGCCACGTCCGGGATCGGCTTCATCTACGCGCACGCCGCGCTCGTCCCTGTCCTCGGCCCCTTTCCTGTCGCCGCTGTCGGCGCCCTCGCGGGCATCGGGCCCGGGACCGTGGGCGCGCTCCTCACCTTGGGTGTCGTCCAGGCGGCGGGCTTCGGCGTGCTGATCCACGGCGTCACTCACCGAAAGCCGCTCGGCGTCGTCCCGGAGTGCGAGGCCCGAAACGAGGGCGAGCGCATCGTCGTGGCGCCGATCGTCTCCCCCAGCATGGCGGGAATCTCGCTCGGAGGTGCCTTGTGAACAGGAGAGAATGGACAGGCGCGCTCCCCACCGACAGCCGAGGCGCGTGGCGTGAGGCCCCCCACGCGACGCAGCGGAGCGCAGCGAGCGGCCCGCGCGAGGCGGAGACGCCGCCGGGGCGGAGCGGCGCGGGCCCTGTGATCACCCGGAGAATGGGCGGAAGGTGGTGGAAGAACACCCCTCTTCTGGTCGCGCTGGGGTTCGCCTTGCTGGCGACGGGCTCCCCGGGGCCGGCGCGGGCAGACGGCCCGCCCCAGCGACAGACTGCCCCTCTCCCGGCGCCGCCTCCCGCGACGGCGTCCGTTTCCGGGGCGACGCCGGCCTCTCCCCTCCCCGCCGCGCCGCCTGCGAGCGTGCCTGTCCCCGGGGCGCCTCCGACGGCGGCTCTCCCCGCCGCGCCGCCTGCGAGCGTGCCTGTCCCCGGCGCGCCTCCGACGGGCACCCTCCCCGGCGCGCCTGTCCCCGGGGCCCCGACGACAGGCCCTCTCCCGGGGGCGCCACAGACGCCCATCGGCCCCGCACCGGGGGGCCCGCTCGGCCCGCCGGGACAGCCCTTCCAGCCAGGGGCGGCCGTCCCTCCTCTGGGCGCGTCCGGCGCTCCGGCCGAGCCGCCGGTGCCCGCGAGCGTCGCCGACGACCAGTTCCGGAGCCGGAGGAGGTTCCTCGTCTCCGGCACGATCCTCCTGGGCATCGGCTACTACGCGTCGATCATGGTCAGCGGCGTCGGGGTGTCCCGCAACAACAGGGGATCCAAGGAGTACCTGGCGGGCTTCGTCCCCGTCGTCGGCCCGTTCATCGGCGCGGGGCTGCGGGCCGCGCCGAATGGCACGCAGGGGCCGAATGGCACGCAGGCCGCGCCGGACCTCACCGGGACCACCTTTTACCTGGCTGTCGGCGCCGTCCAGGCGCTCGGCGCCGGGCTCCTCCTCGGCGGCCTCCGCATGCCGGCCGGGCGCGCCCATGACCCGTGCGCGGACGCGATGCCCGTCGAGGGCTCCTCGCCCCCCCGCGGCGTGCGCGCCTGCCAGGGTGTGACGGCCTCTCTCCAGCCCATCGTGACTCCCACCTTCGCCGGGGCCGGACTGACCGGTACGTTCTGACGGCCGCGCCCGGCAGAGCTCTGCACCCCTGTCCGCCGCCCGGCGCCTCGTCCTTCGCCGCCGGGACTCCGCGTGATCACGACGCGGTGTCGCACCTTGGCACAGCCTTTCTCGAATCGAGATCCGGAGAGGGCCACCCCCGCTCTTTTCGTCGAGTTTGCTCGAACCCCTCCGGCGAGGGTGCTACGACGACCAGGAAACCACCGGCGTCATGGCAGAGGTCAGGGCACCCTATCTACAGCTCATCGTGCGGCAGTGCGGCCACATGCCCGAGGGGGGTGGCGAGCGCATCCTGGCGCGTGTCGGGCCGGCGAACATCGCCCGCATTCGGGAGGCCAAGCTGTCCGATTGGCTGCCTTTCTCGCTCCACCAGCTCCTGCAGGACGCCAAGAACGCCGAGGTCGGCGAGGAGCGCGCGGCGGAGGTCACGCGCATGCTCGTCCTCGTCACGCTCGGGACTCCGCTGCTCGGCGGCTTCGTGACGCACGTCCTGCAAATGCTCGGCGCGGACCCGAGGCCCGCCTTCCAGTGGGCGCCGCGCGGCTACGGCATGATCTTCCGCGGCTGCGGCCACCTGGAGACCACCGTCCACCCCACGCGGCGGCTCGCGACGATCCGGCTGCTCGACATGCCCCGTGAGGCCGCGGAGAACCGCTCCTTCGTGGCGTCCGTCGGACATGCCCTCTCGACGATCTACCCGATCACCGGCTTTCACGGCTCGTGCGCGCTGGTCTCCTGGGAGCCGGCCGCCGGCCGCGCCACCTTCGAGCTGACCTGGGAGACTCCCGTCGACGTGCGGTAGCCCGGCACCAAGCGGGTCTCGACCCGTTCGATGTCCTAGAACAGCCGCTCGAAATAGTACTCTTCGGTGTGGCTCAGGTCGTGGAGGAAGCGGGTGTGCTCGCCGCGCCGATAGCCGCGCTTCTCGTAGAAGCGGTGCGCGGTGGTGAAGCGGGTGTCACTCCACATCTCCATCCCGGCGAACCCGGCCTTCTTCGACGCCTCTTCAGCGAGCCCGCACAGGGTGCCGCCGAGGCCCAGCCTCCGGGCGGACCTCTCGACATACAGCTTCTTGAGCTCCGCGTACCCCGGCTTTTTCCCCGGCGAGAAGCCCACGGACCCGACGATCCGGCCGGCGCGCTCCGCCACCCAGAATCGACCCTTCATGTCGCGGAAGGCCGTGGCGATCGCCAGGAGCTCCGGCAGCTCCTCGATCACGAAGAGGCAGCCCTCGTACTCGGCGAAGCAGCCGCTGATGAGGGTGACGAGGCCGTCCTTGTCGGCGTCCTCGGCGTCGCGGAGGAGGAGATCGGGAGAGGTCATCTTCGAGGCTCGTCGGAGGTGGAGTCTTCGGAGGGAGTCGCCGCCGGGGCCCGGCGCGCGGCCTCATAGCTCGATGTGGTAGTCCTTGATCTTGTAGAGCAGCGCGCGATGGCTGATCTCCAGGACCTCGGCGGCGCGGGTGCGGTTTCCGCCCGTCTTCTGGAGGGCGCGCCGGATGAGGATCTCCTCGATGATGCGCGCCGTCTTCTTGATCGAGAGCTCGCCGCTCATGAGCTGCATCTTCACCGGATCGCGCGCCTCGCGCAGGCGATCGGGGAGATCCTCGACGAACATCGTGTCTCGCTCCGCGAGGACCATGGCGCGCTCGACGGTGTTCTCCAGCTCACGCACGTTGCCCGGCCAGGCGTACTCCAGGAGCAGGCGCTTCGCCTCGGGCTCGAAGCCGCGGATGGCCGTGCCGAAGCGGGCGTTGTTCCGGGCGACGAAGTGATCGAGGAGGATGGGGATGTCCTCCTTTCGATCGCGGAGCGGCGGGATCACGATCTGGAGGACGTTGATGCGGTAGAAGAGATCCTCGCGGAAGCGGCCGGCCTTCGTCTCCGCGTTGAGGTCGCGGTGGGTGGCGGCGATGATGCGAACATCCACCTTGGTGTCGCGGGTGTCGCCGAGCTTGCGGACCGTCTCCTCCTGGAGGACGCGGAGCAGCTTCACCTGGAGCTTCTGCGGGAGCTCGCCGATCTCGTCGAGGAACAGGGTGCCTGTCGTCGCCTGCTCGAAGAGGCCAATCCGATCGCTCGACGCGTCCGTGAAGGCGCCGCGCTTGTGGCCGAAGAGCTCGCTCTCCAGCAGCGTCTCGGGGATGGCCCCGCAGTTGACCGCGCAGAAAGGGCCGCCCCGCCGCGACGAGCGCTTGTGGATCGCGCGCGCGACGAGCTCCTTGCCGACGCCGCTCTCGCCCATGACGAGCGCCGTGGTCTTGAAATCGGCGATCTTGGAGATCGTCTTGAAGATCGCCTGCATCTCGGGGCTCTTCGCGAGGATGTCCTCGAACATGTCCTTCTGCCGCATCTCCTGGCGGAGCGCGCGGTTCTCGCGGCGGAGGGACTCGCGCTCCTCCGCCTTGCGCAGGACGAGGACGAGCTCCTCGGGCTTGAAGGGCTTTTGCAGGTAGTCGTACGCGCCGGCCTTCATCGCCTCGATGGCGAGATCGACATTGCCGTACGCGCTCATCACGATGACGACGGCGTCGTTGCCTTTCGCCTTGAGCGTCGTCAGCAGATCGAGCCCGCCCATGCGCGGCATCCGGACGTCGGTGAGGATGACGTCGGGGCCGAAGGTCTCCACGAGCGCGAGCGCCTGTTCGCCGCTGGACGCGACCTCGACCTCGAGGCCCTCGCGACGGAGGATGGTGCGGACGAGGAGGCGAAGGTTCTCTTCGTCGTCCACGACGAGGACACGGCGCATATATGAAAAAAGGTTATACCCCAGTTGCAGGCGCTTCGCAAAGCCTGCTTGGGTGTCGCTACTTCTTGCGAAGAGCGTCGGCGAGGCGGGCGTCGAGGCCCTGTCTGGCCTGACGGCGGCTCTCGATGCGCGCCTCGATGTCGAGGTTGGCGAGGAGATCGTCCGCCAGCTCGTCGGCGGCGACGCGGGCGAGCGCCTCCAGCTCCGCGCCGATCCGCTCGCGGAGCCGGGCCTTGATGGCCTCGCGCATGATCTCGCGGCCGGCCTCCTTCGCGAGCTCGGCGGCCTCGGCGTACATCACCTTGGACATCTCGAGATCGAGGAACCCCGAGTCCGGGGGGCCGCGATGCTCGTCACCGCCGGCGCCATGGCCGTGCGGGCCGCGCCCCTCGTGGTGGTGGCCTTCGTGGTGGTGGCCTTCGTGGTGGTGGTGTCCCTCCGGGCCGCCGTGGCCGTGGGAAGGACCGTGTCCGCCGTGGTGATGGCTCATGATCGCCTCGGTCTCACGGCAGGAGGACGAGCTTGCCAGTCGTCTCGCGGCCGCCCAGCTTCCGGTGCGCCTCCGCGGCGTCCTTCAGCGCGAACTCGCCGCCGATCTCGATCTTGAGCGTGCCCTTGGCGACCGCGCCGAAGACGGCCCCGGAGCGCTCGATGAGCTCCGCCCGCGTGGCGATGTAGTCCCCGAGCTTCATCCGGGTGAGGAAGAGCGAGCCCTTGCCCGCGAGCGTCTGCACCTCGAAGAGCGGGACAGGGCCGCTCGCCATGCCGTACAGGCACACGAGGCCGCGCCGCTTGGTGCAGTTGAGGCTCTTGGCGAAGGTGTCCTTGCCGACCGAGTCGTACGCGACGTCCACGCCGACCCCGTTGGTGAGGCGCTTGGTCTCGACCTCGAAGTCGGCCTGGCTGTAGAGGATGACCTCCGCGGCTCCGAGCGCGCGCACCTTCTTGGCCTTCTCCTCGGTGGAGACCGTCGCGATCACGCGGGCGCCCGCCTGCGACGCGAACTGGACGAGGAGCTGACCGACGCCGCCGGCGGCCGCGTGGACGAGCACGGTGTCCTTGGGACCGCACGCGTGGACGCCGTGCGCGAGGGCGTGCGCCGTCATGCCCTGGAGCATGATGGCCGCCGCGAGCTTGAGCTCGCAGCCCTCGGGGACCGGGACGAGCTTGTCCGGCGTCGTGATCACGTGCGTCGAATACGACCCCGCCTGCGCACACCACGCCACGCGATCGCCGACCTTGGCGTCGGCGCCCTCGCCGACGGCCTCGATGACGCCCGCGCCTTCGAGGCCGATCGGGACGGGCATCGGCGTCGTGTACTGGCCGGAGCGATGGTAGATGTCGACGAAGTTGACCCCGGCGGCGTGGACTTTGACGAGGACCTGTCCCTTGCCCGGAGAGGGCGTGGGAAGCTCCTCGAACACCATGACCTCGGGACCACCGTATTGAGGCGCGCGAACGGAGTGCATGGCGGCACCGTTTCTGGCGGCGTCGCCGCGGCGTCAAGCGGAAGGGTCACCCCCCGAGCGGTTAGCGGCGGCCGAAGCCGGGGAGCTTGGTCTTGGCGCCGACAACGAGATCGCAGTCGATGCAGCGCACCTCGCCGTCGACCTCTTCGAGGCTCCCGAGCGCGCCGCAGTCGGGGCACTTCGGGGACAGGCCCTTGAGAGACTCCTTCACGAAGGCGGCCTGTTCCTTCTCGGCGTCGACCTCGCGTCGGAGCTTGGCGGGGTCGGTCGTGTAGGACTGGTTTCCGATCGGCTTCATGGGATCTCCGGGGCTCACTTCTTCGAGTTGATGACGCGGACCACGTCGCGGTACGCCGGATCGTTGCCGATGCAGCAGTCGGTGGGGGCGCGGCCGCAGCGCGCCATCGTGAAGAGGGCGGCGAGGACGCGGCGATCCCCGTCGGTCTTGGCGCGGCCGAAGAGGGCGATGCCGTCCTGACAGCTGGCCGCGAAGCGCAGATCGTAGGCGATCCGCAGCGCGGGGGTGCCCTTCGCGCGGATGTCCTCGCGCTTCAGGATGTCCTCGGCGTACGTGGCCGCGCGCGTGCCGCCGCGCGTCGTCACGAGGTCGAAGAGGATGTCCGGCCCGGCCGTGCCGGCGCGCGTGGTGAGGAAGGTGAAGACGCGCTCGCCCTCGGGCGAGACGGCGCCGTTCGGGCCCGCGACGAGCCCGTACGTGGCGGCGTCGGCGATCATCTTTCGCACGTCGGCGCGGTCGATCGCGGTGGGCTCGATGGCGAGGAGGCGCTCGAGATCGTCCATGAAAGGGCCGATCTTCCGGAGGCGGATGTGGCCGGGGAGGCGATCGCGGATGGCCAGCGCGCCGAAGCCCGCCATGCCTGCGTTCCCACTGCCGGCGCCGATCGAGATCGAGCCCGGCGTCGACGTGGCGGGCGGGGCTGCGGTCGAGGCCGCGGAGGCGACGGGATGCGGAGCCGTCGCGGCGGTCGAGGCGCTCGGCGCCGGGGCGACGGGGCGGCCGGGGACGGCCTCCGCGCCGCCTCCGGACAGCGACCTCAGCGCGGCCGCGCTGGCGACGAGGAGGACGATGCACGCGAGGCCGACCCAGGTGCCCTGGATGGCGAAGGGGATCGAGCGGAGGGACTCGACGAAGCTCTCCCCGCGGGCCCCGCCGTCCTCCAGCCGCGCGAAGCCCGTCTGCACCGTGGAGGCGCGCACGGCCTGGGCGACGTCGTGGCCTCCCCCTGCCCCGCCGGGACCGCGAGCGCGCGACGGGTCGCTCGCGAGGAGCGTCTCGTTGAACGCGCCGGCCGCGCCGGGAGGTGCGTTCGATGCGCGCGGGTCGGAGAAGGGAGCGTTTGCCACGGTGAGCGAAGGTCGGGCCTACCACATCCGACGCCGCGGCGAGAGAGCCGGGCACGACAAAGCATGCCGCCGCTTCGATCTCTTTTCCGTTTCGTCCTGAGGGTGGGTAGGATGCCGCCGCAGCTCACCGCGCGTGCCGGTCTTCTGCGTTCGGGGCGCTCGCATTTCAGAGCCACAGCGGGGCGGCGCGCAAACCAACCACGGAGAGAACGATGTACATCGCACGATGGCTGTTGACGGCGCACTATGGGCACAAGGACGCGACGATCGCCTTGCTCAAGAAGTGGGAGAATGACGTCGGCGCACGCATTGGCTGGCGGGCCAGCGGGATCCGGCTCTCCACGGGAGCGATCGGCGTGCCGCAGTCGCACATCGAGTTCGAGGTCCGGGTGGACAGCCTGAACGACCTCGAGAGCGCGTGGGCCGACATGGCGAAGAACCCGTACCACGCGCAGTACCTGAAGGAGATGGAGCCGCACATCATGTCGGGGTCCAACACCTGGCACGTGCTCGAAATCGTGAGCCTCGTCGCCGCCGACTGACGCGCGGAGGACGTGGCCGCCGGCCCCGCGCTCCTCACGACGAGGGCGCGCGGGGCCCGCGTGCGCGGCTCTCCGTGCGACCCCGGCGCGACCGCTCACCCACCCTCCCCGTCGTCCCTCGGTCGGTCGACACGTGCAATCCTTCCTCGACGAAGCCTCGGACCTCCTCGGACACGCGGAGGACCTCCACCACAAGGGACGTGACGAGGCCGCCGCGGCCATCGCCACCTCCATCGCGGAGCGCACCGGCGAGCCCGGGGGCGACGACGACGCGACGTTCGGCGAGTCGCTCGCGCTGCTCCTGCTGCGGCTCGGGGCGCTGCTCCGCCTGCTCGGCCTGCCGGAGCGCGCGGTGCTCGTGCTGCCGCGCGCCGCCGCGCGGTTCGCGAAGAGCACGTCGTTCGAGGGGCCGGGGCGTCGCGCGGCGGCGCTCCGCGAGCACGGGCTCGCGCTGCGGGATCTCGGGCGCCTCGACGACGCGGAGGCCGCGCTGCGCGAGGCGCTCGACGGCGATCTCTCGTACGCGGAGGCGTCGGCGATCGTGGCGTCTCTCATCGAGCTGGCCGACGTGCTCGCGGCGCTGGGGAAGTTCACGTCCGCCGCCAAGTGCTACGAGTGGGCCGTGCAGCAGGCGATGGCGCTGGACGATCGCGCCCTCGAGGCCGTCGTCCGCCACGGGTACGGCGAGCTGCTCCTCGCGGCCGGCCGCGCCGACATCGCCTTCCTGCGGTTCTGGCGCGCGTTTCACCTGTTCCGCATGATGGGCGACGACGACGGCCTCGCGTGCGCCACGCGCGGGCTCGGGGACGTGGCGCTGGGCGGAGGGCGCGGCGGCGAGGCGCGCGCGGCGTTCCTCCAGATGCTCGCGCTCGGCCAGCAGGACGACAAGCCGAGCATCGAGGCGCTCGCGCAGATGCGCCGCGCCGCCGGCTTCCGGGTGGACGGCATGCTCGACGACGCCGAGGCGGCGCTGCGGGTCGCGCTCGCCGTCCTGGAGCCGCGGGAGCACGCGGCCTCGGAGGTGCCGGAGAGGTTCCACGCGTTCCTCCCGCCGCCGATCGATCTGCTGGCGGCGTGCGCGCACGATCTCGGGCTCACGCTCGCGCTGCGGGGAGAGCTGGACGCCGCGGAGGACTCGGCGCACCGCGCGCTCCAGATGCGGACGCGCCGGAGGAGCAAGGACATCTGGAGGACGAACGCGCTCCTCGGGCGCATCGCGACGCTGCGGGGCGAGCCGGCGCTCGCGCGGACCTGGTACGAGCGCGCCGGCGCCGCGTACCGCCCCGCGCCGGCGCTCGCGCGCGCGAAGGACGATCTCGCGATGCTCATCGACGCGCTGCGGCCGCTGTTCGCGATGGCGCAGGCGGCGCGGCGATCGATCGAGGTGTGGGTCGGCGACGCGCTCCCGTTCGGCGGTCCCATCGCGCACGAGGCGGAGATCCGCGCGCACCTGGCCGCGCTCGCGGAGCCGGACGGCGCCGCGCCGATCCCCGCGGCGGATCTCCCCGAGCCGCTGGCGAAGGCGCTCCGCGAAGCGTGGAAGCTCGGCCCGTGGCCCGAGGACGATCTGCTCCCCGAGCCGGCGGACGACTGACCCGGATCGTTCCGGAGCAACGGGGGGGCGCGCCTTC
>WBZX01002721.1_pt1 | contig 11827 bp, 14 predicted proteins | sample 5204211 | NCBI WGS metagenome assembly WBZX01 (sample SAMN12344362, study PRJNA552823) | activated sludge metagenome | biome: Activated sludge suspended growth; feature: Nitrification reactor; material: Wastewater; isolation source: activated sludge from nitrification reactor of wastewater...
GATTGAGGGATGGCCGCTGCTATTTTCGATAGCTGCGTATCCAGAATATGCATTAACCAGGGAGTCGACATCGGACTTGTGGCAGTCAGCGCTTATGCCTTGGCACCAAATATGTCCATCGCCTTTGGGCATCAGCGCGATCCGGCGAAATTGCTCCCTAAACGACCACGATGGCTTGTTCAACCGTGAGAGGCAGGATTTTTTCCGGGCTTTTCTTATCGATTATGAGGAACAGTATGTCTACGATTCATTTTGTGCATGGCAAAGAAAGTGGCCCGTGGGGAACAAAGATCAGTTTTCTTGCAGATATCGCACGCACGCAAGGATTGTCAGTGGAAAGTCTGGACTATTCCGATTTGTCTTCCCCAATGGATCGAGCCAAGCGTCTCCTCGGTGCTTGTGAAAATAACCCGCCGCTGATGCTTGTTGGATCCAGCATGGGAGGCTGGGTCGCTACGGCTGCATCGACATTTATTCCGGTCGAAGCGGTTCTTTTACTGGCTCCCGCTTTTTACATGCCTGGCTACATGGAGATAGCTCCTGGAAATGGCCTGATCGAAATCGTGCATGGCTGGAAAGACGAAGTTATCCCTTTTGAAAATTCAGTGCGATTTGCTCGCGAATGGGGCTGTACGCTGCATTTGGTGGAAGATGATCATCGCCTGTCCAATCGCTTGGATTTGATTGGCGAGTATTTTTCTTCGCTGATCCAGAGGGTGTTGTAGCACGCCGGATGCAATCCCGATTCTTCAACGACGGACTCATGCTGAGCCGTGGATTTGGTCGGTAATCAAAGTGCCCAAGGTAAACACGCCGCTGTTTGCTCGACCATTGAGATGGGCTGGCCACTATGTTTTCTGGAGGCCTGTCAATGAGTCTTGAACGACTGTTTAACCGAGCAACTGTTCAGCCATGAGCAAGCGCAATAGATCTGCAACTGATCGACGAGTATTTCTGTGTAAGATGGTTTGGCTCTCGGTACTCCCATCCGTCATTGGTAAGAATTGTTCGGCTTCAGCTTTTCCGCTGGGGGAAGCCGCTTTTTCCGATCCTGGTATGGCTCAAAGGGCTGAAACAAGAAGCGAAATATTGCCTCCAATCTCCGCGAATACCGAGCAGGAAATTCTTCTGGCGGCCAGAGCGCTCCTGGCTCAACTGTATCTTGATCCGCAGAGCAGGCTCGTTGATTGTCCAACGGCGTTCCTGCAGAGACATCTTCGTCTTCCTTACAAGAAAGCCTGCCAATTAGCAGATTCCTTGGAGACAATCGGCGATTGGTCGTCACCTGAAGACAATTGCCGAACCTTGTATTGCCATTGTTTGATCTAGAGGCAGATCACCCATCGGGTCAGACCGAGTCGATGAGGGTTGCCATCCATTGCCTGGGGGCATGGTTGGGGACGCTGGTATCCATTTCGGCGGGATGGGATAGCGAAAGACTCTTTGCCGGATTTGCCCCCAGTCGCTCGATGGCTTGAAGCGATATTGGTACTTGTTAGCGAATCTCAAGGATGTAGCCATGGTGAAAAGCTAGTTCTTCCGCTGCACTTGGCTGGAACGGGGCATCAAGATCAATGAACAACTCATGGCGATGCCCGGCGAGTGCCCGTGCAACCTGTGATGTCATGGGGCCTGAGAGTCGAAGGCTGAGCGGGCATCCTGTCCCGGTTGCATTTACCAGATGTCCGGCGCTGACCGGATCCAACACGTTAAGCTGAGTAAATACAAATGCATGTTCTGCGCCGTGGCTACCTAGCGCCATGGCGGCTTCGGGCGAAACAATTGCCAAGCGGTCAAACATCAGGAAATACGTTTTCCAGGCAGAAAAAGCCTTGGCTGCAGCCGTGTTCAAATCAGTGAACCCGATCTCGGCAAAACCAAATTCAAGTGACGCCAGGATCTCAATGGCTTCCACCGAGGCGGACCGAAAGTTCGACAGGTCGAGGATGTCCGTTTCATCCGGTGGCGTCGCTTGAAAGCCAGCGCTTATTTTTTTGCAGTGGCCAGATCGAGATGTGTTGTTGGCGCCATCTCTGGCAGCCCATGATGTAACTCACTGCAAGCCAGGAGGGGATGAGCCGTCGCGGCTAGCGCGACCATGCTGCCGAGGAAGGCTCTGCGTCTCATTGGGGCGCGAACGAGTGCATGCCCGTGCTCAGAAATTTTCCGCCCACTTTTCCCAGAACCCAGGCTCATCGTGGTGGGCGTTGCGCATGGCACTTTCGAGAGGCAGATAGCAGAAAGTCACGCCGGGAACCTTTCGTGTTTCATCGGGATTCTCCAGGCGGCGCGAGAGTTCCTGATAGACCGGATCCGCCCTGTCAAAGGGAACGTCAAGGTAGATATCGCCCATGTAGGAACACATGCTGTTCTCAGAGGCGAATTCCCCGCAGGGACACCATTTGATCCCATGGGACTCAAGCCAGGCAATCAGTTCTATGCGCTGAGGATCGTTTTGCCAGTCATGCGGATAACCTTCCTCCTCTGAGATCGAAAGCGGCTCCGTTGTGTCATCGAATTCCCCGAAGTGCACGAAAAGAACGTCTCGCCCCTTCTGGCGGGCGATGGCGTCAATGAACTGGATGAGTAGCGGCACTGATTGTCCTTAAGTCGTGGCTGTGTTTGCTTGGGAATTCAAGTCAGGTGATGCAAAAGGATGCTCACTTGCATCCGATCCTCGAGAGTCTCGTCGTAGTCCGCACTGAAAATGACGTGTGTATCTGGATGGCATGCCTGCTCCTTGACGATATTCATCACCGCATTAATTTGTTTCATTTTCAGATTTTTTTGACTCGCGCGAATCGAAACGCCAATTCCATGAGCGAACTCGTTACCGCCAGACAACAGGAACGGATGGTTCAAGGCTTGATGGGTGGCTAGTGATGCACGGTTGTGCCCCTGAGCCTCGCCCCAGCCAATTGACGAAGTCGAATTCAAACCCCAATCACTCGGGGAGAGAACTGTTCTGATATCTTCAAAATCCATGCCGACGATGCCAAAATGAGTTAGGCAAGCGGCAGTGTTCCAGAGAAAATGATGGACTGCCTGTTGAATGCAACCGAAAGCGCTATCGAAATTCGCTTCAGGGTCTAAGTGCTCGGCAATTGATTGGAGTGGCAAAACACAGGTACAGGTGCGACCGTAACCGGCTAAAGCCGCCAACCCTCGTGCGCTAGTCATCTGCCGAATTGGCTGTTCAAACGCGAAGGGCTGGGTTGCCAATGCGACCGTGAATGTCCCTTGGCTTCGTGCCTGCATGCTGACAATGCTGGCAATCCCGGTGCCTGCGGCTCCGCCAAGGCCGGTCAGGATGATCGCCATGTGTGGCTGCCCGATTGCTTCAGCAATTGCCTCGCTGTTTTCTGCAGCCAAGTTCCATGCATCTTGGACTGATTGAGGCTTCCTGATCTCGTTGGCTTTGATCAAAAGAATCCTGTCGGCGTTCTTTGCACTTTTCAAGGCTCGGTGGCTGGTGTCAATAGCGATGATCTCGTGAATACCATATGTCGCCTTGTCGATATGCCGGGCCATAGCAATACCGGCGCCTCCGCAGGCGACGATCGATATCTTTGTGTAACACTCCTCTTCCAAGTCAGTTGCGGCTGAATTTTCGGTGGTGAGCATAGACTTTTCAAGCAGTTCAGGCGCTGTTGGGTTGGCTAGGGCCAGGTTAGGTAAAGCACCGCTAATGCTTACCCATTTCAGGAATTTGCGTCGGTCCATCATTTCCCTTCCGATTAGCGCGAACTACGAATCTTGGAGAGCAGCTTTCTATCTTTTGCCCGCCCAAGCAGCCAACTGAGCAAAACCGCTTGGTTGACTGGATCACAATCATTGAGGGCCAGCCTTGTTGCTTCGATCTGTGCCATCAGCGATGAAAGATCAAAAGTTGGGGCTTCTTTTTCTTTGTTCCCGCGCAAATAGGCATTCACCGGTTCAAGTAATGCACCAAATACCTCCTCCAGTGCGATGCGCCGGGATAAATTCGCAAGCTGCTTTTCGATTTCGCTGGGAATGTTTTGGTCTGCTAAGCAGCCGGCTAGCAACACCAGTTGCCGCTTGAAGCGAATTCCATCCATATTTCCGGATAACAGCCATTCAAGTTGGTCGGCAAGAATTGAGTCCATCACTATCTCCGATAGGTTTGTCAGGGCAAACGTTATTGATTGCCTTCACAAGGATTCTCCGGGGAGGTGTGACATCATGTGTCGCAGTCGGGGATTGCTGCTCTAGGCCGGTCTTGATGCATATAGCGCTGATAAGCGCCTACGTGGGGGGCCTTGTATTTAGTGACAGCTTTCGTATCTTTTTGGGGCCACGGACTATCAGGCACTCTCGGCTAGAAGTGCGTCACCTTGTTCAATATTTGGCAACAGAACTGTAGTTACGAACCCTGATGGCCCTTCCAGGCTTCTTCAACGGCCCACAGCGGTACCCCCGGGCCGAGATAACGGCGGATTGCAGCAATGACCGCCTCGTAGGTGGTACTGTCGTACGTAGACCATGCGGCGTCACGGAATTGCCGCCATTGGGCGGCACTAGCACTATCGCTATTTGCTAGGCCATTGAGCAGTTCCCGGTCGATGGGTGGATGCAGCGCAGCGACACGTGGATGGGAGTGATATACCGTGTTGACCAGGCCGACCTTCAAATAAACATTGATGAGCTTGGCGGCGACTCCATGAGAAAACATCAATTCTCTGCAGCGCGCTGCTTCGATAACCGAATTGCGCCAGGTGCGATGAGCCATATCCATCTGTTCAGGCTCCGGTAGAGCGTCCGGACTGGCCAACATGGCTGGAAGAAGCGACTCCTCCAGAATGGCTTTTCCCAACTGGACCTGGAAGCGAGTTCCTTTAGATGTTCCTGCAGCACGACTGGCAGCCCAGGCTGCGAGACGATGTACATGCTCAAAAATATCATAGGGCATCTCGTGACTCCTCTAGCAAAGACTTATGGAACAATAACAGTGCAAGTTATTATCTCTAGGCTACCTGCCATCACACAAATACGGCAAAATCATTGCCCTTGACGAGAAACTCTATGACCACGGTTAAACGGTTGCGTCAGGACCCGCTTGCTCAGTTGGACTTTCTCCTCCTAACCGGGAAGACCTCAGCCAGCCTGCTCTACAAGGTAGCCAACAAGGCGACGAATGCAAAGGTTGACCTGATATTTCAGATACCGGCTGATATCAGCGATTTCAGAATTGCGACTGTAAGAGAGTTGCTTGGTTGGGCAATCGACTTGGAGAATGCAACCAACACCCCGGAAGAGCAGATACTAGATGCCATAAAGCGCCGCAGGTACAACACCGTTGTGGGACGCATTTTTCTGATGTCAGCGCATCCGTCCATCCAGCATGCACTCACTGAGCTATCCGAGTTGTCGGTCAGGGCAGTTCGCAATCTGTTTGATCGGGTACGGGAATTGCGTTCCCTTGGTATTCCGACTGGACCGAGCACCGAACAGCTTCATGCCTTTTTCTCACGCGAGGCCTACCGTGACGTGTCAATGACAGTTTCCACTTGCGTTGATCTGGGATTCCCTACAAAGCCCATATACCACGACGTAGTCGACCAAATCATTGCGCAAATGGAAACTGACCTGGGAGTTTGGAAAATGCCTTGGTATGACGGTCCGAGCCGGAAAAACCCGGAAAATGCTCGATCAAAACGCCGCTATACCGGGTTCAATGTTCTCTGGCTATGGCAGCAGGCCCGCAATCGCGGATTCGTAAGTCATCAGTGGGCCACCCGCAAACAGTGGGGAGATCTCGGCGGATACGTTCCAGACGGCCAGGTGGCAACAGCGGTTTTCAGTGTTTTTAAGGTCGATGGCGGAACAATAGACGACGAGTCCAGCTATCGCATGTCGATTATTCCCGTTTTCAATCGGGAACAAGTTATAGGCTTGGCTGATATGAAACCACATAAGTCAATTTCGCCGATTGACGAGGCAGATCGTTTTGTAAATGCGACGGGGGCGAGTATCAAGATGGGTACGTGGGAGGCTCGCTATTTTCCGGAAGACGACTATATCGAGATGCCTCCTAAAGATTCATTCCATACAGATTCTACCCATAGCTACTATGCAACGCTCTTACACGAACTGGTCCATTGGTCAGGGCACCCGACGCGACTGGGGCGCAAATTCGGGAAAGGAACTAATGATTTGGTGTACGCCAATGAGGAGTTGATTGCTGAATTAGGGGCCGCGTTCTTGTGCGCCGAACTTGGTGTATCCAATTCCCCGCGCCCTGATCACGCTCAGTATCTTAATTCGTGGGTGACCGGTATCAAGAACAAGCGGCGCTTCCTGCTTCGGGCTGCCGTTGACGCAAGTTCCGCTGTTGATTATCTGTGTGGCCGTCGAAAGGCTGGCCAAAAGCAGAATGCAGCTTTTTCAAAAGATTTTATAGAAGCTTAGAACAGCGACTCTTGAATATAACGCTGATCCGGTTTTTTAGACGATCGTGTCACCGAGGAGGTGGCGGTCGATGTTTCGACAGGCGATGACGCTTTGATCGGTAGCGGTTTATCTGCTGCGTTGGTTTCGAGATTAATCGTTGAGTACCCATCTTGATTTGATTCAGCTTGCTCTTCTTCAACAGATGGGAACGCATTCATTAAAAGCTGATTCAAGGCAGCAGTTAAGGTTATAGATTGTTGTAGAGACAAAAGTTTTAGCGATCGATGTGCTTCTACAGAAATCCACATGTTTATTTGTCGGGATTGGCCTGACGCCTTTTTACGTTCACGGGAACTTTGTTGTCGTTCAGCTTGGGTTTTCATTTTTGATGGTCTTCAAATGGGCTGAGCTGGCACATGACTCGAAAGTGTCGCGGGAGTCGGGTGACATGCCCGTTAATGGGCAGTGGCCGAGATGTGTTCCGCCTTATTCTTCGCCAGTTTTTTGATTGGCTTTTTGGGAGGGGACTTCTGTGCGCTCATGGCCGGAAGGTCTAACTCGCGGTTCAAGGCCGGCGATTCATTCTTTCCATCGCGTGGGAGTTCAATCCTGAAGTATTCGACCTCGTCGCGCGACCATGTCAAAAAAGATGGGAGCAAAGAGGCGATTCGATCTTCACCAACTACGCCAACCAACTGAAATAGACTGATCAGGCGGTCGTAGGCAACATCACCCAGCGTCCGGCTGTGCAAGATATCGACAAAAATATCATTGCTATAACCCGTCTTCGGAAGACCTTTTTTGATGATCTGCGTCAGCGCTTTGATTGCCTTGTCTTGGCGAACAGCTTGACGGTTTGAGCGGGGTACTTGTTGTTGAAGAGAATACAGAAGTGTGCCAAACCCCAACAACAGCGTAGCCACACGAACATCTCCATTTTCAGTGACTTCCCGGTCTGGAAGGTTTGAGCTGAAATATTTATTGAGACGAGCGACTGCGTTGGTCAGGTGTTTTTTCAGAAATGCTTCCGGCACTCATGCTGTTTTTTGCGCTGGCTTTGGCCATCGTATTCATCGACAAAAGGGGACTCCCATGAACCAGAAACCCAAAGATGCGCCCCACAAATCCGGGCAAACACCACCTTCCTATTCGGAGGAAGTGACCAAGCAGAAACAAAAGGCCGAACAGCGCGAGATCGCCGGTCGTCACAAGAATATTGGCGCCAAGGATCACAAGGGCGCCCGTTAGGCAGCGCAGGAATTTCTGCCATGTGTGTGCAAGCGAACCGAATTCACGATTCGGTCGATGGAATATGAGCATCACGGCAGAGCGCTGGTCGGCGTTGGTGTAGCCAACGGACGAAATCAGCGCAACTCACCGTGTCCAACCATCCATAACCCAAAGGATAGAAACCATGTATATCAAACTCGCTGCAAGCATTCTCGTCAGCACTGCGCTGATGCTTCCGATGGCCGGCTATGCGGCCGATTTAGAACACTCTTCTACAACCACGATGGTCAAGGACTCGGTTATTACCACCAAGATCAAGGCTGAACTGGCCGCCGAAAAAATGTCCAGCCTGGTCAATATCAGCGTCGACACCGACCACAAGGGCGCCGTCACCCTAGGCGGCACGGTGGCCAGCAAGAGCGCAGTAGACAAGGCCTTATCGATCACAAAAGGAGTCAAAGGCGTGACTTCAGTCAGCAATCAGATCAAGGTCGTGGCGGACAAGTGAGGTGCATTTCCTGCGATCAACCTGACGTCCCGGACTGCGTAATTGCACCGGGACGTGCAAAAAAGGAGTTGCGATGAGCGGTTATGTTCAGGATATTGAAAAGCTTGCCATTGAAAACGATGACTTCCGCCGCGTGTTATACACGGCAAAAAATTCACAGCTGGTCGTGATGTCGCTGAAACCCCAGGAAGATATTGGTGCCGAGATTCACAAGGTGGATCAGTTCTTCCGGATTGAGGAAGGCACGGGCGAGGCTGTTCTGAATGGAGCCCGGACGCCGATCAAAGCAGGCTTTGCGGTTCTCGTTCCAGCGGGTGTTAACCACAACATCGTCAATACCGGCGCAATTCCGCTCAAACTTTATACGCTCTATGCTCCGCCCAATCATCGCGATGGGGTGATCCACAAGAAGCGTTCGGATGCAGAAGGTGATAGCGAGCATTTCAACGGCAAAACGACAGAACAAAGGAGCATCAAATGAGTGTTGTGGCCGATTCGACATGGGAGAAGACCGCTCACGCGTATTGCGGCACGACCTACTGATCGTTGATTCATTCGCTGCCGCGTCAATGCACATCGAATGAATCAGGTTAAGGCCCAAGATTCAAGTCGGAGTAGTTACCCAAGGAGAGCAACATGGATGTTGTAGACAACCATCGCGGACGCCAGGAAAGACGCCAGTTTGACTCCGCCTTGCCAGCCGGACATTTCGACCGACGCCACATTGTCGACCGGAGACGCACCGAGATGGAGGTGTTGAGGTTATCCGACCTGGATTGGCAGGCATTTTTTGGCGATCCGGCCAAGGTCTCTGAAAAGACGTCACACAAGATTGCCCGGGAAGCTGATGGGCTCAACAAGGCGCGCAATCCGGAACGGTAGCGACTGCCATTCTCTGGCTAGCCGATGAAGTGGAGATCGATTGGGCATCCACAATCCCTGCCTCAGCCTTGTTTGATGTCACAAGATCAATTTTCCTTTGCCCCGGCTCGCCAAGCCCCGGGATTTTCTTGATCGGCGTATCCACGGTCAACCGGAAATTTTGACCAAAAATGAAGTCACCCATTGACGCCGTGGTCAGAAAAAAATGCCCGGAACGGCGAGGCCGTCCGGGGCAAAGTACTTAGGGTGTTCATGTAGAGGCGGGGAACCGAACACCCATGCCTATTTTGGTTTATATGATGATGGTCTTCTGCCTGTTGGCGCACATAGCTGGTTTATCCAGCTGATTGCTGGCGTATTTTTGCGTGTGATGGCGCACAGATGCGACGGATGCCTGCGACTAACCTGAGTGGTCATCCGTAACCTACGGATCACCCAAAGGAGAACAAATATGGACGGATATCGCCACCACGTATCAGGTTTTTTTGCTCACCGTGCCGAAGCCGAAGGCGCGCTGTCCACCCTCGTTGCACGCGGACTGCCACGCGCCCACTTGCAATTGTTCGATGCCGAATCCGGGCCTGCCGTTACCGAGCTCAAGGGCGAGAACAATGAGGTGCTGACCAATGTCCTGGTCGACGGCGCCATTGGCACGGCAGTGGGTACTGGCATCGGTGCCATTGCGCAACTGGCGCTGGTCGCCGCCAATGTCAGTCTGTTCATCGCCAGCCCCCTGGTCGCCCCGCTGGTCATGCTGGGCTGGGGCGCCAGCCTGGGTGCCTTTGTCGGGGCCGCTGCCGGCGCCAATACCGATGTCGAACACAAGGAGGGCTGGCTGTCCGACCTCGTCCGCGATGCGATTGCCAATGGTCAGGTCATTCTGCTGGTCCAGACCGATACCGAGCAGGAGACCGAAGTGGCACGGGAGGTCATCAAGGCCGCCGTCGGCGAATTCAAGGATGCCGTCAGTACGGTGTGAGTCCGGGTTGCCTTGGTTTCGATCTGGAGAGGCAAGAAAACATGAAACTGTTTCATGCAATGAGCTGGTTTGCCGGTTTGGCCTCGCTGTCACTCGCTGCCTGCGGCGAGATGGCGACGATGCCGGTTTCTGCCGGCAGCGGGCTGCATCCGACACTGCCGCCGCCGGTGCAGGCATTGATACCAACCGTCAATATCGCGCCGGCGACAGGCTGGCCAGCCGGGACCAAGCCGACTGCGGCACCGGGTACCCGTGTCGCGGCCTTTGCCGACGGTCTGGATCATCCTCGCTGGCTGTACGTGTTACCCAACGGTGACGTCCTGGTGGCAGAGAGCAATGCACCGCCAAAGCCGGATGATGGCAAGGGGATCAAGGGCTGGCTGATAGGCTTGGCGATGAAGCGGGCAGGAGCCGGTGTGGCCAGCGCCAACCGCATCACGCTGCTGCGTGACAGCGATGGCGACGGTGTCGCCGATTTTCGCACGGTCCTGCTCGAAGGCCTGAATTCCCCGTTTGGCATGGCTTTGGTTGGCAACGATCTCTACGTGGCGAACTCCGATGCCGTGCTGCGCTTTCCCTATATCACCGGCGATACCCATATCACCGTCCCCGGCCGCCAGGTCGTGGCGCTGCCGGCCGGGCCGATCAACCACCACTGGACCAAGAACCTGATCGCCAGCCAGGATGGCAGCAAGCTGTACGTCACGGTCGGCTCGAACAGCAACGTCGCCGAACGCGGAATGGCAGTGGAGGAAGGGCGAGCGGGGATCTGGGAAGTCGATATCGGCAGCGGCAGGCACCGGGTCTTTGCCTCCGGGCTGCGCAATCCGAATGGCCTGGTCTGGGAAAAACAGACCGGCACCTTGTGGACGGTGGTCAATGAGCGCGATGAACTGGGCAGCGATCTGGTTCCCGATTACCTGACTTCAGTCCGCGACGGCGCTTTCTACGGCTGGCCCTACAGCTATTTCGGCCGCCATGTCGACGAGCGCGTCACGCCGCAACGTTCCGATCTGGTCGCCAATGCCACCGTGCCCGTTTACGCGCTCGGGCCGCATACCGCTTCCCTCGGCTTGGCCGTCTCCTTTGGCACGAGTTTGCCGGCCAGCTTCGTCAGCGGCATGTTCGTCGGCCAGCACGGCTCGTGGAATCGCCAGCCAGCCAGTGGCTACAAGGTGATCTTCGTTCCCTTCGCAAACGGGACGCCGGACGGTGCCTTGCCGGTCGATGTGCTGACCGGATTCCTCGACGAGAAAGGCAATGCCCGCGGCAGACCGGTCGGTGTGGCGCTCGACAAGCACGGGGCCTTGCTGGTGTGGTCACATGTGAAAGCCATGCATCGTGTGCCAGGCGTGAGTTGCGCTGGGGATGGTCGGCGGGCAGGCAGCGCTCGTCACTCCAGAATATTTCCCAGGCGCTACAGTCCTGAACCATCCCGGCGAGCATCTCATAAGTTCGTATCGGGGTATTGCCACCGGCCAGCACGATGCGAAATGTCTGACGCTCACGGAGGGCGGCATCAGCTTCGGCGATGATGATGCGGCAGGCCTGAGCGGCGACATCTTCCGGTTTTGGCAAAATTTTGCTGTTGACCGGAAGCATCAGGATTCGCCTTCGGGTTTGCCATTGCAACTCAGCGTCTGCCGCCATGCCCTGTCTACTTGACCAAAAATCTGATCGGCTGCTTTCGGCCTATTCTGTTGAAAAACCCTTCATAGGGAATGCAGCCTGGTAAAATATGCGTAACACATACGCATTAATGGTGCCGTGATGATGGGTCAACAGAGCGGAAATCAGGATCGACTGTTTTATTCGTT
>WBZX01002722.1_pt1 | contig 11827 bp, 7 predicted proteins | sample 5204211 | NCBI WGS metagenome assembly WBZX01 (sample SAMN12344362, study PRJNA552823) | activated sludge metagenome | biome: Activated sludge suspended growth; feature: Nitrification reactor; material: Wastewater; isolation source: activated sludge from nitrification reactor of wastewater treatment...
TGTCGTTTACAGACAACGCGGTGGTCGGCATCGAGCCGCGCCTCGACAACATCGCGCGCGGACTCGCCAACTCGCTGATGCTGGTGACGCCGCTGAAGGAGAAATACGGCTACGACCTCGCCGCGAAGGTCGCCAAGACCGCGCACAAGAACGGCACGACGCTGCGTGAGGAAGCGATCGCACTCGGCATCGCGGGCGAGGACTTCGACGCGATCGTTCGCCCCGAAAAGATGATCGGCCCCGACCCGGCCTGAACCCTTCTGACCGACGGCACGATTGGAAACGCCCGCGCGCCGACGCTCGCGGGCGTTTCCGCATTCTTGCAGCCGACGCAGATGGACGCTGCCGTCTGCGGCCAGTATCGTGGAGCGACCAGACGAAGCCAGTCGACACCTTCCAATCGGGGGACCGACATGCGTGCCGCTTCATCACTCCCCGCCGTTGCCACAGTGGCCCGAAAGCGCAGGCTTGCGCTTCAACTCTTCGCTCTCCTCGGCCTGCTTGCGGTCGCATCGATACCGGCCGTCGCTGAACGCCGCGTCGCTCTGGTGGTCGGCAACGGCGACTACCGGCACACGAGCACGCTCAAGAACCCTCGCAACGACGCCAGCGATATTTCTGCGGAACTGAAGCGCCTCGGCTTCGACGTCGTCGCCGGCTTCGATCTCGACAAGGCGGCGATGGACGCCGCCCTGAAGCGCTTTGCGCGCACGCTGACGGGCGCCGATCTGGCGGTGTTTTTCTATGCCGGGCACGCGCTGCAGGTTTCCGGCAAGAACTACCTCGTGCCGATCGACGCAAAACTCGAGCACGAGAGCGACGTCGAATTCGACACCATCTCGCTGCACCTCGTCCTGCGCCACATGGAGCGCCAGGCGCTCAACAGCCTCATCCTGCTCGACGCCTGCCGCGACAATCCTCTGGCGCGACGACTGCGCGGCCTGTCGCGCTCACTCGATGTCGGCAGTGGTCTCGCCGACGTGGCGGGAGAGGGTGTCGATCTGCTGATCGGCTTCTCGACCAAACCCGGAGCGGTCGCACTCGACGGCGATGGCCGCAATTCGCCCTACGCCAGCGCCCTGCTGAAACACATGCGGACGCCGGGCGACGAGGTCATCACCACGCTGCGCCGCGTGCGCAACGACGTCTACGACGCGACCGGCGGCCGTCAGGCCCCCTGGGATCACAACTCGCTGCGCCACGCCATCTACTTCAACGCCACCCGCCCCGACACGAAGCCTGCAACGCCAGCGCCCACAGGCGCGCAGGTCATCTCGTTCCGCCAGTCATGGCCGGACGGGCGCGTCACGCTCGGCAGCTTCAAGCGTATCGACGCCGGCCGCTGGACCGAACTCGTGCAGTCGTCGAATGAAAAGCGCGCGACGACCTTCAACCACAAGCAGCTCTCGGCGACAGCGCAGGAGATCCTGCTGTACGACGGCGAGCGCTCGACCGGCCCGATCTGGGTGCGCATCGACATCGCCGCCAAACGCATTTTCTGGATCACCGATCAGCGCACCTGGAATTTCGTCTACGAGATCACCGAGGCCCGATAGTCGACTCGACGCTCACAAATGGAAACGCCCGGACCGATTTGCCCGGGCGTTCCACTGTCGCAACGAAACGAACACGCCTATTCGCCGAGGCCCATCTGGATGTAGCCCGACGGGCAAACGTCGGCGCAGATGTGGCAGCCGATGCACTTCGCGTACACCGTCGTCACGTAGCGTCCGAGGGCGCGATCCTTCTTCGGCACGCGCTCGACGGCCTGCTGCGGGCAGTAGACGAGGCAATTGTCGCACTCGAAGCACATGCCGCAGCTCATGCAGCGGTCGGCCTCGTCCGCGGCTTCCTTCTCCTGCAGAGCCTGCAGCCGCTCCTCGAAATTGCCGAGCACGTCACCTTCGCCGATGTGCTTCTCGCCGCGCAGTCGCCGCGCCTCGATGCCGAAGTGGCCGAGGTACAGCATGTCGTGCGGAATGATCTGCGAGGCCGAGCGATCCTCGAAGTTGTGGATGGCGGCCTTGGAGCTGTCGGTGCCGACGACCACCGGTTCCGGCGCGACCTCCGGCGCGAGGCCGCGCTGCTGCAATTCGTCGAGCAGGCGGAAGTGATGCACGTCGACCTTGGGGCGCTTGTCGATCGGCTCGCCGGCGACATAGTGATCGATGCTTTCCGCCGCGATCGACGCGTGGCCGATGGCGGTCGTCAGCAGGTGCGGCTTGAGGATGTCGCCGCCGACGAAAATGCCGGGCTTGCCGGGGAACCGATAAAGCTGGTCGGCCTTCATCAGCCCCTTGTTGTTGTTGAGCGCCTCCATGCCACTGAAGTCGCCGGCCTGACCGATCGCGGCGACGATCAGATCGCACTCGATGTCGTGCACGGTCTCCGGCTTCTCGGTCATCTTGCTGCCGTTCCACTCGACCTCGATGACCCGCAGCGCCCGCGCGCGCCCGTCCTCGCCGACCACCACCTCGACGGGCGCCAGCGAGCCGCGTATCCGCACGCCCTCCTGCATGACGTGCTCGATCTCCTGCTTGGCCGCCGGCATCTTCTCGATCGGGCGGCGGTAGACGACGGTGACGTCCGCCCCCTGGCGCTTGGCGATCGAGGCGACATCGTGCGCCGCCTGGCCGAGCACGACATATTCCGGGCGGTCGCTTTCGTGCTTGTGCGTGATATGGCCGAGACGGCGCGCCACCGCGGCCACGTCCATCGCCGTGTCGCCGCCGCCGATCACCAGCACGCGCGCCGCCGAGTGCTTCAGGCGTCCGTCGTTGAAGGCCGTCAGGAAGGCGATGCCGCTGATACAGTTGGGGACCTTGTCGGCATTGGGAATGGTCAGCGGCGAGCCGGACTGGGCGCCGATCGCCATGAACACGGCGTCGAACTCACTCTCCAGTTCCGCCAGCGGGATGTCCGTTCCGACGCGCTTGCCCGTCACCACGGCGACGCCGAGATCGAGGATGCGCTGGACCTCCGCGTCGAGAACGTCGCGCGGCGTGCGATAGCCCGGGATGCCGTAGCGCATCATGCCGCCGAGCTGCGAGCGCATTTCGAAGATCGCCACCGCGTGGCCCTTGCGGCGCAGGAAGTAGGCGGCGGCGAGCCCGGCAGGGCCGGAACCGACGACTGCCACCTTCTTGCCGGTCGGCGGGCCGGCGGCGGGAAGCTTCAATTTGTGCGCGATCGCCCACTCGCCGACATAGTGTGCGATCGAATTGATGCCGACGAAATCGTCGACCTCGTTGCGGTTGCAGCCGTCCTGGCACGGCGCCGGGCACACGCGGCCCATGATGGCCGGAAACGGATTGGATTCGACCATGCGGTTGAAGGCATATTCCTGCCACGGCATGTCCTTGACCGGCGGCTTGTCGAGCCCGCGCGCGATCGACAGCCAGCCGCGCACATCGTGTCCCGAGGGGCAGCTCCCCTGGCAGGGCGGCGTGCGATGCACGTAGGTCGGGCACTTGTAGCTGCGGTCCGCCTGGAAAATGCGATCCTGCAGGCTGCTCCAGTCGTTTGGCGTCTCGCCGTCCTTGAAGCGGCGATAGGTGCGCTTCACCGTTCCCGTCTGTGACTCGGCCATGGGCTGCTTCCTCGCGATCGATGGTTGTTGCTGCCGGCGCATGGACAGTGCGAGGTGCCGCTCCCGTTCAGCCGGGAGGAAGCGCCGTCTCGTTGGACGGCCCACGCCATTTTGGACAGGCTGGCCTCACTTTCGGCTCAGCGTAACCCGGGATATTCGAATGCGACAATTCTCTAAGTGCTTGCAAAACAAGAATTTTTACTCGATTTGACAAGTCGGATATTTCGCAATTGCTTTCAATGCGACACCCTCCGCACGCGGCTTTGCCTGAAATGCTCGCGAATTTCGAGCTTCGTTGATTTTGCAGCGCAGCAGCGCCTGCCCCCGCGCCGTTCCGGGCCGGCGCTGTGCTACGAGTGAGCCTTGCCTCAGGCGCCGATCGGCGCGACGCACAGCTACAACAGCCACCGAGCCACGCATGCCGCGCCACGCCGCCGAAACCTCATTGACGATCGCGTGCCGCCACGAGCGCACCTTCACGTGCGAGCCGCCGCGTACTGCGCTGCTGGTCATCGATATGCAGCGGGAATTTTTCGCCGCCTCCGACGACGACCCCAATCCGATGCTGGAGATCGTGCCGCGCGTCGCGCGACTCGTCGCGGTCGCGCGGAAGGCGGGCATGCGCGTCATCCACACGCGCGAGGGCTACGCGCCCGACCTGTCGGACGTCTCGGCCTATCGCGCGACGCTCGATTATGTCGGCTACGAGGGCGATCTCGGCCGCTCGCTGATCCGCGGCGAGCCGAGCCATGATTTCCTCGACGAGATGCAGCCGGCACCGGGCGAGACCGTGATCGACAAGGCGGGCTTCAGCGCCTTCTATGCGAGCGGCCTCGACAACGTGCTGCGCGCCTCGGGCATCGATCATCTGCTGATGTGCGGCGTCACCACACAATGCTGCGTGCATTCCACGCTGCGCGATGCGGTCGATCGCGGCTACTGGTGCCTGACGGTCGCGGACTGCTGCGCGGCGTCGGAGCCTGCGCTTCACGAAGCGGCCCTCGCCATCATCGCAGGCGAGGGCCATCTGTTCGGCTGGATCGCCGATCTCGATGATGTGGCGCGCGCGGCGCGTCCGCGCGCCGGGGCAGCGATTACTGCGAAGCGGCGCGGCGGCGCTGCACCTCGGCCTTCGAAACCTCGCCGGCCGCCATCAGCGCGCTGACGCAGCGCCCCGACAGCTTCGGCCCGGCCTTGGACATGCAGCTGCGCACGGCCGAGCTGCCGATGGCGTGCTGACTGCAGTGCGAGAGATAGTCGCCCATGCAGGCGCGCTGGACCGACAGCGACACGGCGGCTGCATCGCCCGCAGCACCGGCGAGAGCGGCGAGGCCGAGGGCGGCGGTGGCGAGCGCGGGGGCGAAACGGTAGCGGCGGTGCATGCGGCGGTCTCCGGTCCGGGCGTTCCCGTTGTCGAACGGGCGATTACGAAGGCTAAACCACGACGAATTACGAGAGTGTTGCTACGCCGGCGCCGCCGCCTCGAAAATCGTTGCTGCATGTGCTCACAGCGTCCGATGAACGGGACGGCAAGTGAGCCAACGATCACCCACGGCGAAGTCCGGATCAGGTAAGGCTAGCACCAGCCCCACGATTCGACGATATGCTGAGCAGGCCGGTCGCGGAAAAAAATGCGCTGTGAACGTGCACTCGATCTCCCGCCGACAACAGACGCGGCGGACAAAGTGTTCCCGGGAGGCCGCGATGAGCGCCGACATCATCAATCTGCGCCGCGCGCGCAAGGCCAAGGCGAGAGCCGAGAAGGAACAGCGCGCCGCCGAGAACCGCGTTGTCTTCGGCCGCAGCAAAGTCGAGCGCGTGGCCGCCGCCGCCGAGAAGGCGCGTGACCTCGCGGCGCACGAAGGCTTGAAGCTTTCGCCCGTCACGGCGGATTCCCCCGCAACCGCGTGCGAGAACGCACCCGAGCTCCCGGAGGCAGACGCCGCACCAAGCCATCAGACGCGCGAAGAGTAAGCCAGCATCCGATGGCACGCCCGACCAAACACTCGTTCTCGATCAAGGGACACCGCACGTCGATCTCGCTCGAAGACGAGTTCTGGGATGCCTTGCGCGAGATCGCGCTGGAGCGCGGCATCAGTCTCGGCGTGCTGGTCGGCGAAATCGACGCCGGCCGTATGGACGATACGGGGTTATCGACCGCCGTGCGCCTCTACGTGCTGGGCTGGTTTCGTCGTCGTCCATCCGTGCCCGGCCACACCGGCTGATCGCCGCTGCGCCGGCATCAATTCGTCGACGGACTGAACGACTTCAGCAATGTGTCCGATGCCGAAGGCTCGCGACGCGGACGGGCGGCGGCGCGCGGCCGTGGCACGACCGAATCGTCGGTTGTCACCGGCGGAGTGATCGTGCCCTGCACACTCGGCATCGGCGGAGACGACGCCGGATAAGACGGTGTTCCGGTCGTCGTCGTCGAAGGTGTCCAGGTGCCTGCCGGTGAGGACGGCCCGTTACCAGTGTCCTGCGGCGGTCCACCCTGCTGGCCGGTCTGTTGCGCACCCGGCACCACGGCGCCACCGACGGGTTCGGTCGCGGCCCCTGGTGGCGTTGCCGCTGCCGTCGGCGGCCGGTTGTGCGTCGGCTGCAGGCTGGACTGGCCGGCCGGCGCCTCACGCTGCTGTTGCTGCTCGATGCGGCGTTGACGCTCCAGTTCGATCAGGCGCTGGCGTTCGACCTCCGCCGCGCGCTTGCGCTCCGCCTCGGCGGCGCGCTGGCGCTCCCGCTCCTGACGCGCGCGCTCCTCGTCCTCCTTGCGGATGCGTTCCAGTTCCTCGACCTCGCGCTCCATGCGCCGCACGCTCAGTTCGCGCTCGAAACCGCCAAGCGCCACGCGCGGCTCGACTTTGCCGAACTCGGCAAGCGGGCCGACGTTGAACACGCTGATGCGCGGCCAGTCGGCGCGGCCCTGTTCCTCGTTGCGGGCAACGGTGCGCCACTCGGCTTCTGCATCGAATGTGGCCAGATCGACCGTCAAGACTCCCTCGACGCGGCCGCCGCCACTCCGCAGTTCGAACCGATCGAGTTTCACCGCGCCGTCGTCGACGACGATGGCGATTTCACGCGGACCGAGCGCGATGCGGCCCTTGCCGAGATTGTCCTTCACCGCTGCGAGGATCGAGGCCTCGTCGGTGGCGATCCGCTTGGCGAAAGCCGACGTCACGATCGACTGGATCGCCTCGGGGACCAGCGCGCCGATCTCGGCCTCGCCGATGGTCATCCGGCCCTTGCCCTCGAACGCATTGACCAGCGCGCGCGGACTCAGCGCTTGTCCCGCGAACGTGACATCGGCCCACAGCTTGCCGCTCGCCACGGGGCTGGCGGCAGCCCGCGCGATTTCCGCCAGCAATACGCCGTCGGCCGCCAGCTTGCCCGTCGCGCGCACGCCCGCCGGCGCCTGCTCCAGCGTCAGGTTACCGGCAAACCGACCGCCCAGCGCCTTCGCCTCCGAGAGCCCCGCGACGACGCGACCACGCGCGAATTCGACCGCGAGCCGCGCGTCCGCCGCTGCCAGCCCCGGAGCCAGCGCCAGCCGCGCCACGCGCAGGGTGACATTGCCGTCGAACCGGTCGAAGGCCTCGCTGGCGAACGGCTGGTCCGACCACGGGCTCGGGCTCGGACCTGGATCCGCTTGCACGTCCGCGAGCTTCGCCGAGTTCGTCCTCGGCGGCGTCACCGGCATGGGCCGCGGCGCCCCCGAGACGAGGCCGGTGAGCAGCCCTCCGACGCTGGCGCGATCGACCGCGATCTCGCCGGCGATCTTCGCTCTGCCGTGGTCGTCGCGCGCGACCTGCAGGGCTCCGTCGACGCGCGCTCCGGCAATCGTCAACCCGCTCGGCGACAAGCGCAACTTTCCGTCCGCAACGCTGGCGAGACCGAGCGTTCCCGTGACCGCCTGTTCGAGACCGCTGCCGGCCTGCCCGAGCCCCGTGATGGCGAGCACGTCGCCGAGCCGGTCGGCGGCTACCTCTAACATGCCGTCGAGCGCCGGGCGCGCGTCGGCATCGAGAACGGTGCGGCCGTTGTAGGCGATCTGCACGCCGCGCCCGCTGACGACGGCGTCGGTGACCAGACCCTGCCGCGGTGCACCGACCGCCTTCAGCGAGGCGTTGCTGGCGATACGGCTGGCGTCGCCGCGCGGGCGCGTCTCGGCCGGCTTCGCGGCTCCGGTGAGCAGCGCCGTCAGTTCGTCGACCGGCGCGTTCTCGGCCGACATGGTGATCTCGGCCGGGGCGCCGATCCAGTCTTCGAGGCCGCCGTCGAGCAGCGCTGCGAGGGTGACGCGACCGCCGCCGAGTGTTCCGTCGAGACGGACATCGAGCGCAGAGGGCGTCCGCTCGGCCGCGGCCATGGACCCGGCGAGCGCGATCGGCGCCAGCGTTGCCAGCCGGCGCGTGCGGTCGCTCTCCGGCAACTGCAGCAGATTGAACAACGCGCCAACGCTTGCGGTATTGGCAACGGAGATGGTGCCGTCGATCCGCCCGCGTCTCGGTGGTACCGGAACCGTCCCCGCCGCCGCAGGTATCGCGCTCGCGGCGACCTCGCCGGAGAGATCGAGCCGCAGGGCATCGCCCGAACGCATGGCGAGTTGCTTGAACCGCAGCACGCCGTCGCGCACCTCGATATCGGCGGCGACATCGTCGAGCGTGCGGTCGGGACCACGTAGCTGTCCGGTGCGAAGACGCAGCGCCACGTCGCGCATCGAAGCAGCAGTCCCCTGGGGCGGCGCCGCGGATGCGGACGCGAGCTGCGACAGCCGGTCGAGCCAGGCGAGGAAGCCGGTGCGATCGAGCCCGCCCTTCCACAACCAGTTGCTCTCGACGACATCCGCATCGAGCGCGACCGACAGCGAGCCAGTGCCCGACAATGGCACCGCCGCCGTTGCCGTGAAGGCATGTCCGTTGAGCTTTCCGCGCGCGTCCTTCAAGTTCAGGACGCCTGCGGAGATGCCCACTGCGGTGTCGAGTGAGAAGGCGCCATCCGGCGCCAGCTGACCGGCCAGCGTACCCGGTGCCGCCCAGCGCGCCAGCCGTTCGAGGCTCGGTCCGGCAACCGTCACGCGTCCGTCGAGAGCGAGTGCGCTGTCACGCTGGTCAAGCCGGCCGTCGAGCGACACGCGGCCGCCCGCCGGCAGCTCCGCCATGGCGCGCTCGATCCGCAGCGGTCCCGCGGCATCGCGCTTCACGGCGATGTCGAGCCCGCTCACCGCCTCGCCGCCGAGCGTGATCTGCTCGATGCCGAGATTGCCCTGCACGATGGCGCCGGCCGGAAGGGCTGCGAGCAACCCGCGCGCCATGGCTCCGAGCGTTTCGACTGGAGAAGCGCGCCCGCTCGACGGCGCGAGGCGATCGAAATCGAGCCAGCGCGAGGCCGCACTGAAATCCAGACGCGGTGGTGAGCCCCAGGCGAGACTCGCCGCCGCCGTCGCCAATTGCGGCTGGCCGACGTTGTCGACGCTGGCGACGAGATCGGCCCCCGTCAGCTGGCGCGCGTCGGCAAGCAAGCGGCCCTTGATGTCGAGCGTGACCGGACCGGACGGCTTCAACGGCGCAGCATCGCCGGAAGGCGCCGGGGCCTGCGACGCGGCAGCAGGTGATGCCTCCGGCACGCCACCAGCAGCCGCCTGCACCGTCGCAGCCGGCAGCTCGGGCAACGGCATCTGCAGCGCGACCTGTCCCTCGACGCGCGCGCGGCCGGTGAGATCGACGACGGCGCCGTCGAGCTGCGCCGACACGCCGGCACGTTCGCCGGCGCCGGTCTTGGTGCGGGCCGAGCCCTTGAAGCGCAGTGTGCCGGCTGCGTCCATCGCTCCGGTCGCCAGCCGCAGCTCGCGCATGGCGCCGTTCCAGCGCGCGTCGGCCGTCAGCTTGTAGGGCCCAGCGAGCGACTCGGCGGCGAACTCGCCCGATATATCGTCGAGCCGTGCCAGCTCGCCCGCGATCGCATGATGCAGCACGATGGCGCCGCCGCCGATCTCGACCGATTGCAGGGCGACGTTCTGCGGCACGAACGGCAGGCGGCGCGTCTCGATGCCGAGGCTCGCCCAGTTGCCGACGCCGTCGCGATCCAGCTTGAGCGTAACCACCGGCTTCTCGAGCGCCATGCGCCGCACCTCGAGATCGCCCTTGAGCAGCGGCGGCACCGACAGCCACAGCGTGAAGGCATCGGCGCGGAACAGCGGCTCGCTGGCGCCTTCGCTGATGTCGGCGATACGCAGCTTCTCGAAGCGCAGATAGGGCGTCGGGAGCAGGCGGACGTTGATGTTGCCGCCGACGCGCACGTCGCGGCCGAGGATGCGGGACGCTTCCTCCTCGATGACTCCGCGATAGCCGTTCCAGTCGACGAACAGGGGCACCGCGAACAGTGCCGCCAGCACCGCCGCCAGAAGTCCGCCGATCCACATCACCAGGCTGTTCAAACGCACTGCCTCCGGGCGTTCAATGAACCTGTAGTGCCGCCGCCCGGCCCGATCCGGGGCTGATTCGGCCGGACGACAATGCGCGAGGCGCGGGCATAAATCCACCCAGCGTGCCGACCCTGCCCGTTCGGGCGTTGCGAGCCGGCCGATGGCGGGGCACCCTGACTACAGGGGCGGGCCTGACCTTGGACGGCTCCCGTGACCCGAGCGAGGCAGGATGACCGGGGGACGCGACAGCAACGGAACCGCGCCGGATCGCGCCCGAAGTGGCGATCCCGGGCCCGAGGGCATGCTCGGCGGCCTGCGCACGGCCGTCGTTGAAAGAATATCCGCCAGCCTCGCCGAGATCAGCGCCGAGCGCTTGCTACTGGTCTGGCTGCTGGCCACGCTGGTCGGCGTTGCGGTCGGCTATGCCGCGCTCGGCTTCCGCATGGCCATCGGCATCGTGCAGCTGCCGTGGCTGCACACCATGAGCGAGCGCGTGGTCACGGCGACGGCAGCCGTACCGTGGTGGAACATCCTGCTCGCGCCGATGCTCGGTGGCCTGCTCGTCGGTTATCTGCTCGACCGTTATATGCCCGGCAAGCGCGCCCACGCCGTCGCCGACGTCATCGAGACGCGGGCGCTGCGCGACTGCCACATCGAGCCGAAGGTCGGCTTCTGGAGCGCGCTGCTGGCGGTGCTTTCGCTCGGGTCGGGCGCCAGCGCAGGACGTGAAGGGCCGGTGGTGCATCTCGGCGCCGCCATCGCCTCGTGGCTCGAGCACCGCTTCCACCTGCCTGCCGCCAGCCGCCGCGCATTGTTTGCGGCCGGCGTGGCTGCCGCCGTCTCCGCGTCCTTCAACGCGCCGATCGCGGGCGTCTTGTTCGCGCACGAGGTGATCCTCGGCCATTACGCCATGCGCGCATTGGTGCCGATCGTCATAGCCAGCGTCGCCGGCGGGATCGTCAGCCGCATCCACCTCGGCAACTTCGCAGCCTTTGCCGTGCCCCAATACCAGATCAGCACCTACTGGGAGTTTCCGGCCTTCGCCCTGCTCGGGCTCACGTGCGCGGTGGTCGCGATCCTGTTCCAGCTGTCGATCATGGCTGCGGAGCGCATCGTCTGGCGGTTCGAGATGCCGCTCGCCCTCCGCACCGGCCTCGGCGGTTTCGCCGTCGGCATCATCGCACTCGCCTTTCCCGAAGTGCTCGGCGTCGGCTACGAGACGACCGACGCCGCGCTGCATCAGAAACTGCCGTTGCTCACCCTGCTGGCCTTGCTGTTCGCCAAGACGGCGGCGACCGCAATTTCGCTCGCGGTGCGCTTTGCCGGCGGCATCTTCTCGCCGTCGCTGTATCTCGGCGCGGTGACAGGCGCCGCTTTCGGCGTCATCGCCACGTCGACGTTTCCCGAGGTCGGCGCCAGTCACGGCCTCTATGCGATCCTCGGCATGGGTGCCGTCGCCGCCGCGGTTCTCGGTGCACCGATCTCGACCACTCTCATCTGCTTCGAGCTGACCGGCGGCTACGACATGACCATCGCGCTGCTGCTGACCGTCGCCATTGCCGTGGCATTGACGCAGGCGCTGCTCGGCGCCAGCTTCTTCCATTGGCAGCTCGGCCGACGTGGCCTGTTCCTGCGGGAAGGGCCGCACAAGAGCATCGTGCGCTCGCTGACCGTGGCGGGCTTCATGTCCGAGAGCGACGCTGCCGGCACGGACACGCCGGACCGCTTCGATCCTGCGGCGGGCGGCGCATGGAGCAAGGCGCGGCCTACCTGTGCGAGCGGGTGCTGCCGGTCGTGCCACTGCGCCAGTGGGTACT
>WBZX01002723.1_pt1 | contig 11823 bp, 11 predicted proteins | sample 5204211 | NCBI WGS metagenome assembly WBZX01 (sample SAMN12344362, study PRJNA552823) | activated sludge metagenome | biome: Activated sludge suspended growth; feature: Nitrification reactor; material: Wastewater; isolation source: activated sludge from nitrification reactor of wastewater...
CCAGCCATTCCGCGTTAGGATGGCCACGTGGGCGGTGAGCATCGGACTACCCTTGCGCTGTTCCGCCTTCACCAGCACACGCACCGTATCGGGGGATACCTGTGGGACCAAGGCACCGGCACCGATGACCTCCTTCTTCGAGAGCACATCATGGCTCATACGCTTCAGCTCATCACGCCAGTACCCTTCCACATACTTCACATCCGTCCCCTCGAAGAAGAAGCTGAAGGTGGGATGCACTCCGTTGCTGAAGGTGTACGAACTGACGCCAACCGTGGTCTGCGCATACGCGCCGGCCGTTAGCAACGAAGCGACTACGAGCAAGGTGAGGGCTGTTCTCATGGTCGGCGCTGTTGGCAAGGGTCGTGCCGCAGGGTGATCATTCCTCTTCGTCCACCTGCGACACACCGCCGCTCACGGCGAACTTCATCACGTCGGCCGGTCGGGCATCAAGGGCCACCACGTTCTCACTGGGTACGATCAGGAGGTTGCCGCTCCATGCGAACGAGTGCGGGAAGTACACGGCCACTTTGCCGGGCCCCATGCCCAGGTGACTCAGGTCCTCTTGGGTGATGAAACCGAGCCGTTCGGCCTGAATGCCGTTGCCGAACTTCACCAGCACCGGTCGGTCGAAGCGCCGCTTGCTTCCCACGAAGGCTTCCACCAGGTCCTTCAGCGCGCCGTACATGGTCTTGATGAAGGGAATGCGTTGGAGCAGCTCATCGCCCAATTCGGCCAGTGGCTGGAAGAGGATGGTGCTTCCGAGCCAGCCCGCCACGAGCACGATGGCGATGAGCAGCGTGAGACCAAGGCCCGGGATGTCGGTGGGGATGATCCCATCCAGGAAAGCCAGTACGCGCCACATGGCCCAGACGATCACCGTGATGGGCACGAGCAGGAGCAGCCCCCGGAAGAAATAGCCGAGCAGGATGCGACCCGTTCGGCGTGCGTTCATCGGCATGGTGCGAAGGTACTTCCGCTAGTGCAGCGCATCGCGCACCTTCTTCGGCAGGGAGGCCCGCACCAGATCGTAGCTATGGTCCACCAGCTCGAGCAGCAACCGCAACGGAACCGTCCCGGTCACGTCCACGGTGTTCCAATGCTGCTTGTTCATGTGGTAGCCAGGAACGATACCCTCATAGCGCTCCCGCAATTCAATGGCACGCTCAGGATCGCACTTCAGGTTGACCGTGTGGAACAGGTCGATGGGCGCCAACGCGAAGATCTTTCCCGCCACGCGGAACACCAGCACATCCGGTCCGAAGGGAGCATCCCAGCTCACACCGGGCTTCTTCGCGCAATGGTCCTGCAGCTCGTTCAGCGTCATGGCAGCACCGCGTACAGCACCGGTCGGCTCGGCGCGGCATCGTTGATGAAGTGCGCCAGCTGAAGCTCCAGCAAGTAGTCCCCGTCACCCACGTTCGCAGGCACATGGATCATTTCCGTTATGGTACGCTCCAAGTCGACAGAGGTCGGATAGTCCCAGAAGGCATGGTGGGCTGCCAGCACGCCACCGTCCTCTTCGCGGTCCACGCTGGGCAGGTCCAATAGCAGATGCTTCACCCCGATGCTGCGCAACCAGGCGCAGGCCGTGCTCTGCAGGTAGCACGGGTTGGTGCCGCTCCACTGATGGTCCGGCGCGTTGGTATCGTTGGGCAATGTGCGTAGCACCAGCGCTTCGGGTGGGCGCTCACTTACGGCGCTGCGCAACTGCTCCAGTGTGATCACCTGGTCCGTCTTCCCGTCCGGAGCCCGACGCGTTTCAGGCAGTACGCTCACCACCTGGGCTGTGAAGAAGTAGCGCTTCAGCAGCCCGCCCACCGGATGGATCTCTGATGCGATGTGGCCCACGCTCTCCGTATGTGTTCCGTGTCCGTGCGGATTGAAGCTCACATTGCGGAAATTGACGGGCGCACCGTGCCGGACCTCGTAGATCTTGTCGCCGTCGCGCACGGCATCCATGGCCACCGGCCCTACGTACCATGCGCGTACTCCGTGCTCCCCATCACGCAAAGGGAGCGAAAGGTCCAGCGGACGGGAAAGGTCCACGCGGAAGGTGCGGCTACGGTGTGTGATCTCAGCCAGCATCGTCGTTCACGAACAGGTCCGCTGCGATCCGGTCTGCGAAGTGCCTGCCCGACTTGGTCAAAACTAACCGCCCATCGGCCAGCTGCAGATGTCCGCTCGACACATATCGTTCAATCACCGACGAATGCGAAGCGAACACATCCTTCTCCAAGAGCGCCACGGATACACCCCAACTCGTGCGCAGCCCGGTCAGCAGCGCTTCGTTGGTACGCTGGGCCCCTGTTAGCGACTCCTCCTCCCAATACGTGGTCCCTTCGGCAATACCCTTGATGTAGCGGGCGTTGTTCGCAACGTTCCAACGCCGCGCATGCCCGTTGTACGAGTGGGCCGATGGACCGATGCCCAGGTAGTGCACACCCTGCCAGTAGCTGGTGTTGTGCCGCGACCAATGGCCGGGCATCCCAAAGTTGCTGATCTCGTAATGGTCGAAGCCCGCACGCTCCATCCGCTCCATGAGCCGATCGAACTGTGCACTCTGGTCATCGTCGCCCGGCATGTTCACCTGGGCCTTATCCACTTGGTGCGCAAGTGCGGTCTTCGGTTCCACAGTGAGGCAATACGCGCTCAGGTGCGGCATGCCGTGGTCCAGTGCGATGGTGAGTTGCTCCTCCCACTCGGCCAATGTCATCTGCGGCAGACCGTAGATGAGGTCGATGGTCCACGATGCGAAACCCGCGTTGGCGATGAGCTTGATGCTGCGCATGGCTTGTTCCGCATCGTGCGCGCGGCCCATCCACCGCAGGCGATCCTCACGGAAGCTCTGTGTGCCCAAGCTGATGCGCGTGATACCGATCCCCTTCCATGCAGCCAGGCTCTCCGCGGTGATGTCGTCGGGGTTCGCCTCGAGCGTCACTTCGGCATCACCCTCCACGGCGAAGTGCGCACGCACGTCGGCCAAGAGCAGGCGCAGTTCCTCGGGCGCCACGATGCTGGGCGTGCCACCACCGAAGTACAAGGTGCCGAGGGAAGCCCCCTGCAATTCTGCACCGCGCGCAGTGAGCTCGGTGCGCATGGCACCCAGCAAACGGCCTTGCGTCTCCTGGTTCGTGCTGAAGTGGAAATCGCAATACGTGCAGGCCTTCCGACAGAACGGTATGTGGAAGTAGATGCCGGCCACGCTATTCGGCTTCCTTCAGTTTGATCAGCTCAACGAAGAGCACATCCTCGGGAGAGAGCATGCTGTTCTCCCACTTCATGTTCGGATCGGGGATGTACCAATCGAACTGCTCGAAGGTGGCTTGGAGCGTTGGATCCTTGAAGACATATCCGTGCTGGGCGAAGATGACATTGCGCAGGAAGCGAAGCTCCTCCTTGGAAAGCGGATGCTCCGGCCCCAGGTCCAAGGTCCTGCCTTGTAGGGCGTACAATACCTCTTCGTCGTACGGTGTTTGTTCGCTCGGCCAGTCCAGGAAGGTGGCTGCACGCGCCGCGTGGAATTCGATGTTGGCTTCGGGCACCAGCCCATCCACCTCGATCCGCAGGTTGCCGGAGAGCAGTCGCACGGGGCGTTCACCTTCCTCGTAGAAACTGGAACGCGCAGGGCCGATGCGTCCCACGCCGACGATGGACCACCGCGCGCCCGGGCCGAAGATGTCCCGCACGAAGAAGCGTTCGCTCCCCTGGAACCCGATGTCGAGCGTCAAGTGACCGATGGTGGCACCGGCCCACTTCGCACCCGTGCGCAGGATGTAGTCGAAGGACCGGCTCATGTCCACCGAACCGCTGGCGCGGAACCGATAGCTATGCTGCACATGATTGAGCCCGGGAGCGAAGGTCATCTGGAACACATAGACGAAAACACCACCGGACTCTTGGGAGAAGGTGAGTTTGCCCAGCTCCACCAGTGGTGCGTCCTCGGTCTCGGCCATCATGATGTGGTACGGAAGCAGGCGACCACCGCTCATCACACGCAGGTCTTCTATCGGCGGTATGGAGCAGACCTCGTCCGGCAGGTCGCCAGCAGGTGCCGGTGCCTGGAAGCCGATGGACAACGTGCGCGCTGTAGCCTCCGGGTTGTAGAACTCGAACGCCACGTCCACCTGTGCCCGGTCCCCTTGCACCGAAAAGGAAAGATGTTCGCGCTGCAGCACGATGCGTGATTCCTTCATCGGATACAGCACGCCACCGCTGCTCCAATACACCCCGTCATTGGCATGCACCGCACCGAATGGCAGCAGGAACAGCAACCACTTCATGGCGTTCATCACTCGCTCACGATCTGTTGGGCCAGCCTGCCGGTGACCAAGGTGATGCGGAACGTGGTGCCCTTGCCCGGCGCGCTCCGCTTCACCAGGATCTTGCCGCCGTGGTATTGCTCGATGATGCGCTTGCTCAAGGAGAGGCCCAGGCCCCATCCGCGTTTCTTGGTGGTGAAGCCCGGCTGGAACACCGTCTTGTGCTGCGATGCCGGAATGCCCTTCCCGGTGTCCGTGACATCGATATGCACCTCACTGCCTTCGGGCACCACTTCCAAGGTGATCTCCCCCTCCCCTTCCATGGCATCGATGGCGTTGCGGATCAGGTTCTCCACCACCCAACTGAAGAGCGCGCGGTTCAATGGCACGGTCAGTTCGGTGTCCGGTGGAGGCAGCACCTCGATGCGTGCCCGTGCGGGAAGGCGTGGGCGCAGGTACAACACGGTGGCGCGCAAGGTGTGGTAGAGCTTCTCCGGCACCAGGTCCGGCGCAGAACCGATCTTGCTGAAGCGCTCGGTGATCACCTCCAGCCGATCCAGGTCCTTGCGCATCTCGGTGATGGCACCGGGATCGGCTCCCTGCTCCTTCAGCAATTCCATCCACGCCATGAGCGAGCTGAGCGGCGTACCCAGTTGATGGGCCGTCTCCTTGGCCATACCCACCCACACCTGGTTCTGCTCCGCATTGCGGAACACGCTGAAGAGCGCATAGGCCACCAGCAGGAAGAGGCCGAGGATGATGAGCTGCACGTACGGGAAGTAGCGCAGTTGGGTGATCACGAGCGACTCCTCATAGAAGATGTAGTTGCGGCCTTTGCCCGGCAATTGGATGGCGATGGGTGCATTGGCCTGCTCCATGGCCGCGATGCGCGCACGCAGGGCCAGGGTGTCGCGCATGACGGCCTCTTCGATGTTGCCCACCTCGATCACCCGTGTACGCGTGCTATCGGTGTAGATCACCGGGACCGATGCGGTGCTCATCACCGTTTCGGAAATGAACGAACTGATGATGCCGTCCATCACCTCCTTCAACTCGGTGAAGACCTTGCTGTCCTTGTAGTAGAGGTATTGCTTCTGGTCGCCGTGTATGGTGATCTCGATGGGTGCGCGCAGGGCAGCCATGGAATCCACCTCGGCAGCGAGCAGCTTCGGGTCGTTGGTGATGAGCGTGTCCAGGTTGCGCTTGAACTTCACGTTGCGCTGCGCATCGGTGATCACCACGGGTACGGTGGTGTTGTCGCTCACCACCTTCAGTGCGAAGGACAGATCGGTCTCCTGGCTGCTGCTCAGGCGTTGCATGGCCTCGGCCCAGAGCTCCACCTTCTTGCGTTCCTCTTCGCGCAGGCGATCGAAGAGGCGCTCCGTGTAGTTCACCAGCTCGGCCCGGTTCTGCACGGCCTCGGCCCAGAGCTCCACCTTCCGGCGTTCTTCCGCGCGGATCCCCTCCACGATGCGGCTGCTGTACCACAGCGATGCGCCCACCATGAGCATCGCCACCACGGCGAGCACCAGTTTCCAGCGTTGCTTTCGGGAGTAAAGGTCCACGGGGTGAAGATCGGTAGGATCGGCGTGGACGCCGCACTGGGAACTCCGCTCCCTTATTCCTCCACCTTGATCCGCTCCTGCTCTTCCTTCTCCTCACGGAAGAGCTTGCCCAAGCCACGGCGTTGCTTGCCCTGTGCCCCGGCCACTTCGGTGCTGTCCCCTTCCCAGGCGATGCGCGCGCGGACCGGTGGATCTCCCGCCGGGCGGGTGCCTGTGCTGTCTGGCTTGCGACCGAAGAGGTCCTCGCGCAGGATGGTGCGCAGCGCCTGCTTCTCCTGCTGGAACTGCTGCCTGCGTTTGGCGGCGGCCATGGCGCCATCGTTGGCGAACTGCGGCGCACCCGCGGTGCCAAACATGTGCAGGAAGATGCGCATGCCCGTCCCATCATCGGCGATCGGGCCGAACTCATCCTCCTTGGGATCGCCCAGCTTGAAGAGGTCGCTCAACCGGAAGTCGAGGTGGTGGTCGATGCGATCATCGAACCAATGGGTGCCGCTGAGTTGCAGGTCCATGGCATTGCTCTTCACCTCCATCACGGGGATGTGCACCGCACCATCGCGGATCTCGATGCGGTTCTCCAGGTGGGCGAAGCGCACATCGGCCAGGCGCTTGCGCAGCTCGTCCGTATCCACGAAGGGGGCCACCAGCTTGTTCTTACGCAAGTGGTCCGCCACGGCCAGTAATTGCTCATGCCCCTTGATGCCGCCATTGTCCAGGGCGATGTCGATGGTGCACACCAAGCGATCGCGCTCCAGTTTCATGGCGGGCGAGAGGGGTGCACGTAGCGCCACGCTCGCGTGCATGCGACCGGTGAGGTGCTGCTGACCGATGAAGGCCTGACCGAAGTCCTGGAACTCACGGAACAGTTCCTTCACATCGATGTCCTTGATGGTGGCTTCCACCGCCAGGGGATAAGCCACAGCGGAAGCACCGCCGGAGCCATCGAGCTGCAAGCTGCCGAGCACCGCGCCGTCGGCGGTGTTGAAGGCCATGGGCGATACGCGCAGGATGCGGTCCTTGAGGCGGATGGTACCGGTGATGTCCGTGGCGCGGAACTCCTCGAAGACGAGCTCCGCCACCTGCGCCCGCAGATCCAGCTCGATTGTAGCGGGCAACACCAACGCATAGTCCTTGCCGGCCACGGCGCCTTCCTCGCGTTGTAGGAGCGCTGCCATGTCCAGACGCTGCGAGCGGCCGCGGGCTTCTATCAGCAGGTGCTCCTGTTCGAAGAGCACGAAGGGCACCAGGTTGCGCAATGTGCCGCTGATCTCGATGGGGCTGCCCTGCACATGGGCCTTCAGCCCGCGCACGGTGGCGTCGTTACCGGCCAGGGAGAGTTCCGCGTCCACGTGTTCCACCCGGTGGCGGATGCCCTTCACCTTCAGCGAGGCATCGGCGAGCGCGGTAACGCCCGTGATCCTCAGTTGTCGCAGGTCGGAGGGACGTGGTGCGGCCATGTCGCGCAGAGTGCCTTCCACACGCACATCGGCGCGCAAGCGTCCGCTCACCTGTTCCAAGGTGTCCACCCCCGCGAAGCGCAACAGTTCCGCCAGGCCCAGATCGCATTGGATGTCCGCCTTCACCTTCGCCTGCGTCGTTCCGGTGCTTGACCAATCACCGCTGATGGTCCCGTTGCCACTGCGGGCGTTGAGGCCTTTCACCTTGAGCTTGCGTACGGCACCGTTCGGACCCAGCTCCAAGGCCAACTCACCGTAGATGTCCGTGAACGCGGCGCCGCTCTTCTTCTCCTTCATGCGGCCCTTGGCCAGCTTGGCGCCTACGGACAGCGCAGGCCCTTCCCCCTCTAGCATCCCGGCGTAGTGCACCGCGAGGTCCACCTGGCCTTGCATGCCGAAGCGCGTGAAGCTGCCGCGCGCCGCATCGGGCAACAGGTCCACCACGTGCGCCAGGTCCAGTCCCAGCCCGTTGGCGCGCAGGTCCAGTTCGGTGCCCTTCGGCCCAGGGGTCATCGCCAGGGTCACATTCAGCGGCACATCGCCCATGGCCACCTCCCCTTTGGTGATATGGAAGGCCCCGCCACCGAAGGCGAGCGCGAGGTCCACGTGGGCTTGTCGTTCGCCCAGCAGCACTTCCTCCTTGCGCGCGATGGAGAGCAGGTGGGCATCGCCCTTCACGGATAGCTCGTTCAACTCCTCCCCGAAGCGGCCGCCCAGTTCCAACTCCTGGCTCTGGGCCAGCACGCGGAGGCCCGAACGTGCATCGCTGTAGCGCACCCGCAAGCCATCGAAGGTCACCGCTTGCAGCGCGATGGGTGAGGAAGCGCTGGTGCTATCGGCCTTCCAGATGAGGAAGTTCTCCGCCCCGTTGCCATCCAGGCCGGGGCTCAGGAGCACGTCCTTGCCATGGATGCGCTGCACCCGGTAGTCGCCGCTGAAAAGGTCCCATAGGTTGAACTCCAGGAAGAGCTCGCTGGCGGCCAGCAGCGTGTCCGGCGGCAGGCTGTCCGTGCGTACCTCGTCCACCTTCACATCGTGCAGGCGCATGCTGGCCATGGGGAAGCGCGCAATGAGCGTAAGGTCCATGTCGCTCACGCTCACCGGTGTGGTCAACCGCTGGTTGAGGGCGCCCACGAGCTTCACCTTCACCTCGGTCTCGTACACGTTGGCCAGGATGACCAAGGCCACCAAGGCCAACACCACCAAGGCGAGGCAGGCGATCAGGATCCGTTTTACAAGGCGGAGCATCGGGAAGGTGCGCAAGCTAGCCGCACCCAACAGGCACTAACGGCAAATGCCGTGCTCTTCGTTCACAGGGGCGTGTGGGGAGGGAACGTTACGAGCGCTTCGACCGGGGATCATGCCCCGTATCACAGCACGCTATCAGCCCAGAACCACATGATCACCACAAGAACCGAGTGGATACCGATGACCGACACATAGCGACCGAAGGGGCGCGTCCTTCGCACCGCCATCAACGCAAGAAGAAGCGGCACCGACAAGACTGGCAGTACACCAACCAGCATGCTCGACAAATTCATCATGTCATGCAGGAACGAAGCCCCTGGGGATAACACCTCGGTAATGTCATCCGGAACCGTTCCCTCCGTCGCTACGCTACCATCGAGATCGTATTGCGTTGCAATGATGCGCTCGGGAAGCTCCGGTCGAATGAACGTGGCGTAGAGCGAGTGACCGTTCATCTCAACGACTGCACTCACGGCGAAGAGCATCGTCAAGCCGCTGAGGAACCATGACAGATCCCTACTGATCCTTGCACGGCGTTCTACTGGGTCGACCGTCATCGCCCGCACAACGCAGAGCGATATTCGTTTCGTACCTGGCCTACCCTACTTCCGCTTCGTCAGGAACATCACCTCCTTTTCGCTGAGGTGGCGCCATTTGTCGGTTCATTTCACGTGTGCACTAAGCACCCCTTTGTGGACGACCAACGGCACGGTTTCTCCTCGGCGCAGCAATATCTCGAACTTGTATTCGCCCGGCTCCAATGGATACTGGTACGTAGCCCGAATAGTCGGGCCGCGAAGGCGGAACTTCAGCGGGCACTTGATGTGCCTTCCATGTTCTCGAATAAGGAAACGACCACCGCGTTGTCGGATAGCCATGATATCCCATGCGATCCTTGGCTGAATGAGCAGCTCCCTATCTGCTTCCATTTCTACCACCGTGGTATCCCGAACGACCTTCATCTCAAGAGAATCAGGGGACAACCTCTCTTTGGCCATCTCTTCTGATATGGTGACGTCGAAATAGGAATTCGCGCGATAGCGCAGCAGATGCCGATGTTCAGCATCATTCGCAAGGAGCGGGACGCTTATGACATCATTCGCCTTAGGCTGAGCAACCACAGCCGCCGCACCTAAGAGAGAGCACACTACGAACGTGGCACCCTTCCAATTCAACGCGGGATAGCGTGCTCGCATCGGCGCCCTACTTCCGCTTCGTCAGGAACATCACCTCCTTTTCGCTGAGGTGGCGCCATTTGCCGCGCGGCAGGTCCTTCTTGGTGAGGCCCGCGAAGACCACGCGGTCCAGCTTCACCACATCATAGCCCAGCGCCTCGAACATGCGGCGTACCACCCGGTTGCGACCCATGTGGATCTTGAGCCCCACTTCGCGCTTGCTGCCCGCCTCCACGAAGCTGGCCTCGTCCGCTTGGGCGGGGCCATCCTCCAGCTCCACACCCTCCACGAGTTGGTCCAGGTGCGCTTTGGTCACGCTCTTGTCCAGCGTCACATGGTAGATCTTCTCAGCGCCGTAGCTGGGGTGGGTGAGCTTCTTGGCCAGGTCGCCATCGTTGGTGAGCAGCAGCAGGCCCGTTGTGTTGCGGTCCAGACGGCCCACCGGATACAGGCGCTCCGGGCAGGCGCTTTCCACCAAGGCCATCACCGTGCGGCGCTCCCGCGGGTCGTCGGTGGTGGTGAGGAAGTCCTTGGGTTTGTTCAGCAGCACATAGCGCGGTTGTTCGCGGCTCAGGCGCTGGCCACCGTAGTGCACCTTGTCCGATGGGTAGACCTTGGTGCCCAGTTCGGTCACCACCTTGCCGTTCACGGTCACCACGCCGGCCTTGATCAGTTCGTCCGCCTCGCGCCGGCTGGCCACCCCGCTCTGCGCCAGGTAACGGTTCAGGCGCATGAGGCCGTCGGCCTTCGCTTCGCGCTCCTCCCGTTCGGCCGCCCGTGCGCGACTTCCACCGCGCGTTGGTCGTGCAGGCTTGGCCGCCCGGTAACGCGGACGCACGTCGCCTTGCAACGGTCCCCGTTCTTCGGGTCGCGCGTCGTCCGGTCTGCGACGATCACCACCGGGGCGGCCACTCTTGTAGGGTCGGCTACCCGCCGAGCGACCTGCGCCGCTGCGTGGGCCGCGTTCCTCGCCACCGCGCGACGGGCGGGCGGGGGAGCGGTGCTCTCCGCGCGCATCACCGGTCGTGCGCTCTTCCGCACCACGTCCCCATGGTTTGCGGCCGGCACCACCTCGCTGCGGAGCGCGGTCGCTCCGGGGGCGCTCGCTGCGTTCATCGTCCCGGCGTGGTGCGGAACGGCGGTCGTCCCGATCACCACGTGCAGGGCGATCGGCGCCACTGCGGTCCCACGGCTTGCGAGGCCCCGTACCCGTGCCGCGTTGCGGTGCACGGGCGCCGCGTGGGCGTTCCTCCCGGTCGCCACCAGGGCGCTCGCTCCGGCCCGCGCCGGAGCGGGGGCGCTCACCGGACCCACTGGAGAAGGACTTGCGGGCCCCACCGGGGCGTGGCCCTTGCTTGCGCGGGCCGCGGGGGCGTTCAGAACGGTCGGTCATGGGTGGTGGGATAGAAGGCGTCCGGGATATGGTGGATGAAGGGCTTCCCCGAGGGATGCAGGATGATGCTGATGATGTCGAATCGGAGGCCAAGGTCGGTACCAGTGGCCAGTACATAGGCGTTGGCGGCTTTTATCATGAGACCGCGCTTGCCCTTCTTCACCGCTTCGGCAGGCTGGCCGTGCAGGTCGGTGCTGCGCGTCTTCACCTCCACGATGATGAGTTCCGGGCCTTTACGGGCGATGATGTCCAACTCGTGCCGCCCATGCCGCCAGTTGCGCTCCAGCACCTCGAACCCGTTCTCCTCCAGATAGCGGCATGCCAGTTGCTCACCGTGTGATCCTGTGCGGTTGTGCTCGGCCATCTGTGGAAAGAACGGGGCGTAACCATCGACCAAAGCCCCCGTTGAAGGCCCTAAAATTGGGGAACATTCCACCGAACCGAGCTGCCGCCCCACCGGAAATGAGACAGACCATGCCCGTACTGAACCGAATCCTCCGACCCCTTGGCATCGCCTTGGTGTTGTGCGCATCCACCCTGCACGCCCAGTCCTTCGAGGGGGTGCTTGAATTCACCAAGACCACCGGGCCGGTGGTGACCAGCTACCGCTACTATGTGAAAGGCGAACGCGTGCGGATCGAGGAGATCAGCGCCCGCGGCGAGGTGCAGGGCATCATGCTCGTGGACACCCGCGACAAGACGGTGACCGCCATCAGCCCCGAG
>WBZX01002724.1_pt1 | contig 11817 bp, 10 predicted proteins | sample 5204211 | NCBI WGS metagenome assembly WBZX01 (sample SAMN12344362, study PRJNA552823) | activated sludge metagenome | biome: Activated sludge suspended growth; feature: Nitrification reactor; material: Wastewater; isolation source: activated sludge from nitrification reactor of wastewater...
GTGGTGCGTGATTGGCGCGAATCCCCCCGATGTTTCGGGGAAATTTCCGTGGCATGAAATTCGCTTGTCAAAAATTGACCAGTTGGTCAGGTTTTCAGGAGCGCGCCATGGCATCCCATATCGTTCTGACTTCCCACCCCCGCGGGGCCGGCAGCCGGCAGGCGCCGGCGGTGCAGTGGGGCGCGGCCAGCGCCAGGGCGCGGGGGCCGTTGGTGGCCGGGCTGGCCGAGCCGGCCATGCGCAACGTGATCGGCACCCATTCGGGCTCTTACGCGGTGTACCGGGCGCTGGCCGTGGCGGCCGGCAACCTGCAGGCCGATCATCGCCCCGACCTGACCAACACCGTGCCCGCCGCGGCCATCGGCCCCCACCCCCAGTGGGGCGATCCGGGGCGCATCGTGTCCCTCGACCCGTGGGGGCACCGGGTGGCCCACGAGTTTGCGGCCGAGATCGGGGCGGGCATGGACATCCGCCCGACCATTGCCATCACCACCGCCCACATCAACATGCCCGAGCTGCGCGATGCCATCGAGGCCGGGCGCCTGGTGCCGGATGGGGACATCCTCGAAGCCAATGGCGACGTGCGGGTGACCAAGGCAGCCATCGACCCGGTGTGGTACCTGCCGGGGGTGGCGGAGCGCTTCGGCATTGCCGAGCGTGCCCTGCGCCGGGCCCTGTTCGAGCAGACCGGGGGCATGTTCCCCGAGCTGGTGACCCGCCCGGACCTGAAAGTCTTTCTGCCCCCCATCGGCGGCATGACTTTGTATTTCTTCGGTGATGTGAGCCTGCTCGGGCGCCCCGACACCCGCGTCGCCTGCCGGGTGCACGACGAGTGCAATGGCTCCGACGTGTTCGGCTCCGACATCTGCACCTGCCGGCCCTATCTGGCCCATGGCATCGAAGTGTGTGTCGAGATGGCCCAGCAGGGGGGCGTGGGCCTGGTGATCTACAACCGCAAGGAAGGACGTGCCCTGGGCGAGGTGACCAAGTTCCTGGTGTATAACGCCCGCAAGCGCCAGTATGGCGGCGATCGGGCCGAGACCTACTTCGAACGCACCGAATGCGTGGCGGGCGTGCAGGACATGCGCTTCCAGGAGCTGATGCCGGACGTCTTCCACTGGCTCGGCGTCACCCGCATCGACCGCTGGGCGTCCATGAGCAACATGAAGCATGGCGCCCTGACGGCGGCGGGCATTGCCGTGGTCGAGCGGGTGGCGATCCCCGATGAACTGATTCCGGCCGATGCCCGCGTCGAGATGGACGCCAAGACGGCCGCCGGCTACTTCACCCCCATGGCGCCCCCGAGCGCCGCCGAACTGGCCCTCGCCAAGGGCAGGGAGCTTCACGCATGAGTGTTTTGACCGACCGCCCGGCCCCCGGCTGGCATACCCCGGTGCCCGCCGGGCACCCGGCCGCCAGCCTGCTCTCGGCCAGGGCGGTGCGCAGCCGCTGCAGCATCGTGATGGCCCAGGTGGAGGGCGGCCGCTCGCCCTTCTTCACCTGGCATCCGGAACACCTGCCCCTGTGCGCCGAATACGTCGCCCAGACGATCCGCCTCAACTACCCGGATCTGGACGTGCCCTACCACGCCCGCTGGCGCCACTTCGAGGCGGGCGGGGTGGATCGCTGGGGCGCGTTGAAGGCCCGCGCCGGGCTGGACGGTGACCCCATCGAGGCGGCCCGGGTGGCGGTGGACCTGGTGATCCCCAGCGTGTTGCTGGATGCCGGCGCCGGCCCCGACTGGCGCTACCTGGACATTCCCAACAGCCAGCGCCTGCCCCGCTCGGAGGGGTTGGGCGTGGCCAGCCTGGCGCTGTTTGCCAGCGGTGCCCTGTCGTCCGATGCCGGCCGGCCCCTGCGCTGCGATGCCGCCGCACTCATGGCACTGGCCCCCGAAACCCTCGCCGATGCCTTCCAGGTGGGGCCGGCCAACCCCCTGGTGGGGCTGGACGGGCGCCTTGCCCTGTTGCAGCGCCTTGGCGAGGTGATGGCGGCCACGCCGGCCGTGTTCGGCACGCCGGCCCGGGCCGGACGGCTGGTGGACTACCTGCGTGCCCACGCCGCCGGCGGGCGCGTCACCGCCTCCTTCATCCTCGAAACCCTGCTGCGCGCCCTGGGCCCCGTATGGCCGGGGCGCCTGCGCCTGAAGGGGGTTCCCCTGGGGGATTGCTGGGGGCATCCGGGGCCGGAAGACGGCCTGCTGCCCTTCCACAAGCTCACCCAGTGGCTCACCTATTCGCTGCTCGAACCCCTGGAGGCCGCCGGCCTGATCATCACCGGGCTCGATGAACTCACCGGCCTGCCCGAGTACCGCAATGGCGGCCTGCTGCTGGACTTCGGCCTGATCCAGCCCCGGGACGAACGCTTCTGGCACCACACCTGGACCATGGATGCGCCGGCCATCGTCGAATGGCGGGCGCTCACCGTCATCGGTCTGGACCGCCTGGCCGACGCGGTGCGCGGCGAACTGGGGCTGAGCCGTGAGGCCTTTCCCCTCGCCCGGGTGCTGGAAGGGGGCACCTGGTCGGCCGGCCGGCGCATCGCGGCCCAGCGCCGCCAGGGGGGCGGCCCGCCCCTGCGCCTCATCAGCGACGGCACCGTTTTCTGAAATCCCACGCGCCGGAGGACACCATGACCGCAACCGTCACCGTCATCGATCACCCCCTGTTGCAGCACAAGCTGTCCATGGCCCGCAGTGCCGACACCACCACCGACAACTTCCGCCGCCTGGTGCGGGAGATCGCCGCCATGCTGGCCTACGAGGTGACCCGCGACCTGCCCACGGAGCTGATCAAGGTCACCACCCCGGTGGCCGAGTGCGAGGTGCCGGTGATCAGCGGCAAGAAGCTGTGCCTGGTGTCCATCCTGCGGGCCGGCAACGGCATGCTCGACGGCATGATCGACCTGCTGCCCGGCGCCCGGGTGGGGCACATCGGCCTGTACCGCGACCCGGAGACCCTGGAAGCCATTGAGTACTACTTCAAGCTGCCGGAAGACGTGGAAGACCGCCTGGTGATCGTGGTGGACCCCATGCTCGCCACCGGCAACTCGGCCAGTGCGGCCCTCTCGCGGCTCAAGGAGGCGGGCGTCTCCAGCCTCAAGTTCGTGTGCCTGCTGGCGGCGCCCGAGGGCATCGCCGCCCTGCAGGCGGCCCACCCGGACGTGCCCATCACCACCGGCGCGGTGGACAGCCACCTCAACGACCACGGCTACATAGTGCCCGGCCTGGGCGATGCGGGAGACCGCATCTTCGGCACCAAGTGACGGCAACGGCGCCCCTCCCCCGGGAGGACGGCCGGGGCGGGCGCATCCGCCAGCAGCAGGAGTGCGCCATCCTGCAGGCCGCCGAGCAGGTGTTTGCCCGGGCCGGCTTCCAGGGGGCCACCATGGCCGAGATCGCCCTGCGCGCCGGTCTGCCCAAGTCCAATCTGCACTACTACTTCGGCACCAAGGCCGAGGTCTACCGGGCGGTGCTCGGCCACATCCTGCGCCTGTGGCTGGCCGAGACCGACTGCATCACCCCCGACGCCGACCCCCGCGAGGCCCTGGGCCATTACATCGCGGCCAAGATGCGCCTCACCGCCGAGCGCCCCGACGCCTCCCGGGTCTTCGCCAACGAACTCCTCCACGGCGCCCCCGAGATCGGCGACTATCTGCGCGGCGAGCTGCGCACCCTGGTGGCCGACAAGGCGCAGGTGATCGAGGGCTGGATCGCCGCCGGGCGCATGGCCCCGGTGGACCCGGTGCATCTCTTTATCAGCCTGTGGGCGCTCACCCAGACCTACGCCGACTTCGAGACCCAGGTGTGCGCCGTGCTCGGCCGCCCGCAGCTCGGCCCCGAGGACTACCGGCGGGCCACGGCCCATGTGCAGGCCCTGGTGCTGCGCGGCTGCGGCCTTTGATCAAATCATGCAGCGAGGAGTGATGCCGTGTTCGACCTGATCCTGCGCCAGTGCGCCCTCCCCGATGGCCGCGCCGGCATCGACATCGGCATTCGCGATGGTCGCATCGTGGCCGTGGAGGCGGGGCTGGCGGGCGCTGCCGGTGAGGTCATCGACGTGGCCGGCCAGCTCGTTGCCCCGCCCTTTGTGGATGCCCATTTCCATATGGACGCCACGCTGTCCTACGGCCTGCCGCGGGTCAATCAGAGCGGAACCCTGCTGGAGGGCATCGCCCTGTGGGGTGAGCTGAAGCCCCTGCTCACCCAGGAGGCCCTGGTGGAGCGCGCCCTGGCCTATTGCGACTGGGCGGTGGCCAAGGGCCTGCTGGCCATCCGCAGCCACGTGGATGTGTGCGACCCGCGCCTGCTGGCCGTGGAGGCCCTGCTGCACGTGAAGGAGAAGGTCCGCCCCCATATCGATCTGCAACTGGTGGCCTTTCCCCAGGATGGCGTGCTGCGGGCACCCGGGGCGTTGGACAATCTCAAACGCGCCCTGGCCATGGGCGTGGATGTGGTCGGCGGCATTCCCCATTTCGAGCGCACCATGGCCGACGGCGCCGAATCGGTGCGCATCCTGTGCGAGCTGGCGGCCGGGCTCGGCCTGCCGGTGGACATGCACTGTGACGAGTCCGACGACCCGCTGTCGCGCCACATCGAAACCCTGGCCTTCCACACCCGGCGCCTGGGGCTGCAGGGGCGGGTGGCGGGCTCCCACCTCACGTCCATGCATTCCATGGACAACTACTACGTTTCCAAGCTGCTGCCCCTCATCGCCGAAGCGGGCGTGGCCGCCATCGCCAACCCCCTCATCAACATCACCCTGCAGGGCCGCCACGACACCTACCCCAAGCGCCGCGGCATGACCCGCGTGCCCGAGCTGCTGGCGGCCGGCGTGCCGGTGGCCTTTGGCCACGACTGCGTGATGGACCCGTGGTATTCCCTGGGCAGCGGCGACATGCTGGAAGTGGCCGCCATGGGCCTGCACGTGGCCCAGATGACCGGGCAGGACGGCATGCGCGCCTGCTTCGCCGCCGTCACCGACACGCCGGCGCGCATCCTCGGGCTGGCGGGCTACGGCATCGCCCCCGGCTGCCGTGCCGATCTGGTGGTGCTCCAGGCCGGCGACCCCATCGAAGCCCTGCGCCTGCGCGCCACCCGCCTGCTGGTGCTGCGCGCCGGCCGGGTCATCGCCCGCACACCGCCGGCCGTCGCCACCCTGAGCCTCCCCGGCCGGCCGGGATCGGTGGATTTTCGCCAGTCCCGGCAGGGCTGAGCTGCGGGCTTCGGTCATCGGCAGGCCGTTGATTCATCGCACGACGGGTGGCTGAAGTCGCCCCTGTCGGGATGGGTGAAGGACGCCCCGCGGCCCCGCTGCTTGCGGGGCTGTGCTCAGCCGGTGTGTTTCGATACGTAGCGCAGCACGCCGGCCGCATCGGGTTCGAGGCAGTGCACGTCCCACTTGCGGCCGTCGGGCGACGTGTCTTCGAGCTTCTGGGCAAGTACGACGCGTTGCCCGTCGGTGCGCAGATTGATCATGCCGTACACGGCCACGCTGCGTTCCAGATGCGACAGCAGGGTTTCCAGCTGGGCATCGAGGGCTGCCTTTTCGTCGGCGCTCGCGGCGGTCTGGCGTTTGGCGTAAAGCGCCCTGAATTCGGCTCGCAAGGCATTCGGGGTGCGGATGTTCTCCTTGCTGGAGCGGGCCAGCTCGGTACTGAAGATCAGCGGGCGCTCGCCCCGGGCGTGCTTGCCGAAGGCGCCGAGGGCATCCGGCCGGGGGTGGGCGTAGGGTTCGTTGTCGCCGCTGGAAATGACGGTTGCTGCCGGATTGACTGCCTGAAGGTAGAGCGAGGTGAAGTCTGCGCTGCCGTGGTGGCAGGCTTTGGCCACGTCCACCTCGAAGATCCGCCGGGCCGCGGCGAGAAAGGTCTCCGTCGTGGTATTGCCCGGCAGGGGCAGGCCGGTATGCGTCGTCAGCAGATGTTCTTCGGCGTCGCGGTTCAGATCACCGCCGAGAAGCACGCGAACCTTGCCATAGACGAGCTTGAGCACCACCGAATGGCCGTTCTTGGTGGGGCCGACATCGCCAAACCAGCGCAGCAGGCGTCGGCCCGCCACCTCGTCGGCCTTGGGGCCGAGGATTTCGATGGAGACGTCCTGGTCGGCACCGAAACCGGGCAGGTAGCGCCCCAGGGCGCCGGCACCGAGCATGGCTTCCACGCGCCCCGAGTCGAGGGCCTTCTTGAGCATTCGGGGATAGGTCTTGCGCCCCGTGAAGGCGGAGTCGGCCAGACGGCTGCGCAGGGTGTCGGTGTCGTCGAGGGTTTCGGCAAGGTAACGGACGCCCCCTTCGACCCGGGTCGGGCCGAGGCTGTCGGTGCCGCTGCGCTCAACGATGCCGTTGTGCACCACCCGCTCAAAACGGAATTGGGGTGACTCGAAGAGGGGCGTGAAGCCCTTGTAGTGGTCCTGGTCCGGGTGGGAGATGACGGCCGTGTCAAAGGGGATGACCTTCTTCGGATTGCTGCGGAGGTTGAAACGCCAACTCAGAAAACGCAGCATGTTGTCGGACTCCCCCGCATCCACCAGCATGAAGCGGTCGTCCGGCAGTACCAGGAAGGCGCCGTCACCCTGGCCGATGTCCACAAAACAGATTTCCAGCAGGCGCTTGGCCTGCAGGGATTTGGTTTGCATCCATCCCGGTGTTCCCCGTGCGCGAACCTGTTGCCAGCCCTTGGTCGGCGGCCCCAGCAGGGTGACGTAGTCGCCCCAGATCAGTTGCTGGGTTTTCTTGCTCCGGGTGCTCGGGGCTTCGAAGACGAAGGGGGCAGGGTAGCCGGCAAAGGCGTGATCGGTCATGGCAGTCTCCCGGGAGGGGCGGCGTGGGACTACAGGGTCATCATGTCCTTGGTGCACTCACCGATGTGGTTCGAGTTGATGATGATCTTCATCTCCAGATCCTGGCCGCCCTTGCGCACGGTCTGCTGGACTTCGGACTTCATCTTGCGCGGGGCGACGGTGTTGCTGATCTGCATGTCCACCGAATTGCCGTCGGCCATCACGCAGTTCATCTTCCAGGAGGCGCTGTTGGCCGCGCGCCTGGGGTCGGAGATGCTGCACTTGGCGCCCTTCTTCTCCATCTTGTCCTGGTCGATGCCCGGCGTGAGGTAAGGGTCCTTGGCCAGGAAATCCTTGGTCAGGCACACCCGGGTGGTGGACTCGGTGAGGGTCTTGGGGGGGCTGGAGGGGTTTTCGCGGGCCGTGATGACGGCCTTCATCTCCCAGCCGCCGGGCTGGACCGGGGCGTCGGCCATGGCCCCGGAGGACAGGGCGGCGAAAGCCGCAAGGATGACGCGGCGGGGCAGGGCAGAGGCGTTCATGGGGTAACCTGGGGGAAGATGCGGGTGGCGTCATGGTGCCACGGAAGGCCGGGGCCGGCAGTGACGGCCTGCATTCGTCCAGGGTGACCCATGACCGTCAGCCCGGCGTCCTAAGCTTCGCCTGCGGGTGCGTCGCGAAGGGCCTCGTAGCGCTGCTCCAGCTCCCGGCGCAGCTCCTTGCGGGCCAGTGCCGCGCGGTGGCGGCGCTTCTCTTCGGGGGTGAAGGGGCGCAGGGGCGGTACGGTGATGGGCTTGCGGTCCTCGTCCACCGCCACCATGGTGAAGAAGCAGCTATTGGCGTGGCGGACCACCTGGGTGCGGATGTCTTCGGCGATGACCTTCACGCCGATCTCCATGGACGAATTGCCGGTGTAATTCACCGAGGCCATGAAGGTCACCAGCTCGCCCACATGGATGGGCTGGCGAAACACCACCTGGTCAACGGAGAGGGTGACCACATAGCAGCCGGCGTAGCGCGCGCCGCAGGCATAGGCCACCTGATCCAGCAGCTTGAGGATCGCGCCCCCATGCACATTGCCGGAGAAGTTGGCCATGTCGGGGGTCATCAGCACCGTCATGCTGAGCTGATGGGCGGGGAGAGTCATTGGGTGCTCCTGGGCGGGAATCGGGGAGGAATGCCCATGATTGTAGGGGCGACTTCCGCCGCCTGCAGACTTTGCTGAGCGGCGTGCCGGTGGCCGGGCGTTTTGCATGGGTTAGAATGCGACCCGCCCGGTTTTCGGGTTTCCTGCCGGGCCGCGAAGCCACCTGGACTTTTGCGGGCTCCGGCACCTTCAGACTGGGCTCGCATGCATCGTGTCACTCGGTTTCATCGCATCGGCGCCATCGATACCCTGCGCGGGTTGGTGATGGCCCTGATGCTGGTGGATCATGTCCGTGAGTTTTTCTACCTGCACCGGCAGGTGGCCGACCCGATGGTGATCGGCGAGACGTCGCCGGAACTGTTCTTCACCCGGCTCACGAGCCATTTCTGTGCACCGGTGTTTATCTTCCTGACGGGGCTCGGGGCCTGGTTTCATGGCCGCCGCGACGGGGCGACGCGGCAGGGCACGGCGGCCTACCTGGCAAAGCGCGGCCTGCTGATGATTGCCCTTGAACTGACGCTGGTCAGTTTCGCGTGGAGCTTCACCTTTCCGCCGACGATCCTCTACCTGCAGGTGATCTGGGCCATCGGGCTCTCCATGCTGGCCCTGGCGGCCCTGTTGTGGCTGCCGGTGTGGGGGCAGGTGGCCCTCGGGCTGCTGATCATCGGCGGGCACAACCTGCTCGACAGCGTCCATTTTGCGGTGGGCAGCGCGGCCCATGTGCCCTGGGCGATCCTCCACGACCGGAGCATGATCGCCCTGGGCGAGGGTCTGCGTGTCCGCACGTCCTACCCGGTGCTGCCCTGGATCGGCGTGATCCTCCTTGGTCATGCGGCGGGTTCGCTGTACCGGTCGCAGGTGCTGCCCGAGCAGCGCCAGCGCTACCTGGCGCTGATGGGTGCAGGGGCCCTGGCCGGGTTCTTCCTGCTGCGCTTTCTCAACGTCTATGGCGACCGTGCCTGGGTGGAGGGGGGGACGGGTCTCGCAACGGTGATGTCCTTCCTGAACGTCACGAAGTACCCGCCCTCGCTGCTTTTCCTGCTGCTCACGCTGGGCGTCGGCATGCTGGCCCTGAGCCTGCTCGAACGCAGCCGGGCGTGGAATGTGCTGGCCTGCTTCGGCCGCGTTCCGCTGTTCTTCTACCTGCTGCACATCTTTGGGCTGCACCTGCTCTACCTGATTTTCATGGCGGTGCTGGGGCGCACCCAGGGCGATCGCTATGGCTTTGTCGAGGTGTGGCCGATCTGGGTGGTGGCCGGGGCTGCGCTGGTGGTCCTCTACCTGCCTTGCCGCTGGTTTGCGGGCGTGAAGCAGCGCAGTGGCGCGGGCTGGACGAGTTATTTCTGAGATGAAGCAGCGCCTTTCCGCCCCCCTGAAGGGCCTCGGAAGGTCGATCTCCGGTGTGCGGAGATTCCCGCTCGCCTGCCTCATCGTGCTGGCCATGCTGGCGGCCACGCTGCTGCCGGTGTCCCACGCCTACCTGCACCTCCATGGGGGCGGTGATGGTCCGGTGGCCGACTGTGTCCCCGCTGGGGGCTCCCCGTTGCCATGGGGCGCGGACGATCCCTGCCCGACCGCGCCGCGCACCCACGCCGACCACTGCCCCCTGTGTCTGCACCTGGCCCAGCCCCTGTTGCCGACGGCCGACCTCCCCGGTTTCAAGGCGGTGGCGGGGTACGGAGCATTCATCTTCCCCCTGGCCTTGCGTGCACCCGCCGGGCGGACCCCCTGGCTGATACCGGCCCCCCGCGCCCCACCCGCGTCTTTCTCCTGATCCGTCCTTCCAGTACCCGCCCTTTCCTCATCGCCCTGCCGCCTATCGGCATGCCGGGGGGAGAGGGTGTCGATCATCGGGCAGCCTTTGCCCAGGAGAAAGTTTGCGCTCATGAAAACGAAACTGCTGTCACTGGCGGTGTCATCCGCCCTGTCGTCCCTGTATTCCCCAGGCCATGCTGCCGCACCCGATGGCGATTCGGCCATCGTGCTCGGCGAGGTGGCCGTCCGTGCCCCGGCCAGCGGCCCCCTGCCGACCCACAGCATCCTGAGTTCCGTCGATATCCTCGGCGGCGACAAGGTGCAGGACAAGAACGTCATGAACAGCTGGGAGCTGATCGGGCAGATGCCCGGCATCCAGCTCACCGAAACCCGCATGGGGGCCGAGTCGGGCAAGGCGACCTTCCGGGCCTTCAATGGCGAGGGTTACATCAACGGCATCAAGGTGCTCATCGACGGCATCCCCAGCAACGTCAATAGCGGCAACCAGCGCTTCATCGACATGATCTTCCCCCTCGACATCGAGTACATCGAAGTCGTGCGGGGGACCAACGACCCGCGCTACGGCCTGCACAACATCGGCGGCAACATCAATCTCGTGACCCGCCAGGGCGGCAACTACACCGACGGCCGCCTCACCGTTGGCAGTTTCAACACCCGGGAGTTGCAGGTGGCGCTGGGTCGCGATTCCGGCGGCTGGTCCCAGAGCTACTTCTTTGCCAAGCAGGACACCGATGGCCACCGGGACCATTCCGAATCGGAAAAGTACTCGGCGAGCGCCAAGTGGTTCTACACGCCCACCGGTGCCGATCTCACCGCCGGCGTGATCGTGCGGGCCTACAGCCATCAGGCGGAGGAGCCGGGTTTCCTGACCGCCAGCGAGCTGGCCGCCAGCCGCAGCCAGTCGGCGGCGAAGAACGCCCGGGATGGCGACGATCGGGACATGAAGCACGTCAGCGCGCACCTCGACTGGCAGCTCAACCCCAGCACCTCCCTCAGCAGCAAACTCTACTTCAACACCTACACCGACGACCGCAAGGTGACCTTCACCAGCAATCCGGCGGGCTCCGCGCCCCGCCAGCGCCGCATGTGGGACGAGGACCAGACCGGCCTGATGACCACCCTGACCTGGCGCGCCAGCGACGCCCTGGTGATCGACGGTGGCTTCAACGTGGAGCACCAGGACAACCGCTACCGGCGCTATCGCTACGCCTACGCCGTCCCCACGGACTTCTCCAAGCCGGTTTCCACGTCGAACGATGACAGCTACACCCTGCGCAACCTGGGGGCCTATGTACAAGCGGTCATCAAACCCATCGACTCCCTGAAGATCATTCCCGGCTTCCGGGCCGACAAGTTCTCCGGCCGTACCGAACTTCACACCACCGGCGCGACGGCGTCCCTGCAGGACTACGGCTGGATCAGCCAGCCCAAGTTCAGCGTGGTCTATGGCGTGACGCCTTCAACCAGCGTCTATGCCAATTGGGGCCGCACGTTCCAGATCCTCACCGGTTCGCGGGCGCCGGCCTACCTCACCCCCGGCCAGGCCGAGTTCAGGCCGTCCATCAACACGGGCAAGGAGATCGGGGTCAAGCTCAAGCCCCTTGCCGATACGGAAGTCCGGGTGGCCGTGTGGCAGCAGGACGCCACCGACGAAGTGGCCAACATGCCGAGCACCGGCACCACCGTCGGCCTCGGCCAGACGCGCCGCAAGGGCGTGGACTTCCAGGCTACCGGCCGGGTGACGGACAAGCTCAAGCTGTGGCTGTCCCACTCCCTGCAGGAGGCCACGGTGCAGCGCGCCTTCACCGCCGGCGGTGTGTCCCTCGCCGGGAAGGAGGTCTTCTCGACGCCGCGCTACATCTCCAACGTCGGCGCCGAGTACCAGGCCACCGAAAAGTGGCGGATCAGCCTCCAGGGGCGTGCCCAGGGGAGCTATTACATCGACGACCTGAACGCCAAGGGCAAACACGGCGGCTTCGTGCTCTTCGATACCTCCGTGCGCTACGCCCTGACGAAGGCCGCCAGCCTGGATCTGCAGTTGAAGAACCTGACCGACCGCAAGTATGAGTACGTCTGGTACGACAACTTCTTCTGGCCGGCGGGCAGCGAGCAGCCC
>WBZX01002725.1_pt1 | contig 11815 bp, 13 predicted proteins | sample 5204211 | NCBI WGS metagenome assembly WBZX01 (sample SAMN12344362, study PRJNA552823) | activated sludge metagenome | biome: Activated sludge suspended growth; feature: Nitrification reactor; material: Wastewater; isolation source: activated sludge from nitrification reactor of wastewater...
GGAAGTTGGCGGCCTGGTGGCCGCGGCTCTTGCGGTGCTTGATGATCGAATAGAACATCACCCCGAACACGCCGATGAAGATCACCGTGCAGATCACCAGCATGAACCAGTGCAGCCACTGCTGTTCGGCGGCGATCTTGGTCACCGGCGGGTGCAGGTCGAGCTGGTTGACGGCCGGACCGCCCGGCAGGCTGTTGACGGCCAGAGCCGCCTGAGCGGCCAGCGTTGCACCCGCCGTGACGGCGATGCGCGCCAGCGTCGCGCGGAGTGATTTGATCGTCTTCATCGTTCTCACTTCAGTATTGATACCGCTCGAGCCGCGCCACCGCCGCGCCGCCATGACGTTCCCGGTGGCGCGAGCGAGATACTGCCCAGTCCCTCTCGTGGAAGCCCGACCCGGGCTTCGTCGCCAGCTTGCGGCGCGGCGTCGAGCCGCGCGGCATTCCCTGCTGACGTACTGCTTACAGCGATTTCACAAAGCACATCGATTCGATGTTTCTTTGATCCACTGCAAGAGTCTACCGCACCGATTTGGGATTTCGACTCCGTATCAACGCGCGCATGTCGCTCAGCGGCACCTGCGTCTCCTGCGAGACGGGCGCTTTGGGCGCGGCGCGGAAGGCGTGGCCGTAGGCCACTTCGAAGCTCAGGCTGATGCGGCCTTGATCTTGAGCAAGACGCCCGAGCTCGCGACGCAAGTGTTCGCGCCAGCGCGGCGTTCTGCAACCGGGAAAGCGCGCAGGCGAAGCATTGGCGCCGAGGCCGCGCAGCTCGGCGAGCAGCGCGTCGGCGTCACGCCATTGCAGCGTGAGCACCTCCTGGTCCATCACCGGATCGGCGAAGCCCGCGTGCACGAGCATGTCGCCGAGGTCGTGCATGTCGATGAAGTTGGGCGTGGCCGCGCCCCAGCCGAGGCGCTCGTAAAGGGCGCGCAGTTCGCGCAGCGTGCCCGGGCCGAGGCAGGAGAACATCACGAAGCCGTCGACCGCGAGCGCGCGCTGCCAGCGCGCGAACAGCGCCGGCGGGTCGGCCACCGCGTGCAGCATCATGTTGGCCCAGACCAGCTGCGCGCCCTGCGGCAGCTCGTCGCTCTCGAGCATCACGCGCGGCGCGTTCGATTGCCAGCGCTTGGGCGACCACCAGGGCCGCGCCAGTGCCGCCTCGCTGCGCAACTTCAGCGCCTCGGTCGGCTCCACCAGCACGCGCTGCGCCTGCGGGTAGGCCTGCGCCAGCAGCTCGCTGCCGGCGCCGAGCCAGCCCCACCAGTCGAGCAGCTGCGCGGGTTGCGCGCGGATGATCGCCAGCCGCTCGGCCATGCGGCGTGCGACTTCGCGATGCAGCCAGGGCGGTTCGTCGGCTCGGGCGAGTCGGCGCAAGCTCGCCTGCACCGCACGCGGATCGAGCCCGCGTGCAGTGGTGTCGGGGGCAGGCGGCTCGCTCATGGGCGGGCAGTATATTGAGCCGGTGCCCATCGCCTCGCCGTTCGCTGCCCTGCCCGGCCTTTGCAGCCTCTGCGGCGACTGGGGCCGCGGCGCCTTGTGCACGCGCTGCCGTGGCGAGGCGGCGCCGACGCGGCCGCGCTGCACGCGCTGCGCGATCGCGCTGCCTGCCACTCAGCGCCTGTGCGGCGCCTGCAGCACGGACCCGCCGCCCTTCGAGCGCACGATCACCGCACTCGACTACGCCGCGCCCTGGGACGGTTTGATCCGGCGCTTCAAGTTCCGCGCGCAGCCCGAACTCGCCACGCTGTTCGCGCAGCTGCTGCGCGAAGCGCTGCGCGACGAGCCTTCACCCGACCTCGCCCTGCCCGCGCCGCTCAGCGAGGCGCGCTTGCGCGAGCGCGGCTTCAACCAGTCGTGGGAGATCGCGCGGCGCCTCGGCGTAAGGGCCGAGGCGCGCCTGCTGCTGCGCATCCGCGACACGCCGCACCAGCTCGAGCTGCCGCCCGATCGCCGCGCGGCCAACGTGCGCGGCGCCTTCGCGGTCGAGCCGCTGCGCCGACGCGAAATCTAGGGCCGGCGCATCGCGCTGGTCGACGACGTGCTCACCACCGGCGCCACCGCCGCCGAGATGGCGCGCACGCTGCTCGCGGCTGGGGCGGCTTCGGTGCATCTGTGGGTGCTGGCGCGCACGCCGGCGCCGGGCTCGGCCTGAGTGAGTCGCCGACAATGCAAGCACCATGTTCAACATCGTGCTCGTGCACCCCGAGATCCCGCCCAACACCGGCAACGTGATCCGGCTCGCGGCCAATACCGGCTGCGCGCTGCACCTGATCGAGCCGCTCGGCTTCTCGATGGACGACAAGCTGCTGCTGCGCGCCGGGCTCGACTATCACGAGTACGCCAGCGTGCAGCGCCACGCCTCGTGGCAAGCCTTCGTCGCCGCCTGCACGCCCGCGCCTGAACGCTGCTTCGCCTTCACGACACGCGCGACACGTTCTTTCGCCGCGGTCGACTGGCGCGCCGGCGACTGGCTGGTCTTCGGTTCGGAAAGCGCCGGTCTGCCCGAGCCCGTGCGCGAAGGCTTCGCGCCCGCGCAGCGCCTGCGCCTGCCGATGCGCGCCGGCCAGCGCAGCCTCAACCTCAGCAACGCGGTGGCGGTGGCGGTGTTCGAGGCCTGGCGCTGCAACGGCTACGCCGGCGCGGCCGAGCCGCTGGCCTGATTCACTCCGGCTTGACGCCGGCCGCCGCGATCACCTTGGCCCAGCGCTCGCGCTCGCTGCCCATCAGGTTGGCGAGCGCGGCCGGCGCGGTGCCGGCGGCGCTGAAGTACTGGGAGAGCATCTTCGCGCGCAGCTCGTCGCTGCGCACGATGCGCACCAGCTCGCGCGAGACGCGCTCGATGATGGCCGCGGGCGTCTTCGCCGGCGCGAGCACCGCCTGCCAGGAGATCGCCTCGAAGCCCGGGTAGCCCTGCTCGGCGAGCGTCGCAAACTCCGGCAGCACGCTGCTGCGGCCCAGCGTCGAGACCGCCAGGCCGCGCAGCTTGCCGGCTCGCACCTGGCCCATCGCGATGCCCGGCACCATGAAGCCGGCCTGCACCTGGCCGGCGAGGATGGCGTTCACCACCTGCGGGAAGCCCTGGTAGGGCACGTGCACGAGATCGATGCCGGCGCGGCTCTTGAAGAGCTCCATCGCCAGATGCGCGGCGCTGCCGTTGCCGACGCTGCCGTAGTTGAGCGCGCCGCGCTGCGCCTTGGCGACGCGCACGAAATCGGCGAGCGTGTCCGCACCCAGCTTGGGGTCGACCACCAGCAGGTTGGGCGAGGTGGCCACCAGCGTGACCGGCGCGAGTTCGCGCGCCGGGTCGTAGGGCAGCGCCTTGCTCAGCAAGGGCGCGGTGACCAGCGGGCCCTGGATGGTGAAGAGCAGCGTATAGCCGTCGGGCTCGGCCTTGGCCACCATGCCGGTGCCGAGGTTGCCGCCCGCGCCCGGCTTGTTGTCGACCACCACCGGCTGGCCGAGCGCCGCGGCGAGCGGCTCGGCGACGAGGCGGCCGATGATGTCGGGCGAGCTGCCGGGCGGGAACGGCACCACCAGCTTGATGGGCCGCGCCGGCCACGCTTGTGCGAATGCCGGCAGTGCCAGCGTTGTGGCCGCGGCGGCCGTGGCGCCCAACAGGTGTCGACGCTGCATGCTCGTCTCCGTGAATCAGTGTTCGGGCCGCGCCTCGCGCCCCATCAGCGCCGCGAGCGCCTCGGCCGGCGTGACGCGCCCTTGCAGCACGCCAACCACCGCCTCGGTGATCGGCATCGCCACACCGAGGCTGCGCGCACGCTGCAGCACGGTGGGCGCGCTCAGCACGCCTTCGGCGACGTGGCCGAGTTCGGCGAGGATCTGCGGCAGCGCCAGGCCGGCGGCCAGACGCAGGCCGACCTGGCGGTTGCGCGACAGATCGCCGGTGGTGGTGAGCACCAGATCGCCCAGGCCCGACAGGCCCATGAAGGTCTCGGCGCGCGCGCCGAGCGCGAGGCCCAGGCGCGTCATCTCGGCGAGGCCGCGCGTGATCAGCGCGGCGCGGGCGTTCAGCCCGAGCGCCATGCCGTCGGCGATGCCGGTGGCGATGGCCATCACGTTCTTCACCGCGCCGCCGACCTCGACGCCGACCGGATCGCTGGAGGTGTAGACGCGCAGGCTGTCGCCATGGAAGGCCTCGACGGCGCGCTCGGCCAGCGCCGCATCGCTGCTCGCCGCCACCAGCGCGGTGGGCTGGCCGCGCGCCACCTCGATGGCGAAGCTGGGGCCGGAGAGCACGCCGCAGCGCAGCGCCGGCGCGACGTCGCGCGCGATCTCGTGGCCGAGCCGGCCCGTGCCTTCCTGGAAGCCCTTGCACAGCCACAGCACGCCTGCCGCCTCGGCGCCGATGCGGCGCAGCAGGCCTTCCAGCCCGGCCATGGGCGTGGCGATCACCAGCAGGCCATCGCGCGCATGCGCGAGCGTCGCGTCGAAGTCGCTGCTGATGGTGAGTGCCGCAGGCAGCGGCGCGTCCGGCAGATAGCGCGCATTGCAGCGTTCGCGCTGCATCGCGGCGGCCTGCGCCGCGTCGCGCGCCCACAGCTGCGTGGGCTGGCGCAGGCAGGCGCTCGCCGCCAGCGCCGTTCCCCACGCCCCGGCACCGAGTACCGTCAGGTTCATGGGTGGGGCGCGTCCTTGCTCAGTTGGCGCTGGTGATGATGCCGGAGCCGTTGCCGCCGGCCGCCTGGGCGCGCTGGGCTTCGAACATGGCCTGGAAGTTCACCTCGGCCAGCAGCACCGGCGGGAAGCCGGCGCGCGTGCAGACGTCGGAGACGATGGCGCGCAGATACGGATAGACGATGCCCGGGCAGGCGATGCCGATGATCTGGTCGACCTGATCGGCCGGGATGTTGCGGATCTCGAAGATGCCGGCCTGCTTGGCCTCGACCAGGAACAGCACCTTGTCGTTGACCTTGGTCGTGACCGTGGCGGTGACCGCAACCTCGTAGACGCCGTCGGCGATCGCCTCGGCGCCCAGGCCGAGCTGGATGTCGACCGCGGGCTGCGCCTGCTCCAGCAGGATCTGCGGCGAGTTGGGCTGCTCCAGCGACAGGTCCTTCAGGTACATGCGCTGGATCTGGAACACCGGGGTCTGGTTGTCGTCGGCCATGGGAGTCTCTGTGGGTGTCGGCCGCCGGAAGTGGCGGCGAGCCGGGGATTATCAGCCCTGCAGCAGCGGCATCAGGGCGCCGCGCTGGTCGAGCGCGATCAGGTCGTCGCAGCCGCCGACGTGGGTGTCGCCGATGAAGATCTGCGGCACCGTGCGGCGCCCGGTGAGCTCGATCATGCGGTCGCGCTCGGCGGGGTCGAGGTCGACGCGCACTTCCTCGATCTGCTCGACGCCGCGCTGCTTGAGCAAGGCCTTGGCGCGCACGCAGTACGGGCAGACCTGGGTGGTGTACATCTTCACGGCGGGCATGGCGCGTCCTCTCTCAGGCCGACTTCTCGACCGGCAGGTTGGCCTCGCGCCAGGCGGCCAGGCCGCCGGCCAGCACATGGGCCTGCTCGTGGCCGGCCTTGCGCAGCAGTGCCGCAGCGCGCCCCGCGCGCGCACCGGAGGCGCAGATCAGCACCACCGGCACCGCCTTGTTCTTGGGCAGGTCGCTCGAACCTGCCAGCGAGCCCAGTGGCACGCTCTTCGCGCCGACGGCGTGGCCGGCCGCATATTCGGCCGGCTCGCAGACGTCGATCAGCACCGCCTTCTCGCGGTTGATGAGCTGCACCGCCTCGGCCGGCGAGACGCGCCCCATGGCGCCGCCGCCGGCGAGCTTGGGCCACAGCAGCAGCCCCCCCGAGACGAGGGCCGTGAGGAACAGGAACCAGTTGTCGATGAAGAACTTCAAGGGGGCCTTTCGGCGGCTGCCGGGCAAAGTGCGAATTATAGAATTCGCTCTCCTCGCGCCCGGGTCCGCCCCGGCCAATCCCCCACCGACTGCCCCCTGCCCCGCCATGTACAAGCTCGTGCTGATCCGCCACGGCGAATCGACCTGGAACCTCGAGAACCGCTTCACCGGCTGGACCGACGTCGGCCTCACGCCCGCCGGCGTGGTGCAGGCGCAGTCGGCCGGCCGGCTGCTGAAGGCCGAGGGCTACGAGTTCGACGTCGTCTACACCTCGGTGCTGCAGCGCGCGATCTGGACCACCTGGCATGCGCTGCACGAGATGGATCGGCACTGGCTGCCGGTGATCAAGAGCTGGCGCCTCAACGAGCGCCACTACGGCGCGCTGCAGGGCCTGAACAAGGCCGAGACGGCGAAGAAGTTCGGCGACGAGCAGGTGCTGGTCTGGCGCCGCAGCTACGACACGCCGCCGCCGGCACTCGAGCCCACCGACCCGCGCTGCGAGCGCGGCGACCGCCGCTACGAGAAGCTCGCGCCCAGCGAGGTGCCGCTGACCGAATGCCTGAAGGACACGGTGGCGCGCGTGCTGCCCTACTGGAACGACACCATCGCGCCGGCCATCCGCGGCGGCCAGCGCGTGCTGATCTCGGCGCACGGCAACAGCATCCGCGCGCTGGTGAAATACCTGGACGGCATCTCCGACAACGAGATCGTCGGCCTGAACATCCCCAACGGCATCCCGCTGGTCTACGAGCTCGACGCCGCGCTCAAGCCGATCCGCCACTACTACCTGGGCGACGCGGAAGCCGCGGCGCGTGCGGCAGCGGCGGTGGCCAACCAGGGCAAGGCCTGAGCCGGGCCCGAATCACTCGGGGATGCCGAACAGCCGCTCCGGCGGCAGGCGCAGCACCATGTTCTTGTCCGGCGCCAGGCCGGTGATGGCGAACTCCGCCCGGGCCGTGTCGCGCAGCACGGTGTTCACGCTGGGCATGCCATGCCGGTCGGTCACGCTGGCGGCCAGCGGCGTGCGCGCATCGGCCGCACGCCGCACCACCACCGCGAGCTCGCCGGACTTGAGCTGCACGAACTCGCCCGGCGGATAGATGCCGAACTCCTTGATGATGGCCGCCGAGACCGGCGCGCCGCCGCTCTCCTGGTAGAGCTGGCGCGCCGCCACCTGCGTGGCCAGCGGCGCACGCAGCGCACGCGGCGCCATCTTCGCCATGAAGACGTCGATGTAGCGCAGCACCGTCGGCAGTTCGCCGACCTCGTTCAAGCCATCGGGGTAGCCGCCGCCTCCGGCGCGCTCGTGGTGCTGCGCCACCGCCTCCAGCCAGGCCTCGTCGGCCACACCGGCGGCGCGCAGCATGGTCACGCCGGAGCGCGGATGGGCGCGGATCATCTCCATCTGCGGCGCGGTCGGCGGCGCGCCCTGCGCCGCCATGCGGCCCTGCAGATCGAGGATGGCGATGTTCATGCTCAGCGCAGCGCGCATCAGCGTGTGCGTGCGCGCCTCGTCCCAGCCGAGCCGGCGCGCCATCAGCAGCCCCACCAGCGCGCAGTGCACCGAGTGCGCGAGCGCATAGATGCTCAGCCGCTTCGGATCCTGGCGCACGGTGAGCCAGATGGCGATGTCGGGGTCGCGCAGCGTGAGCGCCTCGACCTGCTCGCGCACCGCCTCGAGCCGCGCCACGAAGCCCTCTTCGGCGACGCTGCGCAGCGCGCGGTCGAGCTGCCACAGCAGTTGCTCCCACTGGCCGAACAGGCTGACCGGCCGGCGCTTGCCCGCCTCGGCCTGCGAGGCGGCGGCGCGCACCTCCTCGATGTCGACACTGGCGCCGCGCGCCAGCAGTGCGGCGAGTTGCTCCTCGCCGGTGATCACGTGGCCGCGTGCCAGCAACAGCTTGCCGTGCTCGTCGCGCACGCCCCAGGGCAGCGGCTCGCCGAGGCGGACCTGGCTCTGGACGAGCCTCAGCAATTGCATGGCGATTCTCCGCGCGGACGGTACGGCCCGCAGTATGCGAGGCGCTGGTTCAATCGTAATCGGCGATTGCCCGCGCCAGCAGGGGCGCAACCGTGACGATGTTGCTGGCGTGCGGCACCGCGTCGGTGCTCCAGATGCGGCGGATGCCGGCCGCGTGCAGCCGCTCGACCGCCGGCGCATCGAAGAGCGCATGCACGACCGCCGCGTCGATGGCGGCCACGCCGCGCGCGCGCAAGGCCTGGGCAGCCTGCACCAGCGTGTGGCCGGTGCTCGCCACGTCGTCGACGAGCACGACTTCTCGGCCGGTGAGATCCATGGGCGGCAACTCGACCTCGACATCACGATCGCCGTGGCGCTTCTTGCGGCAGACGATGCCCTGCAGCCCGGTCGCCGCGCCGGCGGCGCGCACCCACTGCTCGGCCTCCTCGTCCGGCCCGACCAGCAGCGGCCCCGTCCCGGCCGGCCACTGCGCGGCGATCCATTCGCCGAGCAGCGGCGCCGCGCCGAGCGCGATGCCGCGCGAGCCCGGCATCACCTCGTCGAGCGAGGCGATGCGGTGCAGGTGCGGGTCGATGGTGACGACGCGCTCGAACAACTCGCCGAGGAAGCCGGCGACGATGCGCTGGCTGATCGCCTCGCCGGGATTGAACTCGATGTCCTGGCGCATGTAGGCCAGGTAGGGCGCGGCGAGCGTGAGGCGCTTCGCGCCGAGGCGGCGCGCCGTCTTGGCCGTGAGCAGCAACTGCACGAGGCGCTCGTTGGGCTGCTGCAGGCCGCGCAGCAGCAGCACGTGCTCGGGCAGCGAAGGCGGCAGCGTGAGCTTGATCTCGCCATCGGGGAAGCGGTGCGCGGCCACCATCGCCAGCTCGCAACCAAGCGCCGCGGCCAGCTTGAGGGCGAGGGCTCGTTCTTCGGCGAAGGCGAGCAGCATGGCGAACTCCTCAGGACTCGGTGCCGTTCGGATGCGCGGTGAAGTCGCGCGGCAGCTCGCCGGCCTCGCCGACACGGCAGCCGGGGTCGGCGGCGGCCTTGCGGCGCGCGTACTCGAGATCGGCGTCGAAGCGCGCAAACACGCGGTACAGCGGCTCGCCGGCGCGCACGCGCCCGCCGAGCCGGCACAGCAACTCGATGCCCGCGCCGGCCGCCTTGGGCGCGCCGGCCAGCTGCGCGATGCGCGCGATGGCGAGGTTGTCGATCGCCGTCACCACGCCGTCGGCCGGCGCAGCCACCTCGAAACTCAGCGGCGCCACCGGTGGCGCCTGCCAGTCGAAGGGGCGCTGTCCCTGCGCATCGATGATCTGGTTCATCTTCGCCAGCGCACGGCCGGAGTCGAGGATGTCGCGCGCGATGGCGAAGCCGTCACCGCCGCGCACGTCGGGGTCGAACTCGATCACGCGGCCGGCCAGGCGCAGCGCCTTCTGGCGCAGGTCCATCGGCGCGCCGGGGTCGTTCTCCAGCACCTGCATCACGTCGCGCGCCTCCAGCACCGGGCCGATGCCGCGGCCGATGGGCTGGCGCCCGTCGGTGATCACCACGTCGATCTGCAGCTGCAGCCGCGTGGCCACGTACTCGAACAGCTTCTTCAGCCGCTGCGCCTCCGGCATGCTGCGCACCTTGGCGCTCGGGCCGACCGGAATGTCGAGCACCAGGTGCGTGGAACCGGCGGCGATCTTCTTCGAGAGGATGGAGGCCACCATCTGGCCCGGCGAGTCGATGCCCAGCGGCCGCTCGACGGCGATCAGCACGTCGTCGGCCGGCGAGAGATCGGCCGTGCCGCCCCAGGCCAGGCAGCCGCCCGTCTCGCGCACGATCTGCGCCAGCCGCTCGAAGGGCAGGTCGACGTGTGCCAGCAGCTCCATGGTGTCGGCCGTGCCCGCCGGCGAGGTGATCGCGCGCGACGAGGTCTTGGGGATCAGCATGCCGTGCGCGGCGACGATGGGCACCACCAGCATCGAGGTGCGGTTGCCCGGGATGCCGCCGATGCAGTGCTTGTCGACCACCGGGCCGCCGCGCACCTCCTGGCGCCAGTCGAGGCGGCGACCGGCGGCGATCATCGCGTCGGTGAGGTGCAGCACCTCGTCGCGGTCCATCTCGAACTGGTTGGCCGCCACCACGAAGGCGGCCAGCTCGATCTTCGTGTAGCGCATGCCCGCGATGTCGCGGATGATGCCGTGCAGGTCGTCGTGCGAGAGCCGCTCGCCGGCGATCTTGCGGTGCAGCGCGGCGATCGAGGCGGGCGGCTCGGCATGCTGCAGGCTGGCGGCGTGGCCGGCCGGCAGGCCCAGGCTGGCGAAGGCCTCCTCGCTCAGGCCCAGCTCGGTGGGGCCGACGATGCATTCGTCGTCGACGACATTGAGCACGGCCAGGATGGTGGCGCCATTGCCGCTCACCTCGACCTTGGACAGCGCCTGGAACCCTTCCGCGCGCACCGCAGTGCAATCGCGGTGCAGGTAGGCCACATGCTCGCGGAAGGTGTCGATGGCGACGCGCCGGATGCTCAGCGCCGCCGTTCCGTTCGTCATGCCCGCCCCTCCTTCAACCGGCCGACGATGAGCTCGCGCAGATGCTCGGCGAGCGCGCGCCGGTCGGCGTGGCGCGTGCCCAGCGCATTCTCGACGATCACCTCGGCGACCAGCTTGTCGGCCGTCACGGTGGCCCACAGCGAGGCGGCGAGGCTGGTGTCGCCGACGTAGCTCGGCGCCTGGCTCACCGCCGCGTGCGCGTCGCGGTAGCGCAGCACCAGCGGCTGCACCGGCGCCGCGGTGGCGATGGCCGCCTGCAGCAGGTTGGCGTGGAAGGGCAGCACGTCGTGGCCGTCGCTGGTGGTGCCCTCGGGGAATACCGCGACGATGTCACCCGAGCGCAGCGCCGCGGCGATCTGGTGCACCACGCGCAGCGCGTCGCGCTTGCGTTCGCGCTCGATGAAGAGCGTGCCACCGCTGGCCACCAGGTAGCCGATGAAGGGCCAGTGCCTGACGTCGGCCTTGGAGACGAAACGCGCCGGGTGCACGGCGTTGACCGCGAGGATGTCGACCCAGGAGATGTGGTTGGCGACGACCAGCAGCGGGCCCACGTGCATCGCGCCGCGCGCCTCGACGCGGATGCCTAAAGCGCGCAGCATGCGCGCCGACCAGCGCCCGACGTGGGCCATGCGCTGCGCGGGTGTGATGAAGGGGAACCACAGCGCGCAGATCAGCGCGCCGCTCAGCGCCTGCCACGACGCGGCGGCGAGGCGCCAGATCGCGCGCGCGAACCTCACCCGCGCTGGGCTTCGTAGGCCACGTGGCCGCCGACCAGCGTGGCGATCACCCGGCCCGGCAGCTCGTAGCCGGCAAACGGCGTGTGCTTGCCCTGGCTGCGCAGCGCGGCGGGCGTGACCGTCCAGTGCGCGGCCGGATCGAACAGGCACAGGTCGGCCACACCGCCCTCGACGAGCCGGCCGGTGCTCGAGCCCAGCGAGCCGAGCGACTCGCCCAGCACCGCCACCGGCCGCTGCGTCACGGTGGCCAGTGTCTGCGCCAGCGACAGGCCGCTGTCGGCGCCCCACTTGAGCGCCAGCGAGAGCAGCAGCTCCAGCCCGGTGGCCCCCGGCTCGGCCTCGGCGAAGGGCAGGTTCTTGGCGTCCTCGTCGACCGGCGTGTGGTCGCTGACCAGCGCGTCGATGGTGCCGTCGGCCAGACCAGCGCGCAGCGCATCGCGGTCGCGCTGCTGGCGCAGCGGCGGCGTGACGCGCATCGCGGCGTTGAAGTAGCCGATGTCGACGTCGATGAGATGCAGGTTGTTGACGCTCACGTCGCAGCTCACCGGCAGGCCCTCGGCCTTGGCCGCGCGCACCAGGGCGACGCCGGCGGCGCTGCTGAGGCGGCACAGGTGCACGCGTGCCTTGGTATCGCGCACCAGCTCGAACAGCGTGGCCAGTGCGATGGTCTCGGCGATCGCCGGCACGCCAGACAGGCCCATGCGCGTGGCCAGCGGAC
>WBZX01002446.1_pt1 | contig 11807 bp, 11 predicted proteins | sample 5204211 | NCBI WGS metagenome assembly WBZX01 (sample SAMN12344362, study PRJNA552823) | activated sludge metagenome | biome: Activated sludge suspended growth; feature: Nitrification reactor; material: Wastewater; isolation source: activated sludge from nitrification reactor of wastewater...
GCTTCACCTGCTGGCCGTCATCAGCATCAACCTTGCCATCGTTAACTTCCTGCCGATTCCCGTGCTGGATGGTGGGCACATGGTGCTCCTCATTGCTGAGAAGATTCGAGGCAAGAAGCTGAGCGAAACCTGGGAAGTGATCATCACCTACATTGGCCTCGCCATCGTGTTGACGATGATGCTTGGCACCGTGTTCCTTGATCTCACGAAGTATGCGTGGTTCAAATCGCTCTTTGGATGGTAATCGAATCGGTTCTTTATCACAGTGAGAACGATCATGTGTCAACGATTGGCTGCACTCATCACCTTAGCATTGATAACAGTGTCCTTCACCACTGCCGATGAAGGACCCAGTTGGCAATCAATGGTGAAGGCGGGATCATCGGCTTTGCCAACTATCCTCAGACAACTCGAAACCGCCAACCCGACCAAGGCGAACGTCCTGCGAACGGCTGCTGATGCCATCGTCGAGAACGAGTTGGCAGCGGGACGGAAACTCGATGTCGCTGGCCTGCAAGCTTTCCTCAAAGATCAGAAAAACAACCCCCGCAGCAGACGCATGGTCTTTGAATGGCTTTGCAAGACCGATCCCACCTTCAAGGATCAATGGACACCAGCGTTCATCAACGATCCCAGCCTGGAACTGCGTCGTGATGCAGTTGCTGCTGCACTGGCCAAGTTGCCTAAGGAAGGCGACCGCAAGGCTGGCCTGCGTGCTATTCTTGCCAGCACCCGTGACCGCGATCAGGTCGATGCCATTGCCAAGGAACTCAAGGGCCTGGGTGATGAAGTCGATCTCGCTGCCCACTTCGGGTTTGTCCGGAACTGGTCGGTACTCAGCACCTTTGACAACACCAACGAGAAAGGGTTTGCAGCTATCTATGAACCCGAAAAGAAATTCGACTGGAATACACTGCCCACAGGTAAAGACAAAAAGCCTACCGAATGGAAGAAGCTGACATCGACAGATCCGTACGGCAAGATCGATCTCGCCAAGGGAATTGGCAAGCACAAATCAGCTATCGCCTATGCAGTGACCATCGTCAAAGCCGATAGCGAAACCAAGGTTGATCTGCGAGCCAACAGTTTGAACGCACTCAAGGTCTGGCTTAATGGCAAGGAAGTGATCGCCCACGAAGAATATCATCATGGGGACAACATGGATCAGTACATCGGTCAGGGCACGCTGCAACCCGGCGAGAACATCATCATGGTGAAGGTCTGCCAGAACGATCAGAAGGAACAGTGGGCTCAGAGCTGGGAGTTCGCCCTGCGAGTATGCGATAACCTGGGCACCGCCGTCAAACTGGAAGTCGTTCCAACACCAGTGAAGTAAACCCAACTCTTGTCCCCGGTCTCCGACCGGGGACACACTGCAACACCGGCTCCGCCGGTAGTCAAACAAAACAGCATCTCATCATTCATACCGGCGGAGCCGGTCATACACCACATCCCCGGTCGGAGACCGGGACGAGAGACTAGACAATGCGATACCTCACTTCACTCTTGTTGTTGATATCAGTTACCTCCCTCTTTGCGTCCGATTGGCCGGGCTACCGTGGCAACGGTACTGCTGCTGCCAAGAGCACCGTGCCGTTAGCCTGGAGCAAGACGGAGAACGTCCTGTGGACAGCACCACTTCCCGGACAAGGCCCTGCCAGTCCCATCGTGATTGGCAATAACGTCTTCGTCACAGCCAGTTCTGGCTTCAAGCAGGATCGCTTGCACGTCTTTGCCTTCGATGGAACGACTGGCAAACAAAAGTGGGAACGACAACTGTGGGCCACCGGTCGCACCGAATGTCATCCCAAGTCAGCGATGGCTGCTCCGACACCGACTGCTGATGCGGAACGAGTCTATGCCCTGTTCGCCACCGCTGACCTCATCTGCTTCGATCATCAAGGTAACCTGGTCTGGTATCGCCCACTGACACAGGAATACCCGAGCATCAGTAACCAGGTTGGGATGGCGTCCAGCCCTATCCTGGCGGGCGATACTCTTGTCATCCCCATGCAGAACTCCGGCGAAGCGTCGTTCTATCTGGGTGTTGATCCCAAGACCGGCAAAGACAAATGGAAAGTGAAGCTGAACAAGGAAACGGCCTGGAGCACGCCTTGCCTGTTCCAGCAGGGTTCACGTTCACTGGTGCTCTATCAGGACGATCAGGGTCTACACGCCATTGATGCAGCCAGCGGCCAACAGGCCTGGAACTTCACCACTTTCAAGATGGGTGGCATCGTTGGACCATCGGTGATGGGTGACAAGGTGATTGTCGCTGGCGCAGAGTTCGGCGTGCTGAAGCCCGGTGCTGACGACACTACCCCACAGATCGTCTGGAAGACCACGAAGATGCGATTGGGGTACTGCACTCCTGTGGTTCACGGAGATAAGCTCTACACCCTCACCAACAATGGTGTCGTAAGTTGCCTGAAAGCCAGCGATGGCACGGTAGTTTGGCAACAGCGTGTTAAAGGAAACTTCGCTGCCTGTCCTGTGATGCTCGATGACAAGCTGCTGGTGGTGAACGAAGAAGGCACGAGCTATCTCATCGAGTCTGGCGAGAAGGAAGGCAAGATTGTTGCTACCAATTCGCTGGGTGCGGAGAATATGCTTGGCACCCCGGCCATCACTCCTGAACGCATCTACTTCCGTTCTGATGCCAAACTCTACTGTGTAGGCAAGAAGTAACTCCAGCTTGCGTGATAACAACCAACTAGCGTACCATGTCCACGTCGAAACACCTCTCTGCGGGAGAATCATTCATGTTGAAGAATCGCTGGCTACTCGCCGTCTTCTGTTTCTGCTTCGGTAGTCTAACTGTCCATGCTGACGAACTTGGGATTGGTGATGCTGCTCCCAAACTGGAAGTGAATAAGTTCGTCAAAGGCGAAGCTGTTTCCGAGTTCAAGCCGGGCCAGGTCTACGTAGTGGAATTCTGGGCCACATGGTGCGGACCGTGCCGAGCTGTGTTCCCCCATCTTTCCAAGCTGCAGAAAGAACATGGCAACAAGGTCGCTTTCATTGGAGTGAGCGTCTGGGAACGGGATGCTTCGCTGGTTGAACCATTCGTCAAGGAGATGGGCGACAAGATGAGCTATCGCGTCGCCATGGACAAAGTCGGCAAAGACGACGATGCCAGCGAAGGCCCGATGGCCAAGAACTGGATGACCGCAGCTGGCCAGCAAGGCATCCCTACTGCGTTCATCATCAATGGCGAAGGCAAAGTGGCTTGGATCGGCCATCCAGGCAAGATCGACAAGCCGCTCAAGGACGTAGTCGAAGGCAAATTCGACATCGCTCTAGCCAAGAAACTCATGCTGGCAGAGAAAACGCTGAATACTCGCATTCGTAGTGCTCAGCGAGAAGGGGCAGCAGCCTTGCTCAAGGTGATTGATGCAAGCATCAAGGAGACACCTGAGCTGGAATTAGAAGCTGGCCTCATGAAGTACAGCGTGATGGTTCAGGACAAAGACACCAAGCCTGAAGATATCATCAAGTATGGTACTCGGCTGGCTAACGAACTCTACAAGGACGACTTCGAAAAGCTCAATCATGTAGCCTGGGTATTGGTAGATCCCGAACGCAAGACCAAGGCCAGCAAAGCCGAGGCAGACCTTGCCATCAAGGCTGCTGAGCGATCTGTTGAACTGACCAAGCGAATGGAACACTCCGTGCTCGATACCCTGGCCTGTGCCTACTATGCAGCAGGCGACAAGGCCAAGGCTATCGAAACCATCGAAAAGGCTCTCAAGCTGCACAAAGACCCTGAGTACCAGGAACGACTGGAGATGTTCAAAAAGTAAACCATTGCTCACACAGCCATCACTTGATGGCTGTGTTTGTATTGCTTCACCCCTGGCATGGACGACCCCGATGATGAAGACCTTACTTACCTCTGTAATTCTGTTTGTCACATCATCGGTCATGGGACAGTTTGCGTCAGAACGGGATCAACCGGGCAGCAGCAAAGCAGCGAATGATCCTGTCAATGTGATACTTCGTGATCTGCAGGAAGCCCGTGAACTGGTGAAGCGTTTACCCGCTTCTCCACAACGTGATCGTCTGGAACTGCTGCTGACCCGAACCGAATTACAAGTCAAACAGCAGTCTGCTAACCTGGGGGGAGCCAAGCCCCATGCCATGTCGAACGAAGACTACTTCAAATTCATGGCCAGCTTTCGCAAGCAAGCGTTCGACAAGGACAAGTACACTTTCCTGGAGAACAACCTTGCGACACACTTCCTGACATCAGAGCAGGCAGCTGGCATCGTGAGGGAACTGAGCTTTGATACGGATCGAATCCGTGCTGCGGTGTTTCTGCACAAGCATGTTACCGATCCTGAGTACTTCTACCGGGTGCTGGATGTCTTCAGTTTTGAAACTAGCAAGAAGACGGTCACCGAACGCATCAAGGCCGGGAAGTAGCCCGCTTGGCCCAGCGTAGCTTAGCTGACCTCGACCGTGGATTATTCTTCTGTTCATCAAACCCCGGTCGGATTGGCTCATCCGCAATATATTCCTAGATACCCATTGCCCAGCCTTGCTTTACGGCCTGCTTCACCCGGCGATCTTCACCACTGTGAAAGCTGATGATCCCAGCCCGGCCACCAGGCCGTAACACCTGAAGCAACACTCGCAGCAAATGGTCGAGGTTAGCCAACTCTCGATTAACCAGGATACGAAGTACCTGGAATGTGCGAGCAGCAGGATGGGTCTCCCATTGATTCTTTCCCTTCTTCAGCTTGCGATTCTTGAGATTGATGCCGATGGCCCCGCTGATGATTTCACTCAGTTGTACCGTCCGTTCGACTGGTGCTATCTGCCGAGCTTCGACGATGGCTTTGCTGATCAGCTCTGCGTTCTCTTCATCACCTATTTCGACCAGTGCTTCGGTCAATGCAGCCTGGTTGATGGCGGCTAACAGCTCAGCAGCAGTCTTGCCTCGCGTCGGATCCATCCGCATATCGAGCGGACCATCTCGCATGTATGAAAAGCCCCGGCTCGCTTCATCCACTTGCATGCTCGACATACCCAGGTCAACCAGCAACACATCGACTCCATCGAGACCGTGTTCCGCAATGATAGTTTGCACGCTGGCAAAGTTGCCATGATGCAGATGGAAAGGAAGCCCGAGTGGCTGAAGCCGAGCACGGGCCTGTTCCAGGTTGATAGGATCAAAATCCGTGCCGATCAGTAGACCCGTAGGACCGACTGCATCCAGCAGTTCAAAGGCATGCCCGGCAAAGCCCAGCGTTCCATCGAAAGCTACTTCGCCCGGCTGTGGTGCCAAGCTCAGCATCACCTCACCCAGGAGGACGGGAACATGCTCACCATGAGGGGTGCTGCGGTACATGGCTTAGAGCTTTTCATGTGGTTGCACGGCCCAGTGCAGCTTCTGCCTGAGGGTGCTGTAGTAACTCTGGCCAGGCACTCGAACCCGGCGGAATTTTACCGGAGCCTGGGTAACGGTGATACGCTGGTTGGAAGTGAGAGGGAACTGCAACTGCCCATCCACACTGACAACCGCCGGGTTCGATCCGGGATGCAGGGCAATACCGAACTGCCGGTTCGCGCCATCGACAATGGGCCGATAGGTGAGTGCATGGCCACAGATGGGGGTAATCACAAACGCAGCTAGTTCCTGCCGAAGGATCGGGCCACCAGCGGAAAGGCTATGCCCCGTTGAACCAATGGGAGTACTGACAATCAAGCCATCACCGCTGAAAGTGGTGACAGGTTCATCATCAATGGACAGATCGATACGGATCAGATGCAGGGGCGGGTCAGCATGTACCACCATTTCATTGAGGCCGAGATATTTCTTCTGTGTATTCCCTTCGATGACCGTGCATTCGAGCATCAGGTGTTCGCTGAAGCTGATGCCATCGCGGAAGAGATGTTCCAGCACCAGCGGTGCATCTTCCTGTTTAACATCGGCCAGGAACCCCAGCTTGCCGAGGTTGATGCCCACCGTGGGAATCTGCTGGTATCCAAGGTGCTGGGCAGCCCGCAGCATGGTTCCATCGCCACCCAGTACCAAAGCCAGGTCCGCACTTGGTAACGGCAAAGATGGTGCATGGGCAAGGTTGATCACCCGCAGAATGGTCTGTCTTTCCAATGCTGGCTGTAGCCGTACCAGTTCAGCCTGCACTTCAGGCTTATCGAAATAACCAAAGATCATGATGCGTGGCATGTGGGTAGTTTACAGGCTCACGTTGACTTAGCCATGACTCCAACCTGTGGATATCTCACCTATCCCCTGATCTTTAACTGAATTACCCACACCACAATTCTGCATCCCACCCAGCCTCGCTATCCTCCACACGACCGGTAAAGTCTGCGTAATTTCATACTGTATGTTGCGTTCCTTGCCGATATACGCTATGGCGGACTCGGATTCGACCCGGGGGGGGCGAGTCTGTCCCGAAGTTAGGACGACTTCGGTGCAGGGGAAGGGGAGACATCATGCGTCGCTTGGACCGGTGGCGATGGATCGGGGCTGTACTATTTGCCTGTGGAGGCTTCGTTGGGTGTGCCCAGCATCACTTCATGACTGAAGCTGATTTCAAGCATCTCAATAAGCAAGCACTCTGTGGTGTGACCGGCCCGAACCTCGAAGAGGCAGCCGATTTGCCACGATCGCCTCAGCTGCCAGGCGTTCGTACTATTCTTAGCCCAGAAGCTAAGCAACGAGATATCAGCCTGGCGGAGTGCTTGGCCATCGCTCTCGAAAGAGGGCGTACGGGTGAAAACTTCCGCAACTTCAGCCAGGGCGGCTTACCACTATCCCCAGGCTCTGTCGGTGGTCAGGCGACCGCTACCGATGCTCTGCGTGTGTTTGCCTTTGACCCAGCCATTCGCGCTATCGATATCGAACAGGCGCTGGCCAAGTTCGATGCCTTCATGCGTAGTGGCATGACCTGGAACAAGGTCGATCGTCCTGTTGGTACCGCTCTCGATTCATTCCAGGGTGCCTTCGCACAGATCAATGCCATCGCTCAAGATACCGCCAGCTTCCAGACCAGTCTGGTCAAGCCACTCGCTACTGGTGGTCTCGCCGGCATTTCGTTCAACACCGACTACGAATATTCAAACTTGAATGCTCGAGTGAACCCGGCTTACCGTCCTGTCGCTACTCTGAGCGTCGAGCAGCCGTTGCTTCGCGGCTTCGGTGTAGGCATCAACGAACTGCTCGATGGCCATCCAGGCAGTTCACGCCAACAGGTTCCAACAGGTGGCCGAGTTCCAGGCATCCTGCTGAGCCGTCTCAATACGGAACAGGCCAAAATCGAATTTGAACGCCGGGTCAGTAACCTCTGCTATGCAGTGGAAGAAGCATACTGGCGGCTCGATGAATCGTTCTGGATCAAGTACAGCCGCGAAATTGCACTTCGTCAGGCACTGGAATCGTGGAACATTGCCAATGCCAAATACAAGGCTGGTAGCTCGACACTGCTCGATCTGAAAACGGTCGAAACCCAGTACCGTAGCTTCCAGAGCCAGTATGTTCAGGCATTGGGTGCAGTCCTCGAAGCTGAACGTCGGCTCCGGTACATCATTGGTTTACCAGCAGAAGATGGCTTCCGCCTGATTCCTGCGGATAAGCCAAATGAAGCTCCGTTCCGACCAGACTTCCAGGCTGCTGTGCTGGAAGCCCTCAATGAACGGCCTGATCTCAGGCAACAGCGTCTCGAAATCCAACGTAGTCATTTTGAAATCCTGCGAACGGAGAACAACCTCCTGCCTGACGTTCGAGCATTCGCCGACTATAGCTTAAACGGCCTGGGTGGCAGGCTCGATGGCGATGGTCCTAACAATGCCTTCGATCCCATCGTTCACAACCGGTTCCAGAACTGGACCGTGGGCGTCGTGGCAACCATGCAGTTGGGCTTCCGCAATGAACATAGCGAAGTGCAACGGGCCAAGTTCCAGTTGATGCAGCGTGCCATCGCTCTCGAAGAAAACGAAACACGCATCACTTTTGAACTGACGCAAATCATTCGTCAGGTCATCGAAACGCACCGAACGATCGAAATCAACAAAGGTCAACGGTATGCTGCTGCTGAAGTGGTCAAGCTTCGTGAGCAGGCTTACTTGGCAGGGAAGGAAACCATCAACTTCCTTCTCGAATCGCAGCGTGACCTGGCGGATGCTCTTCGTCAGGAACACAATTCGATTGCCAACTACAACATTGCCCTGGCTAACTTTGAGGCCATCAAGGGTACGATGCTGGCACACAACAATGTCAAGATCATGGATGGCCCGCTGCCTGATTGTGTTGAAACCAAGGCCAGTGAACACATGAGACAGCGGATGGGTGCAATCATCATCAGGGAAGCAAGCTCAGGTCCGCTCTTTGAAAAGACTGGTGGCATCACACTACCTACTGCAACGAACAACGTCTCTGTGAAAGAGATGAATAAGGCAATAGCTGAAATGCCTGCTCTTCCAGAGAAACTGGAAAGCAAGGAAGAACCCGTGCTGGTACCTTCCAGCAGTGGTCTGCTTCCACCAAGTGCTTCACCTGCTGGTGTAGTTCCCGTGGAAGCCACGGCACCCGTGGTTCTTCCCACCAGTGGTACCTTACCGGCTAGCAGCAAACCTGTCGTGCCTTAATGTAAGGCACACTGACTGCTCACCCTCGAAACTTTGCGTCACTTGTCACCATGACAAGTGACGTTTTTGTTTATTTGCTAGTCGTAGTAGATCTCACAGCACCTCGGCTTGTACAGCAAAACTCACCAGTTCTGTTGTCGGAAAATCGCTGTTCCTTTGTAACACTTACAACTTCACACCATTCTCTACGAATCGCTATGAACAGCGAAACGACCTTGCCGTGCATACCGGTTAGGTAAATGGCTGACTCTAGGGAAAATGCAGTCCTCAGTTTGGAGTGTTGCCTCCTATCGTGCAAACTTGCCTCAGGTACTCTGCACGGAGCAGAGCGCCATGATTCCACTTGATGGAAACATCTCACGAGGAGTTGCTGCCATGTTGTCCACGCTCTGTCGTTGGGCCGTTGCTGTTGTCAGTCTGTGCGCGATGATCGTGCCCGGCTCGGCAAACGCCTGCGGTGGTTGCGGGGCGTCGGCCTTCCAAAGCTGCTGCGCACCCGTTGTCACCTGTTACCCGAAAATCCGTTATCGTACCTGCTACGAAACCGTTGTCGAATCGGTTCAGCGTACGGTGTATCGCCCCTGCTACAGCACCAGCTACGTGCAGCAGCAGTACACCACCTGCAAGCCTGTGTACGATACCCAGATGGTGACCCAGAAGTACACCGTCTGCCGACCAGTGGTCGAATGCTACGATGTGGTGCAGAATTACACTGTCTGCCGACCTGTATATGAAACCCACAACGTCGAACAGCGACATGTGGTCTGCCGACCTGTGTACGAACAGTTCCAGGTGCCTTACTGTTACACCACCTGTAAGCCAGTGTACGAGACTCATACGCGCGATGTGGTGGAATGTCACTATCAAACCGTGACCGAAACCAAGTACCGCAGTGTGCCTCAGTACTTCCAGCGACCTGTCACGACGATGGTGACCGTCGCCAAGATGACCTACGAAACCCAGCAGGTTCCGTACACAGTTCCAGGCGAATGCCACACCCGCGTCGAACAGATTCCAGGCGAATGCTACACCGATCCCCAGACCGGGGCCAAGTGCACCAAGTCACCAGCTTGCCGCACGGTCACCTGCCAGATGCCTCCTCGCACCTGCTTCCGCACGATCTGCGTACCCAAGCAAATTTGCGAACAAGTGCCTTGCACTCGCATGGTGCAGGAATGCCGGATGGTTCAGGTTCCTTACCAGGTTTGCCGACAGGTTCCTGTCCACACTACTCGTAAGGTGAACTACACCACCTGCCGCATGGTACGTGAACAGCACACCCAGATGGTGACCCAGACTCGTTGCCGCATGGTTTCGGAAACCATCTGCAAGCAAGTACCTGTGACCACCTGCCGCATGGTGTCCGAACCACGTCAGCAAGTGATTAAGTGCCAGCGAACCAGGATGGTGCCTGAAGTGATGGAACGCCAGGTTCCTGTCACCACCTGCCGCATGGTTCAGGAAGTTCACACCCGCCAGGTGCCTGTGACAACCTGCCAGATGGTGCCTCACACCTTCTGCGAAACCCGCTGCCGCAAGGTTGCCGTTCGCGTGCCTGAGTGCTGCAACTAGTAGCCAGGATAATCGCAAAGAACTTGTAGCCGTGGTGAGAGATCACCACGGCTTCTTTTGTTGATAGCACTTCGTACTTACATCCTAACCAGTCAGATTGAGCGAATCGTTTGGCAGACACTTGTCAGTCGATAATATTGTCAGTGCCGTAGTTAAGCCCATCTCTGTAACCAGCAAGTTGTTGCAATAGCAGCCAGTCTGATGGGCGCTCTATTCGTAAATCAACCTGAGTTGTGGCTTTGGAAGTTGCGATTCTTCGCACAGACGCATCTGCCATGGCAAATACCACGGTACTACGACCTTCTAAACCATGCTGCGAACTGAACCGATACCAGATAGGTCCTTCCTCTGGCGCATTCTTCCCTAACGGTGGCACAGTCAGACTGTCGGGCGATTTCTGAGTACGTTTACCTAATCCATAGGCCGTTCCTAGAGAACCTGCACCCATCCACGTGTAAGCCAGCCTCCCCGCTTCAGCTCCATACTCACCCAGCATCATCGTGTTGCTTGTTCCATCACATACTGTCAACTGGCCGAGCGTTAGTTTGGACCGATTCGTGAGACAGCCTCGGAAACGATGCCAGGAGAATGGCTCCTTGTCCTCTTTATCAAAGCTGCCTGCTGCTCCAGCTACACCCAGATAGTTGGTACGTCCCAGTTGCTCAGCCCCTGGAAAACTGACGTAAGAGAACTTGCCATTGTTGATCTGTAGGTTTGCGATGCCTTGCTTGATATCCCAGTCGTACAAATCATCTGCTGGGCATTCGAGGAACTTGAATCGCATCTTCCCTGTATTACTGGCGAGATTTCCGGGTTGAGTCCACCAAGGCATCGATTCTGTCTGCAAATCGATCTTGATTGGCGATTGACCGGCTTGGGAAGCATCCGGAACCGGCCAGGTTTGGGCTGAATTCACCAGCGACTTGCTGGTTCCTTCATTCGTCAGGTAAAGCAACAGCAGCGGAATAAACCCGGTATGTGGACCACGTTCACTGACGTACTCGCTTGGTCTCTTCTCGCTGACGACCGCACTGTAATAGCCCGAAGGAAGATGCCTATAGTCATTGTGATATTCATGGATAGCTATTGCAACCTTACGCAAGTTCGCACTGCAATCGTGATGGTAAGCACCACTACGAGCAACTTGAATAGCGGGCAGCAGCAAAAGCCCCAGGAATAGCAGGCAAGCAATAAATACAGCAGCCTGAATGCGTTTTTGCACAACAGATACCTCATTCATACCGTTCAACGATTATCCGTAGTCTCCATGAGAAGACGCAAGCTTAATTCCAACAACCCACAAACCTTCCCCCACCTCTCTCGCCATTGTTGAAATGAATCGAAGATAGCAACAGTTCGCCAGCTTACCTGGTCCATGAACATCGAATTGTTTTTGCTCATCGCATGCCAGCTTCCATAGTTGAGGTACTGCTGGGGGAACAGCACATGCGTTTGGCGATCATCGACTATCATTTGCGTCAGCCTGACCACCGGGTGTGTGCCCAGGCCAAGGCGTGGGGGCTTCCTGCTCTCGAACTCACCCGCAGTGCCTTGCTGCCAGAACGTCGTTGGCTCGGCCAGCACGATGGTGCTTCGCGATGGTACAGTGCTGCGATGGC
>WBZX01002726.1_pt1 | contig 11806 bp, 8 predicted proteins | sample 5204211 | NCBI WGS metagenome assembly WBZX01 (sample SAMN12344362, study PRJNA552823) | activated sludge metagenome | biome: Activated sludge suspended growth; feature: Nitrification reactor; material: Wastewater; isolation source: activated sludge from nitrification reactor of wastewater treatment...
GTGGCGGCCGAAGCTGCCAAGGTAGCCGAACAGGCGCGTCAGCAGGCGGCTGCGCAGGCCAAGACGCAACCAGCGTCCTCCGAGAAAGGTACTTTGCACAAGCGCCCCGATGCGCCGGGCAAGGATGCCAAAAAGGGCGGTAATGGGCGTGCCGACGACAGCCGCAAGAAGCCGGGCATCAAGACCCGTTCGGCCGATCCGGGTAGTTCCTGGAAGAGTGGACGCGGCGGTCACAAGAAGCATGGTCAAGCTGCAGATGACGGCCAGGGTAGCTTCCAGGCGCCGACCGAGCAGGTCGTGCGCGAAGTGCACATCCCCGAAACCATTTCCGTTTCCGATCTGGCGCACAAGATGGCGGTAAAGGCCATCGAAGTCATCAAGGTCATGATGAAGATGGGTTCGATGGTCACCATCAACCAGGTTCTGGATCAGGAAACTGCGATGATCGTGGTCGAGGAAATGGGCCACAAGGCGTTTGCAGCCAAGCTGGACGATCCGGATGCCTTCCTCGAAGACAATTCGGCGCACAAGGATGTGCCGCTGGAGCCGCGTGCGCCGGTCGTTACCGTGATGGGCCACGTCGACCACGGCAAGACCTCGCTGCTCGACTACATCCGTCGTGCCAAGGTGGCGGCGGGCGAAGCGGGCGGCATTACCCAGCACATCGGTGCCTACCACGTCGAAACTGATCGCGGCATGATCACCTTCCTCGATACGCCGGGTCACGAAGCCTTTACGGCGATGCGTGCTCGCGGCGCCAAGGCAACCGACATCGTTATCCTGGTCGTGGCGGCCGACGACGGCGTGATGCCGCAGACCAAGGAAGCGATTCATCACGCCAAGGCAGCCGGCGTACCGCTGGTCGTGGCGGTCAACAAGATCGACAAGCCCGATGCCAACCCGGATCGCGTCAAGCAGGAACTGGTCGCCGAAGGCGTCATTCCGGAAGAGTACGGTGGAGATTCGCCGTTCTGCCCGGTGTCGGCCAAGAAGGGTACCGGCATCGATGAATTGCTCGAACAGGTACTGTTGCAGGCCGAAGTGCTCGAACTGACCGCGCAGAAGGATGCGCCTGCCAAGGGCCTGATCATCGAAGCGCGCCTAGACAAGGGGCGTGGTGCGGTGGCGACCATGCTGGTGCTTTCCGGTACCCTGAAGCGTGGCGATGTCGTGCTGGCCGGTCAGGTATCCGGTCGCGTCCGCGCCATGCTGGATGAAAATGGCAAGCCGATCAACGAAGCCGGGCCGTCGATTCCGGTCGAAATCCTTGGCTTGTCGGATGTCCCGGCAGCTGGCGAGGAAGCCATTGTCCTCACCGATGAAAAGAAGGCGCGCGAAATCGCCTTGTTCCGTCAGGGCAAGTTCCGCGACGTCAAACTGGCCAAGCAGCAGGCGGCCAAGCTGGAAAACATGTTCCAGCAGATGGAAGAGGGCGAGATCAAGACTCTGCCGTTGATCGTCAAGGCCGACGTGCAAGGTTCGCAGGAAGCGCTGGTGCAGACGCTGGCCAAGCTTTCCAACGAAGAAGTCCGGGTGCAGATAATTCACGGTGCCGTTGGCGCGATCAGCGAATCCGACGTCAATCTGGCGCAGGCTTCGGGGGCTGTCATCATCGGCTTCAACACGCGGGCCGACGCCGGTGCACGCAAGCTGGCCGAGACGTTTGGTGTCGATATCCGTTACTACAACGTGATTTACGATGCAGTCGACGAGGTCAAGTCGGCGCTGTCCGGCATGCTGTCGCCGGAGAAGCGCGAACAGATTATCGGCATGGTCGAGATTCGTCAGGTCTTCCATGTTTCCAAGGTTGGCGCCATTGCCGGCTGTTACGTTCAGGAAGGCGTGGTCAGGCGCAATTCGCGGGTCCGTCTGCTGCGCAACAATGTGGTGCAGTGGGATGGCGAACTGGAATCGCTCAAGCGCTTCAAGGACGACGTCAAGGAAGTTCGCAGCAACTTTGAATGTGGTTTGTCGCTTCGGAATAACAATGATATTCAGGAAGGCGATCACCTCGAAGTCTACGAAATCCAGGAAATTGCGCGTTCGCTGTAATGAAAAAAAAAGGATTTCAGCGCAGTGACCGGGTCGCGGAGCAGGTACGCCGCGACCTCGCCGACCTGATACAGAACGAGCTGAAGGATCCGCGTGTCGGCATGATTAGCCTGACGGCAGTCGAGTTGACGCCAGATTACGCGCACGCCAAAGTCTTTTTCACGACGCTCGACACCGAGCATCTGGAAGAAGTCGAGCGTGGTTTGAAGCGTTCGGCGGGCTTCTTGCGCCGCGAACTGGGGCGGCGGATTCATATCCATACGCTACCCGAACTGCATTTCGTCTACGACAACTCGCTGGAGCGCGGCGCCAGCATGTCCTTGTTGATCGACAAGGCGGCGGCGTTGAGTGACCAGACGCCGGAAGACTGAGCGTCAATGCAAGTCAAAAAGACCTGGAAACAGGTCGATGGCGTATTGTTGCTCGACAAGCCCATCGGCTTGACTTCCAACGATGCCCTGCAGAAGGCGCGCCGGCTGTTTTCGGCAGCCAAGGGCGGTCATACGGGAACGCTCGACCCGCTGGCGACTGGCTTGCTGCCGCTTTGCTTCGGCGAGGCGACCAAGTTTTCCGCCGATTTGCTCGACGCTGACAAGACCTACGAAGCAGAACTCAAACTGGGCGTGATAACTGACTCCGGTGATGCCGAAGGCCAGATTATTGCGTCGGTTGCGGTCGACGTCGAAAAAGAGGCAATTTTCAAGGTGTTGCCGCAGTTTATCGGCGCCATTCAACAGGTTCCGCCGATGCATTCCGCGCTCAAGCGCAATGGCCGGCCTCTGTACGAATTGGCGCGCAAGGGTATCGAAGTCGAGCGCGAACCGCGTGCCGTCACCATTCATGCCATTGATATGCTGAGTTTTGCCGGCGACCATCTGAGCCTGCGTGTGGCCTGTAGCAAGGGCACCTATATCCGCGTGCTGGCCGCCGACATCGGCAACGCGCTGGGGTGTGGCGCCCATCTGGTTGGCTTGCGCCGTACCGTGGTCGGTGATCTTGATCTGGCCCGTTCGGTGACGCTGGCTGAACTCGAATCGCTGGACGAGGCTGGCCGGGCAGGGCATCTGCAGCCGGTCGATGCACTGTTGCGCTCGTTGCCCGTGGTTAACCTCGAAGGCGAGGCGGCCGAACGCTTTCGTCACGGCAATCCTGTTGAATCGGTGGCCGGATTGAGTGGGAAGATTCGTGTCTATGCCGATGATCGACTGATCGGCGTCGGCGAACCGGGTAGCGATGGTCGCCTGTGGCCCAAGAGACTCGTGCAATTGGCTGATTAAGCTGATATAATTTTGCGCTTTCCGTCGCCAACGGAAAATTTAATCAACTTGGCGCTGGCTCTATCAAACCGGGGCGGCGTCGTAACCATGAAAGAGGGTTTTGAAATGGCATTCACCACCGAAATCAAGGCCGGCATCGTTGCCGAATATCAGCGCGCCCAGGGCGACACCGGTTCCCCGGAAGTGCAGATCGCGCTGCTGACCGCTCGCATTAACGACCTGACCCCGCACTTCAAGGAACACAAGAAGGATCACCACTCCCGTCGTGGCCTGTTGCGCCTGGTCAGCCAGCGTCGCAAGTTGCTGGATTACCTGAAGGGCAAGAACATCGATTCTTACCGCACCCTGATTACCAAGCTTGGTCTGCGCAAGTAAGGCAGACGAAGCCCCGAAAGAGCGGCCCGGAAATATCCCGGCCGCTTTTTTGTTTGCTGCTCACCGATTTTTATTGTCGTTGTAAGTTGTTGTTATCGCTGTTAATTGTGATGAGAGTGAAAGGAAATTATGTTTAATGTCGTGAAAAAGACCTTCGCCTACGGTGCCCACCAGGTCACCATCGAAACCGGCGAAATCGCCCGCCAGGCTGGCGGTGCCGTCCTCGTTTCCATGGAAGAAACCGTCGTCCTGGTGACTGTCGTGGCCGCCAAGAATGCCAAGCCCGGCCAGGATTTCTTCCCGCTGACCGTTGATTACCAGGAAAAAGTTTACGCCGCCGGCCGTATCCCCGGTGGTTTCTTCAAGCGCGAAGGCCGTCCGTCCGAAAAGGAAACGCTGACCTGCCGCCTGATCGATCGTCCGATCCGTCCGCTGTTCCCGGACGGTTTCTACAATGAAGTCCAGGTCATCGCCACCGTCATGTCGCTGAACCCGGAAGTCGATTCCGACATCCCGGCCCTGCTCGGCGCCTCCGCAGCCCTGGCGATCTCCGGCGTGCCGTTCAACGGCCCGATCGGCGCCGCCCGTGTCGGTTACCTCAATGGCCAGTACGTGCTGTGCCCGACCCTGAGCCAACTCAAGGAAAGCCAACTCGATCTCGTCGTCGCCGGTACCGAAGCGGCCGTGCTGATGGTCGAGTCCGAAGCCCAGGAACTGTCCGAGGAGGTCATGCTCGGCGCAGTCGTCTTCGGCCATACCGAAATGCAGAAGGCGATCAACGCCATCAACGAACTGGTCGAAGAAGCCGGCAAGCCGGAATGGGACTGGCAGGCTGCGCCGAAGGATGAAGCACTGGTTGCCAATCTTTCCGCACTGGTGTCCGCCAAGCTCGAAGAAGCCTACAACATCACCGTCAAGCAGACCCGCAGCCAGGCCGTCAAGGTCATCCGTGCCGAAGCTGTAGCTGCGCTGTGTACCGGTGCCGAAGGCGCCCCGGATGAAAACACCGTCGGCAATCTGTTCCACGAAATCGAAGCTGCCATTGTGCGTGGCCGCATCCTGAGCGGTGCCCCGCGTATCGACGGTCGCGACACGCGCACCGTGCGTCCGATCACCATGCGTTCCGGCGTCCTGCCGCGCACCCACGGTTCGGCCCTGTTCACCCGTGGCGAAACGCAGGCGCTGGCTGTCGCCACCCTCGGTACCAACCGCGACGAGCAGATCATCGACGCGCTGGCCGGCGAATATCGCGACCGCTTCATGCTGCACTACAACATGCCCCCATACGCCACCGGCGAATGCGGTCGCGTCGGTACCCCGAAGCGTCGCGAAGTAGGTCACGGCCGTCTCGCCAAGCGCGCGCTGCTGGCCGTGCTGCCGAAGCCGGAGGATTTCTCTTACTCGATGCGTCTGGTGTCGGAGATCACCGAGTCCAACGGCTCTTCCTCGATGGCTTCCGTTTGCGGCGGCTGTCTGGCACTGCTCGACGCCGGCGTACCGCTCAAGGCGCACGTTGCCGGTATCGCCATGGGTCTGATCAAGGATGGCAACCGTTTCGCCGTGCTGACCGACATCCTCGGCGACGAGGATCACCTCGGCGACATGGACTTCAAGGTGGCCGGATCGACCGGCGGCATCACCGCCCTGCAGATGGACATCAAGATCCAGGGCATCACCAAGGAAATCATGCAGGTCGCACTGGCCCAGGCCAAGGACGCCCGCCTGCACATCCTCGGCCTGATGCAGGAAGCCGCTGCCGGTCCGCGTGAAGAAATGTCGGCCTACGCACCGCGCCTCTACACCTTCAAGATCAACCCGGAAAAGATTCGTGACGTAATTGGTAAGGGCGGTGCCGTTATTCGCGCCCTGACCGAAGAAACGGGCACCACGATCGACATCCAGGACGATGGCACCATCACCATCGCGGCTACCAGCGGTGACGCTGCGGCGGCTGCACGTGCCCGTATCGATGCCATCACAGCGGAAGTCGAGATCGGCAAGATCTACGAAGGCACCGTGCTCAAGATCCTCGATTTCGGCGCCATCGTTTCCGTGCTGCCGGGCAAGGATGGTCTGCTGCACATCTCCCAGATCGCCCAGGAGCGTGTCAACAAGGTCGAAGACTACGTCAAGGAAGGGCAGGTCGTACGCGTCAAGGTTCTCGAAACCGACGACCGCGGTCGCGTCAAGCTGTCGATGAAGGCAGTGGCTGCCGAGGAGGGCGCTGCTCAGCCGGTTGCCGCGCCGGAAGTCGCTGCGCAGCAGGCACAGCAGCAGTAACAGGGCGCAGACCCTGAACGAAAGAAGGGCACCTGGCGGTGCCCTTCTTTTTTGTGCTTTTTCGGAGGTCGACCGCAGCAGGCCGACACGGACGGCTTACTTCGCCATCTGTCGTTCCTTCATCTCGTCCAGCGTCTTGCAGTCGATGCACAGGGTTGCCGTCGGCCGTGCTTCCAGGCGCTTGATGCCGATTTCGACACCACATTTGTTGCAGAACCCATAGTCGCCGCTTTCGATGCTGCTCAGCGTCTCGTCGATCTTCTTGATCAGCTTGCGCTCACGGTCGCGGTTGCGCAGTTCGATGGCGATATCCGTCTCCTGGCTGGCCCGGTCGTTGGGGTCGGCAAAGACCGTGGCTTCGTCCTGCATGGTATGAACCGTGCGGTCGATATCTTCGCTCAACTCCTTTTTGAGCGTCTCCAGAATCTTGCGGAAATGCGCGAGTTGCTTCGCGCTCATGTAATCCTCACCCGCTTTTGGCTCATACGGTGCGAAGTGTTTATGGAGCAGTTCTTCTGCCATTTTCTTGTGCGTCCCAGTGACGAAAAAAGCGATTAAATATCAGAAAGCCGTTCTGGCTGCAAGGAAAGTTTGTTGGGTGAATATAGGCCGTTGATCTGGTGCGGGTTTCCGGGTGATGATAGAATCCGCATCCTCGTGTCGGGGCGTAGCGCAGCCTGGTAGCGCATCTGCTTTGGGAGCAGAGGGTCGTGAGTTCGAATCCCACCGCCCCGACCATTTCTTTGCTAGAGATCCCTCAGGTGCCCGTAGCTCAACTGGATAGAGCAGCTGCCTTCTAAGCAGCAGGTCGGGGGTTCGAGTCCCTCCGGGCACGCCATAAATTGTAGTTGGTTTTTGGACCATGCTCGTACCCGGTTGCAGATTGGCCTACATTGACTTGCGGGCAGTTATCCGTGGTAGCTCAGGGGATGCTTCTGTGACTGACGGATCGAAAGGGTGTTCGTCGCGCTTGAATTGCTCGCGAATCCGTTTGACATATCCTTGGGTCTCTGCATAAGGCGGGATGCCAGCGTGGCGATTGACGGCACCTTCGCCTGCATTGTATGCGGCGGCGACCAGTGACACATTGCCTTTGAAGTATGCCAGTAGCCAGCGCAGGTAGGCCAAGCCACCGCGGATATTCTGCTCGGGGTCGAAGGGCTTCTTCACATTGAAGCGTGCAGCTGTTTCGGGTATCAACTGCATCAGGCCTTGAGCATTTTTGGGTGAAACGGCACCGGGATTGAAATTGGATTCGGTACGGATGACAGCCAAAGCCAGTCGCGGATAAACACCATATTCGGGTGCCAGCTTAGTCACCATCTCCATGACCTTGCGGTGATCCGGAGCTGCTTTGGCGACGATGTCCCGTCCGTCGCTGTCGAACAGACATTCTGGCGGTTTGGCGACGGGGTCGCCCACTTGCCGTAGCATGCGTTGTGCCTGGGGATGGCCCTGCTTTGCCGCCATGTCGAAAAAGAATGCCGCCGTAGCGTCATCCCGGGGTACGCCCCGACCGTTTGCATACATCCAGCCAAGGCTGTACTGGGACTCCGAATCGCCTAGCCGTGAGGCTTCGCAATAGAGCTGGATGGCTTTTGCTGTATCCCGCCGAACGCCTTCTCCATGCTCATGAATCCTCGCCTCGTTGCGTAATGCTACTTGTTGTGCAGGCGAGGCTTTGACCATCTCTGCATTTGCTGTCCCGCTCATGGTGATGAGCATTAGCGACCCAAGGGTCAATGGGCGTAGCTGGAAGAGGGAGAGAAGGCGAGGAGTCATGGATGATGACGGCTACAATCGCCAGATATTGATGCCTTGTGCCGCAAACGACGGGGCATCCAGCATGCTCTTGACGTCGGTCATAACTCCTCCAGTTTTCAATTTGGCAACGAAATCGCTGGTCGGGCGAGCCTTGAACTCCGCATGGCCAACCGCTGCAACAATGGCGGCTGCCTTCGGCAATTGCTCCCATGCTACCAAATCAACTCCATATTCATGTTGCGCTTCGCGGTGTTCGGCAACCGGGTCATGAACAATAACCTTTGCCCCATAGGATTCGAGTTCGCGTATCACGTCAATGACTCTCGAGTTGCGAAGGTCGGGGCAATCCTCTTTGAAAGTTAGACCAAGAACGATTATTGGGCAATCCTTGATCGGGTGGCCGTTACGCACCAGCAACTTGATGGTCTGCTCGGCGATGAACTTTCCCATACCATCGTTGATGCGACGGCCGGCCAGAATGACCTCCGGGTGGTAGCCGAGTTTCTGCGCCTTGTGGGTCAGATAGTAGGGGTCGACGCCGATACAGTGACCACCCACCAGCCCTGGACGGAAGGGAAGGAAGTTCCACTTGGTCCCGGCAGCCTGCAGCACTTCGAGCGTATCGATACCGATCTTGTCGAAGATGATGGCCAGTTCGTTCATGAGAGCAATATTTAAATCGCGCTGCGTGTTTTCGATAACCTTGGCCGCTTCTGCCACCTTGATGCCGGAAGCCGGGAAAACCCCCGCAGTGATCACGCTACCGTACACCTCGGCAACCGTTGCCAGTGTTTCCGGAGTGTCTCCTGAAACGACTTTGACAATTTTCGTGACAGTCCGTTCCTTGTCGCCAGGATTGATTCGCTCCGGGGAGTAGCCGACGAAAAAGTCCTTTTTCCACTGCTTTCCCGAGTGTTGTTCGATGATCGGAATACACACCTCTTCGGTCGCACCCGGATAGACGGTGGATTCAAAGACAACAATGGCCCCTTGCTTGAGATTCTGTCCGACGGCCCTTGAGGAGCTGACCAATGGGCTGAAATCGGGCTGATGTGCATCGTCGACCGGGGTGGGGACAGCGACGATCACGAAATCAGCTTCCTTCAGCGCTGTCGGATCGGTGCCTACCTCAAGGAGAGTGGCTGCCTTGAGATCGTCGGAACTGACCTCCCCGGTGGGGTCGTAGTGCTTCCGATAGCAAGCCACTTTCTCTGCCGAGAGGTCGACGCCGATCGTGCGGAATTTTTTGCCAAATTCCACGGCGAGCGGAAGCCCCACGTATCCCAGTCCGACTACGGCTATTGTTCTCATCTTTTTTCTCTTCTTACAGTAAGGGCAAAATGATTTAGTTGGCTAGTGAGCACCCTTGCCAGTCAATACGACGGCTATGGTTTCGAACAGGATGATCAAGTCGAGCAGAAGCGAGTGATTCTTGACGTAATAAAGGTCGTACTGCAGCTTTTCTGCGGAGTCCTCGACGGTGGCGCCATAGTGGTAGCGCACTTGGGCCCAGCCGGTGAGGCCTGGCTTGACGCTGTGACGAACGGCGTAGAACGGAATTTCGTTCGTTAGTTGTTCCACGAAAAACTGGCGTTCCGGACGCGGTCCGACAAGACTCATGTCCCCCTTCAGGACGCAATAAAGTTGGGGTAGTTCATCAATGCGCAGTTTGCGGATAATGCGGCCGACCCTGGTCGTGCGGTCATCCTGCTTTTGCGCCCAGATCGGCTGGCCATCCTTTTCTGCATCCGTTCGCATGCTGCGGAATTTGATCACCTTGAACAGTCGACCATTGCGTCCGACACGCTCCTGAAGATAGAGCACCGGGGTCCCGCTCTCGATGATAATCAGCAGTGTGGTCAGGGCCATGACCGGCATGGCGAGCAGGAGAAGTACGGATGCGAAAACGATGTCGGAGAGTCGCTTGACCGCACTGCGAAATGTTCCCTGGCGGAAGCCGTCGCCAAAAATGAGCCATCCGGCATAGAGTGATTCGAGGCGAATCTGGCCAAGCGTTTGTTCGAAGTAGCTGGCCAGATCAAGAACCCGGATACCATGCAGCTTGCAATCGAGAAGTTCGCGCAAGGGCATCGAGCCGCCACGACGCTCGGTTAGTGCGACAACGATCTCATGGACGTCGAGGCTGAGGGCTGTCTCGGTCAGGGACTTGCTGCGCGACAATATGCGATTGACCGGAACCGCCGGATTGTCCTCATTGGGGCTGGGGAAGAAACCGACAATTTCTGCTGAGGGGTCGGATTTGTTGAGCGCAATCTTGACCGCAAGCGCGCGCGGACCGGTACCAAACACCAGGATGCGGCGCGTCAGCAAGCGGCCCGAGGTATCCGAGTTCGAAGTGCTGACACGATTGACCAGCATGCCGAAGATTGCCGACATGGCCGAGAGTTGCAGGAACTCGCGGCTAACCACTGTCATTGGCAGCAATCCGAAGATTCCGTAGGCAATCGGCACGGACAGATAAAGCGAAAGTACGGCCCGTGCCCGGGATTCGGTCGTAGTTCGGTTGTGAATGCGCTGATACAGGCCAAGCGCGGTATTGATGACGATCATCGTGGCAGCAAGAATCATCGCAAACAGAATCACGTGCTTGTAGTTGATCGGCAGGCCATTCCCCACCCACATCAAGGCGATGATTATTCCTACGATGACGAACGAGAAGTCAAATAGCATCTCGGCGACTTGGCGCCATCGAAACCAGTGACTATAGTTTTGAGCCATGATCATTTCCCGGTGAGCAGTTTCCAACATGAAGCTCCTTTTATGCAGCGCTACCGCTGATGGCAGCAGGGGAACTGCAGGGGAACTTCCGTTGCTGGCCTATCTGGAATCCACGATGTTTGCGGATAAATACCAGATCGCTACCAATATATTGAAAATGATATCGGGGGGAGGCAATGTAGCCTGTGCAGTATTTCACGGTGCTCAAAAAACATGGGTTCAGGTGCCGTAAATAAGCATGCTTGTCGATGCATTGGCCATATTTTGCATGCATGGCGTAGCTGGCATATTTGCTAGAGCAATACCTCGACTGGCGCCGGATGCCCAAGAAAACCGTGGGGGCTGGCACTGGCGCCATAAGCGCCGGATTGAAAGATGACGACGAGGTCTCCCGGTTGCGCATCGGCCAGTTCCATACGGTCTGCAAGAATATCCAGCGGGGTGCACAACGGCCCCACGACAGAGGTGCTGGCAAGATGCTCGGAATCCATCCTGTTTCCGATGGCAACGGGGTAATTCTTGCGTATGACCTGCCCAAAGTTTCCCGATACCGAGAGGTGGTGGTTCAAACCACCATCCACGACCAGAAACAGCTGCCCACGGGAGGTTTTGCGGTCGACCACTCTGGTGACATAAATTCCAGCCTCTCCGACAAAATAGCGACCTAGTTCGATGACCAGCTCGGCAGTCGGCATTTCGACGCTGGCGCGCTGGACAAGTCCATCGAGATTGTCGCCGATCGGTGCCAGTTCCAAGCGGCGTTCGCCGGGGAAGTAGGGAATGCCGAAGCCGCCGCCCAAGTTGAGGAAGCGGACCGGCGCCGGCGCGTCGCCTGCTAGCCGGAGAGCCAATTCATATGACTTCAGCTGTGCCTCGCAGATCGATTGGGCGCTGAGGTTTTGCGAACCGGCGAAAAGATGAAAGCCTTCAAAATTCAATCCCGCACGACCGACTTCGGCCAGCAATTCGGGAACGGCTTCGGCGTCGACGCCGAACTGCTTGGGGCCGCCCCCCATCTTCATGCCCGATCCCTTGAGTTCAAAATCGGGGTTGACGCGCACCGCCACCCGCGCCGGGAGATTCAGCTCTGCAGAAATTGCTGCCAGTTCATGGACTTCGCGAAATGATTCGATGTTTATCAGGACGCCGGCAGCGACCGCCTGCCTCAATTCACATTGCCGCTTGCCCGGCCCCGCAAAGCTGATTTCCTGCGGGTTCGCCCCGGCATCGAGTGCAACCTTAAGTTCGCCGCCGGACGCGACATCGATGCCATCGACAAGATCTGCCATGACTCCGACCAGTGCCGGCATCGGGTTGGC
>WBZX01002728.1_pt1 | contig 11804 bp, 7 predicted proteins | sample 5204211 | NCBI WGS metagenome assembly WBZX01 (sample SAMN12344362, study PRJNA552823) | activated sludge metagenome | biome: Activated sludge suspended growth; feature: Nitrification reactor; material: Wastewater; isolation source: activated sludge from nitrification reactor of wastewater treatment...
CGTGCGTCGTGTCGAGCACGGCTGCGTGTTGGTCACCCACGAAGACGTCACGCACCCGCGCAGCACCGAGGCTGCGTTCAAGCGCAGTCAGGCGCGGCTGCGCACGATCCTCACCGGCGCGCCGCTGGTGTTGTTCTCGCTCGACGCCCGCGGTGTCTTCACCCTCGTCGAAGGCATGGGCGCCGGTGGTGGTGGCTTCGCGGGTCCCGAGCAGGTCGGCAGCTCGATCTTCACCAGCTACGCCCACATGCCGGCGCTGCTCGAGATCGTGGACGCGGCGCTGCGGGGCGACATCGGCGTCACCACCGTGCAGATCGGGCGGCTCGCCTTCGAGGTGCGGTGTTCGCCGCTGCTCGGGTCCAGCGACGAGATCGACGGCGTGGTCGGGGTCGCGACCGACGTCAGCGAACGCGTTCGGGTCCAGCGCATGAAGGACGAGTTCCTGTCGATCGTCAGCCACGAGCTGCGCACGCCCTTGACCTCGATCCGCGGCTCGCTGGGTCTGCTCGAGGGTGGGGTCGTCGGAGCGCTGCCCGAGCGTGCCCACGAGCTGGTCCAGATCGCGCGCATCAACACCGATCGTCTGGTGCGGCTCATCAGCGACATGCTCGATCTCGACAAGATGGAGGAGGGCCTGCTCGAGCTGCAGCGACAGTCCTTGGCGCTGCGCGAGGTGATCGAAGCCTCGATGCACGAGATGGCGGGGCTCGCCGCGCACATCGGTGTCACGCTGGACCACGGCTCGGCCGATGGCGTCGAGCTACAGCTGATCGCCGACCGCGACCGCCTGGTGCAGGTGCTGGTCAACCTGCTGTCGAACGCCATCAAGTTCTCGCCGACGCGCGGCACGGTGAAGATCGCGATGATGCAGCGGAGCGCGTTCGCCCGCGTCGAGGTCACCGACCAGGGCCCCGGCATCGCGGCCGAGGATCAACCGCGGCTGTTCCAGAAGTTCTCGCAGCTCGACGCGTCCGACAGCCGCGCGCGTGGGGGCTCGGGGCTCGGGCTGGTCATCTGCAAGCGCATCATCGAGGCCTCCGGCGGTCGCATCGGGGTGATCAGCACGCCCGGACGCGGCTCGCGGTTCTGGTTCGAGCTGCCGTTGCCGGTCGCGGTCGCGGCTGCGCCGTCATCGATGGTCCATGCGACCTACGGCGAGACCGAGGCCATCGCGCCGGTGGGTGTCGCGGCGAGCCATGGCGGCGATCGCATCGCCGAGCTGCTGCGATGCCTCGCCGAGGCCGCCGCCGACGGCCGACGCGATCCACTGTCCGACGCCCACGCCGCGGCGACGATCGCCGCTGCCACGCTATCCGAGGGGCCGCTGCGCACGGCGCTGATGGGCTGCGTCCAGGCCATCGACGGCGTGCTCTCCGGGACCGCGGAGCAACGGGCCGAGCGCGCGGCGCAGCTCCGAGCGACGATCCTCGCCGCGGTCGCCGAGACTGCGCCACCCGCGAGCGGCGGCACCCGGTGAACGCGCGCACCGAGGTGGCCCCGCGGCCGCGGGTGCGGTTCCCGCTCAGCCTCAAGCTGACAATCTTCGCCGGCGCGCTCTTGATCGCGAGCATCGTCGGCGTCGGGCTGGCCGCGATGGCGCTGACCAGCGACACCGTGCAGACCTCGCAGCGCGAGCTGCAGATCGCGGTGCTGCAAGACGTCGCCCACGCGATCACGGCCGAGTTCACCCACGCGCAGGACGATCTCGAGGTGGTCGGTCGCACGCTGACCGACGGCACCATGGACGAGGATGCTCGCATCGACACGGCGGTGCACGTGGTCGAGAGCAGCGAGGCGCTCGATCACGTCGCGGTCTACGCCGCGGATGGCTCGCTCATCACGCCGATCCTCGAGCGCACGGCAGCGGAGCTGGAGCCGCCGCGCGAGCTCGACGCGGGGCTGCGCGAGGTCGCGGCGCGGGAGAACCTCGCGGTCGGCGAGGTCGTCGCGACCGCGCTCGGCCCACGCGTGCCCGTGGTGGTACCGCTGCGCGCGCAGGAGCGCGTGACTGGATTTGCGGCGACGTGGCTGTCGACCGCGGCGATCGACGATCGCGTGGAGTCGCTCGCCGACACCCACTTCACCGACGTCCCCGGCGGCGTGTTCGTGGTCGATGCGCGCCGCCGCGTGCTCGCGCACCCCGATCGCGAGCTGGTCGACAGCCTCGCCACGCTGCCCGCGACCGGCATCCTCGACGGCTTCGAGCGCATCGAGCTACCGTCACGGTTCTCCCGCGCGAGCGAGTTCACCACCGACGACGGGGTCGAGATGGTCGGCACCGTCGTCGCGCTCGCGGATCGCCCGTGGGCGGTCGCGGCCCAGACCACGCGCGAGCTCGCCTACGCGCCGGTCGAGCGCATGCGCAACATCGTGCTCATCACGATCGCGGTCGCGATCGTGCTGGCGATCGGGGCCAGCGTGGTGCTGTCGCGGCGGGTGACCTCGCCGCTCGAGCAGCTGTCCGCCTACGCCGGCGCCATCGCGCGGCGGGAGTTCGACAGCCGCATCGACATCCAGACCCAGGACGAGGTCGCGCTGCTGGCCCGCGCGATGACCCGCGCCGCCGATGATCTGCGCGTCGGCGAGCAGCGGCCGCAGGCCGAGCACGCCATCCGGGCCGACCTCGGCCGCTACCTGCCGGCCGAGCTGGTCGACAAGGTCGTGCGCCGCGAGCAGGACATGGCGCTCGGCGGGCAGCGGGTGCCGCTGACGGTGATGTTCGCGGACGTGGTCGCGTTCACGCCGCTGACCGAGAAGCTGCCGCCGGAGCAGGTCGTGCAGCTGCTCAACGAGCTGTTCACGATCATCACCGAAATCGTGTTCCGCCACGGTGGCACCATCGACAAGTTCGTCGGTGACTGCGTGATGGCGCTGTGGGGCGCACCCACTGCGCTGCCCGACCACGCCGCGCGGGCGGCCGCGGCCGCCGAGGAGATCCTCTCGTGGCTCGAGGCCGGCAACGCCGGCTGGCAGCGCAGCCACGGCGTGCAGATCCAGATCGCCATCGGCATCAACTCCGGCGAGGCCGTGGTCGGCAACATTGGTAGCGAGCGCCGCATGGAGTACACCGCCATCGGCGACGTGGTGAACGTCGCCGCGCGCCTCGAGGCGATCGCACGGCCGCAGCAGGTGCTGGTGACGGCCGAGACCCGCCGACTGGCGGGCGATCGATTTCGCTTCGTCGAGCTGGGCCCGCGTCCGATCGCAGGGCGAGCCGAGCCGCTGGTACTCTACGAGCTGGTGCCTTGAGTCGCCGCCCCGACAACCTGCCCGCCGGTACGATCGTCGGCGACCGCTACCGCATCGAGGCTCCGCTGGGCGAGGGCGGGATGGGTCGCGTCTACCAGGCGACCCAGCTCAACCTCGGTCGTCGAGTCGCGCTCAAGGTGCTGCTGCCCGGCATCTTCGAGAGCAGCAGCGGCGTCGACCGCTTCATGCGCGAGGCCCGGGTCGCGGCGGTGCTCCACCACCCCTGCGCAGTCGAGATCTACGACGTCGGCGTCGACGAGAACCTGGTGTTCATCGCGATGGAGCTGCTGAGCGGCGCGGTGCTCCGCAGCCTCATGGCCGAGGGCGTGCCGATGCCGCTGGGCGACGCCGTCGAGCTCGCGGCCCAGCTCGCCGACCTGTTGGTCGCCACCCACGCCATCTCGCTGGTCCACCGCGATCTCAAGCCCGAGAACATCTTCGTCGAGCCGCCGCTGCGCGCACGGGTGGTGGACTTCGGGCTCGCGTTCATCGATGGCGGTGCGGAGCTCGGTCGCATGACGCGGGAGGGGCTCGTGGTCGGGACACCGGCCTACCTCGCGCCCGAGCAGGCACAGGGCCTGCACGTGGGCCCGCCGGCAGACATCTACGCCTTCGGCTGCGTGCTCTACGAGCTCGTCACCGGCGTGCCACCGTTTCGAGGCAGTCAGGTCAACGTGCTCACGCAACACCTCTACGTCGCACCCACGCGCCCACGCGAGCGCGCGCCCGAGGTCGGCATCCCCGGCGAGCTCGACGAGCTCGTGGTGCAGATGATGGCCAAACGCGAGGCCGATCGCCCCGTTGCGTCGGATGTCCTCGCCCAGCTGTCGCTGGTGCGACGGACGCTGACGGGCGAGCGCCACCGCGGGCGCGATGCGCTGCCGCTGCAGGGGCGTGCGGCGCGGATGGTCTCGGTCAAGCCGGTGCAGCAGACGCTTACCGACGGCGAGCTGCCGCTGACGATCGAGCTCCCGCGCGACGGGGTGCGGCTGGCGATCGTCGGGCGGCTGACCCACGAGGAGACGCTGTCGCTGGCGAGCAACGGCATCGAGCCCATCGCGCTCGACGACGGTGTCGATCCCCGGGCCGAGCTGGTCGATGTCGTGCTCGCCATCGGTCAACCGCCCGAGCGACTCGCGCGTCTCACGGCCACCGGCGTGCCGGTGGTCGCGACAACCCTGGCCGGCGAGGTCGATCAGCTGGCGACGCTGCTGCGGCTCGGCGTGCGCGAGGTGCTCGTGCTGCCGATTCGCATCGATGATCTCGCGCGCAAGGTCCGGCGGCTGTTCGATCGCGCCGGTCGGGAGCAACGAACCTGATCATGTGGTCGTCATCCATCCCCAGCATCGTCCAAGTGGCGCTCGCGACCGCGCCGGCGCCCGAAGCCGGCACCGTCGAGACGTTCCAGTACACCGTGGTCGACGGCGACACCTGTGCGGCGATCGCCAAGCGCTTCTACGGCGACGCGAAGCGTTACGACATCATCCACCAGTACAACCCCGGCATGGGCCCCACGCCGCATCACCTCGAGGCGGGGCGGATGTTGTTGCTGCCGCGGGTCGCGACCGCCCAGGGCTCCGGCCCCGATGCCGAGGTCACCGGCACGCGCCGCAGCGTCGAGGCCAAGGCCGCCAACGCCGACGCGTGGGACGCCGCCGCCATCGGCCTCGATCTCTTCCGTGGCTGGCGCGTGAACACGCTGGCGCGCGCGTGGGCCGAGCTGACCTTCCGCGACACCTCGGTGCTCGAGCTGCGCGAGAACACCTTGGTCATCATCTTCGGCGCCAGTCAGAACACCGCCCGTCGGATGACGACTTCGGCGACGCTCGATCGCGGGGCCTTGCGATCGCGCCTGGGCGAGCTCGCCGGCGGCGCGACGCTGAAGGTCGAGAGCCCGAGCGCGCAGACCGAGCTGGTCGGCGGCAAGGCACTGGTCACCGTCGACGACGGCGGCACTTCGCGGGTGGCCAACCACGGCAGCGGTCGCGCCACGGTGCAGGGGCGCGGCCCGTCGAAGGTGAAGGTGAAGGTCGCCAGTCGCATGGGCTCGAAGGTCGAGCCGCGCAAGGCCCCGAGCAAGCCCAAGCCGCTGCCGCCCGCGCCGGCGTGGGCGGCCGATCAGTTCAGCGGGTTCGTGTCGATCGGAGCCCGCGGTGCCAGTGTGTCGGCGGCGTGGCAGCCCGAGCCCAAGGCCGCGTCGTACCGCATCGAGCTGGCGCGCAAGCCCGACGGTCGCGACGTGGTCGCCGATGCGATCGCGCCGCGCGAGGTCTCGCGCGTCGAGCTGCACGGCCTGCCGCCCGGCGACTACTGGCTGTCGGTGGCGTCGATCGACGACGATGCGTTCGAGGGCGTGCCCAACGACGCGCACGCAGTGCGTGTCACGGCCGCGACGCTGACCCTGCCCGACGGCACTCCGTTTGCGCCGCCGGCCACCGCCGATGACGCCGTGCCCGCGCCGCTGCGGGTCCCCGCCGGCACCGTGATCGCCGGCGCGCAGGGCTCGACCTGCACCGCGCCCGATGGCAGCGCCACCGAGGTGCTCGCGACCGCCGGCGCTGCGTCCGTGCGCTGCAACGACGGCGCGCCGCTGGCGATCGAGGTGGTGCCGTGGGCGGTGGTCGCCGAGGGCGGTGACGCCAGCGGCAGCGTGTCGGTGCAGCGCGGCGGCGAGGTCGAGCTGACACTGACGCTGAGCTCGGGTGAGTTCGTGCCGGCGACGATCGACGCCGCGACCTCGGCGGGTCATCACGCCGACGCGCCGGTGCGTGACGCGTCGGGGCACTGGCACGTGCGTGTGCGGGCCGATCGCGACGCACCCGACGGTACGCTCACGCTGACCACCGGCGCAGCGCCGCATACGATCGAGATCGGGCGCGTGGCGCTGATGGCCCGTGATGCCCCGATCGCGGTCGCGCCTTCGCCCGCGCGTGGACGACTGCGGTGGATCGAGCGCTGGGCGCCCGAGCGCGGCCAGTGGGAGCTCGGCGTGTGGGGTGGCGTGATGGTGCCGTCGGGCAGCCTCGAGCTGTTCGAGGCCGACGTCGACCTGCCGAACCAAGGCTGGTCGCGCCTGCGCAAGCCAGCCGCGGATCTCGGGCTACGCGCGGGCTACTTCCCGCTGCGCGTGCTGGGTGTCGAGATCGAAGGTGGGGCGATGCCGGCGCGGACCGTGGGCGATCGCGCAGCCACGCTCTACGGCGTGCGCGGTCACGTGATGGCGCGGCTGGGCTTCTCGAGCGTGGTGCCGTTCGTGCTCGCGGGTGCTGGCGCGTTCGGGGTCTCTAGTCGGCGCTCGGCGCTGGGCAAGGACATCGACGCGGCGCTGCACTTCGGTGCCGGCATCGAGGTGTTCGTGCACCGCTACGTCGCGCTGCGGCTCGACGTTCGCGACGTCGTCACCGCCAAGCGCGGCGTCGACAGGGGCGTCACAGGCACGCTCGAGGCGCTGCTCGGCGTGTCCGTCACACTCGGTCGCAAACGCACCGCGCCGCCGGTACGAGGCGACGCGTCGCCGCGTGTCGGCCCCGGCGCGGGTGACGACGTGCACGACGCCGCTGCACGACCCGGTTGTCGGCCGGGGCAGCAGGGCTGCCACGGCGGCACGGTGCTGATCGATGGCGGGTCGACGCCTCCGGTCGCAGCTCCGACGCCCGCGATCGCGCCGCCGGTGAGCGAGGCCGCGTCGAGCGAGCCCGCGTCGGGCGAGCCGGGATCCAGCGATCGCGACGGCGATGGCATCGTCGATGGCGACGATCGCTGCGTCGAACAGCCGGAGACCCGCAACGGCTTCGAGGACGCAGACGGCTGCCCCGACGCCGTGCCGAGCGAGCTGGCGGCGTTCACCGGCACGCTCGAGGGCATCGCCTTCGATCTCGATCGCGACACCATCACGCCCGCCTCGAAGCCGGTGCTCGAGCGTGCGGCCGCGATGCTGAAGAAGTTCCCCGGGGCGAAGGTCGAGATCTCGGGACACACGGATGCGACCGGCTCGCGCGAGCACAACCTCGATCTGTCGCGGCGTCGCGCCGAGGCGGTCGCGAAGTGGCTGATCGACGCGGGCATCGACGCTGCACGGATGACGACGCGGGGCGCGGGGCCCGACGAGCCGATCGCGGAGAACCGCACCGCCAAGGGCCGCGCGAAGAACCGTCGCATCGAGTTCCATCTCGCGCCGCCGTAGCGGTGGCGCCCGTCCTCGCGCTAGAGCGCGTCGAAGGGATCGCGGATGCCATCGACGAGCCCGGGCTTGGGCACCGGCGCGGCGGTGGGCTCGGGCGGGGACGGTGTCACCGCGGGTTCGGGCGCCGGCGGGACGGTGGGCCGTCGCGCGCCGGCCCGTGTGCGACGCGGGGGCGTCGCGTCGATGGCCCCGCGCTTCACGTCGGACGACGGCGAGCTCGCCACCGGCTGTGGCGGTGGTGGTGAGCTCGCCGCAGTCGCGCGCGTGGTCGCTCGATGCGGTGCGCTCGCGGCCTCGAGCGCGGGCGCGGTCCCGGGGGCCGAGGCCCCGTCGTCGCGGGTCACGGCCGGTGCGGGGCGCCGCATGATCAGGGCCCCGAGCGCGCCGGCACCGAAGCCGAGCGTGAGCACGACGGCAGTCGCGACGGCAGCCCGGCGCCGCGGCATGGCGGTGGCCGCGGGCACGGCCGCGGGATCGTCGGCGGGCCCATCGGCGGGCCCATCGGCGGGCCCATCGGCGGGTAGGGTCACGTCACGACGCAGGTGAGCGTCGACGAGCCCGCGGAGTGCATCTGCGAACGTCGAGAGATCATCGAAGCGCTGCTCGGGCGCCTTCGCCAGCAGGCGCTCGAGCAGCTGCGCTGCCGCGGCGGGCAGCGTCGGCAGCCGCTCGTGCAGTGACGGCGGCGCGCGCTCGAGGTGTGCCACGAGTAGCTCGCTGCGCGGGAGCTCGGCGAACGGCACCGATGCGGTGAGCAGCTCGAACGCGATGCAACCGAGCGCATAGGCATCGGCGCGGCCATCGATCGCCTCACCGCGAATCTGTTCGGGCGCCATGTACCCGGGTGTGCCCATGCGCATGTCACCGGCGGTCAAGGTGCCATCGAGCTCGGCCGCGGGCAGCGGCTTGCACAGGCCGAAGTCGAGCAGCTTGCAGTGATCGAGGCCGCCCTCGCGCGCCACGAGGAACACGTTGGCGGGCTTGAGGTCACGGTGGACGATGCCGGCGCGATGGGCTGCCGCGAGCGCCTCGGCCAGCTGCACGAGGATGCCCGCGACCCGCGGCCACGGCAGCGGCGCGTGCCGAGCGATCTCGACGGCGAGCGAGTGCCCCTGCAGCAGCTCCATCACGAGATAGGGGCCGGCCTCGGGATCGATTCCGAAGTCGTCGACGCGCACGATGTGATCGTGGCGCAGGGCCGAGGCCGCCCGCGCCTCGCGGAGCAATCGACCGCCACCATCGCCGTGGCGACCACGCAGCAGCTTGAGCGCGACACGCTTGCCGATCGGCATCACCTCGGCGGCCCATACCGTGCCCATGCCGCCGCGACCGAGCTCGTGCAGCAGGCGGTAGCGGCCATCGATGCTGGGAAGCGGACGCTGCGGCGCCGCGCCACCGAGCGACGCGGCGAGCACACGGGCCTTGATCGCAGCGCGGACCTGGGCCGGCGCTGCGGTCGGCGGCGCGGGTGCCGGCCCGGTCTCGGGGTCGTCGTCGGCCACGGCTGCGATCCTATGGCACCGCTGCGACCAGTGACAGCCGTCGACGGACGCGCGCCGAAGCGGCGCGCGACGTGTAGTCTGATGCTCGCGTGGAGCGGGGGGACGACGAGCTGCTCGCGGCGTGGCGCGCGGGCGAGGCCGAGGCCGCCGAGGTGCTGTTCGAGCGCCACTTCGATGCGCTCTACCGCTTCTTCCGCAACAAGGCCGACGCCGCCGCCGACGAGCTGGTGCAGCGCACGTTGCTGGCGTGCTTCGAGGGCGGTGCGGGCTTCCGTGGCGACAGCAGCTTTCGAACGTGGCTATTCGCGATCGCCCGCAACCAGCTGCTGGTGTTCTTCGCCCAGCAGCGTCGCGCCGAGCGGGTCGAGCCCGGCAACGACAGCGTGGCCGCGATCGCGGCTTCACCGTCGTCGCTGCTGCACCGCGATCACGAGCAGACACTGGTGCTGAACGCACTGCGCCGGCTACCGATCGATCACCAGATCCTGCTCGAGCTGTTCTACTGGGAGCAGGCCAGCGGCCGCGAGCTCGGCGAGGTGTTGGGGGTGCCCGAGGGCACGATACGCACGCGGCTCCGACGCGCGCGCGAGCTGCTGGTCCAGGAGATCGAGGCGCTGGGCGACCGGCCGGAGCTGGTGCACTCGACCATCACCGACCTCGATGGCTGGGCCGCGGGGCTGCGTGGGCTGCGGAGGTCGCCGTGAGGCCGGACGGGGCGGCGGAGAAAAAGAACATCGCGTGGCAATCGGTCGGCGGGTGGCGATTACCACCCGACGAGACCGGCCTGCTCGGCTCCAAGGAGTGCCCACGATGACGTCCCCCCACCTCTGTTCGCCCGTGCGGCGCCTCGGCTCCGGCCGCGTGGCCGTGTCGCAGGCCCTCACCGCGCTCGTGACCGTCGTCGCGCTGGCGTTGCCCTCGGGAGTGCATGCCGCGGCGCGTCGCGGTCCGGCGGAGCCTGCGGCGACGCTCGCACCCGAGCCCGCGGCCGAGGTCGCGCCCGAGCAGGGGGTTGCCGATGCGGCTCACCCGGCGGTGGAGCTCTCGCGCGCCCACTTCCGCCGCGGGCTCGCGGCCTACGAGGCCGGCGACTACGCCGATGCCGTGACCCACTGGACGCAGGCCCATGCGCTGATGGCCACCGAGCCCGAGCTCACCGCCGCGCGTCACGTGCTCGAGCTGGATCTCGGCCAGGCCCACGTGCGCGCCTTCGAGCGCGATGGCGATCGCACGCACCTCGCCACCGCGCGGCCGCTGCTCGAGGCCTTCGTTGCGTGGGTCGATCGACCGGAGCACGCGTTGACGACCGCCGAGCGCGACGACCGAGCTCGCGCGACCTCGATGCTCGCGCGCATCGACATCGAGGGTACGATCGCGACGCCGCGACCCACCACCACGCCCGCCGACGGCCACACCCACGCGTCGCGGGCCGATGCGCCCCGATTCGATCGCAAGCAGGCCGGACGCATGATGATCGCCGGCGGCGTCGTGCTCGGCCTCGGCGTCGCCGCCACGATCGGCGTTGCGGCGTTGCTGCCACGCGCGCGACGGATCGAGCACGACTACGAGCAGCTGTTGGACTCGTCGTCGGATGGCGGCGCCCCGGACCCGCAGGCCGCAGCCCGCCTCGACGATCTCGATCGCCGCGGCCGCGGGATCAACCGCGGCGTCATCGGCCTCGCGGTGGTCGCCGCGGTCGGTGTGGTGGTCGGTGTGCCGCTGCTCGCGGTCGGCGGCGCAGCACGGCGGCGCAACGCCAGGCTCGGACCGACCGCGAGCGCGCACGAGCTGGGCGTGTCCTTCGCGATGCGCTTCTAGCCGTGCGGTGCATCGCGCGGCTTCCTTGCGCCGTCGCGATCGGCGATCCTGCCCGGGCATGGCGGCCCCGGGACGCGCGAAGTTCTACGGCGTGCTGGCCGTGGTCGCGACCTCGACGCCGCTGGCGATGCTGGTCGAGACCGGCATGCGTCGGCTGACGTTCCCGCCCGAGTTCGACGAGGTGCGGCTGTGGCTGCGGCCTGCGATCACGCCGTGGACGTGGATCGCGGTGCCGCTCGGTGTGGTCGCGATCCCACTCGCCGCGGCCGTGCAGCGGTGGTTGGTCGCGCGATCGCTCGCGAAGTTGCCGGAGGCCCGCCGCACCGAGGCCGAGCGCGTCTCCTGCGAGTACGACGCGATGCTGCTGTCGACCTCGATCACGCAGCTGCCGGCCGTGCTCGCGACGGTGGCGTTCATGTTCGGCGCTGCGTTGCCGCCGGTCGCGACCGCGATGGCGATCGCGACCGTCGGGGTCATCGCGTTGGGCCTGTGGGTCGCGCGGCGGATGCCTCGCTGACCGGTTGCCGATACGGAATCACAGCAGCCCGAGTTCGCGCGCGCGCAGGGCCGCCTGGGTGCGATGGCTGACGCCGAGCTTGGTGAACAGACTCGTCAGATGGTTCTTGACGGTTCCCTCGCTGATGCCCAGCGTGGCCGCGATCTCCTTGTTGACCGCGCCGCGGGCGAGCAGGCGCAGGACCTCGCCCTCGCGCGGCGAGAGTGCGATGCCCTCGGGGGTCTTGCGGGCCGGCAACCGCGCGAACTCGGCGATGACCTTGCCGACCACACGCGAGGCCAGCACGGACTCGCCGCGCGCTGCAGCGCGGACCGCTTCGATCAGTCGCGGCGCCAGCATGTCCTTGAGCAGGTAGCCGCTCGCGCCAGCGCGCAGGGCCGCGAACAGGCGATCGTCATCGTCGAAAGCGGTGAGTACGACCACGCGACAGCTCGGCAGATCGATACGGAGACGACGGGTGACCTCGACGCCGTCGACGTCGGGCATCTGGAGGTCGACCAGCGCTACGTCGGGACGCTCGATGGCGGCGCAGCGC
>WBZX01002729.1_pt1 | contig 11800 bp, 8 predicted proteins | sample 5204211 | NCBI WGS metagenome assembly WBZX01 (sample SAMN12344362, study PRJNA552823) | activated sludge metagenome | biome: Activated sludge suspended growth; feature: Nitrification reactor; material: Wastewater; isolation source: activated sludge from nitrification reactor of wastewater treatment...
CCCGGGGGCCGTTTTCCGCTGCCTTCGAGCGTGCTGATGACGGTCGTGACGGCGCGCGCGGCGGGCGTGAAGGAGGTGTGGGTCGCGTCCCCGAAGCCGGCGCAGGTCACCCTCGCGGCGGCGTTCGTGGCGGGCGCAGACGCGCTCCTCGCCGCCGGCGGCGCGCAGGCGATCGGCGCGCTCGCCTTCGGCGCGGGCGAGGTCCCCGCGTGCGACGCGATCGTGGGGCCCGGGAATCGCTGGGTGACGGCGGCGAAGCAGCGCGTCGCCGGCCACGTCGCGATCGACATGCTGGCCGGCCCCTCCGAGCTGGTGGTGCTCGCGGACGAGACGGGCGATCCGGCGCTGATCGCGGCCGATCTCCTGGCGCAGGCCGAGCACGACACGGACGCGCTCCCCGTGCTCGTGAGCCTCGATCCGGCGCTCCCGGAGCGGGTCCGCGCGGAGCTCGCGCGGCAGATCGAGACGCTCCCGACGGCGGACACGGCGCGCGCGGCGCTGCTCCAGGGCTTCGCTGTGATCGAGCCCGACCTGGAGCGGGCCGTGGCGATCGTGGACTCCCTCGCTCCGGAGCACCTGCAGATCCTGCTCGCGGATCCGGGGCTCGCGGCCGATCGCGTGCGTCACGCGGGGGCTCTGTTCCTGGGCCCGAAGAGCGCCGAGGTGCTGGGCGACTACGGCGCGGGCCCCAACCACGTCCTCCCGACGAGCCGCGGCGCGCGCTCGCGAGCGGGCCTGTCGGTGTTCACGTTCCTGCGCATCCGCACGTGGATGGAGCTCTCCGACCCCGCCGAGATCGCCCGCGACGCCGCGGCTCTGGCGCGCCTGGAGGGCCTGGAAGCCCACGCCCGCGCCGCCGATCTCCGCGCCGCGAAGTGACAGGGGCCTTGTCGCCGCTCTGCGTCGCGCGAAGCGGGCCGGCGACGGGCGCGCAGCTCAGGGCAGGAGCGCGAACGTGGACTCCACGAGATCGAATCCAGGCTTCGCGTCGCCCATGTCCTCGTCATAACACTGCTCCACGGCCACGAAGGAGCGCTTTTCGTCGGCGAACGCGAACACACGCACGGACCCCTGGTTGATGCCGAGGAGCTTGCCCCGGAGCAACATCCCTTCACCCGTGTACTTGCCCCACTTGGTGAAGGGCGTCCGGCTGGGGGCGGAGATGAGCTTGGGGACGAAGGCGTTCACCTGCGAGTCGACGCTTGTGGCTGGAGAAATGGGGGTGTCGAAGAGGAGGAGCATCGTGAGGCACGACCCGGGGCTCTCGACGTTCACCTGGTGATCGGGCTCGAGATCGGGGTCGGCGTCGATCTTCCAGTTGCCGGGGTACTTGAAGGAGAAGCCCGGGCGAGAGTGGCTCTTGGGGTGGGTCACGTCGGCGGCGGCCTCGTCGGACACGAAGTCGGAGAGGAACGCGGAGCCCGCCTTCGTCGCGCCGACTCCCCCGCAGAACCCGACGCCGAGCCCGATGAAAAGGAACAGGAAGGCGACGCCGATCTTGCTCATTCCCTGGGCGGGCGGGGGTGACCCGTAGGGCGGATTCATCGGATGGAGCGCAGCGTCCCACGAGCTCTCGCCCGGTAGCAAGGCCGAAAACGGCGCGCGACAGCCGCTCCCCGCCGCGAGTCGGCGCGCGCGAAGCGGCAAACGAAGCTCGCGGCGGCGGTGGTAGGATGCGCGCGTGCTCCTTGTGATCGGCGACGCGAACGCGGACGCGGCGGCCCGGCTCGACGCGTTTCCGAGCGAGGGGGACGATCACCCCATCGACGGGTTCGCGTGGTCGAGCGGCGGGGCCGGCGTGAACGTCGCGACGGGGTTCGCGCGGCTCGGCGGGAGGGCGCGGCTCCTCACGCGCACGGGCACCGACGGCGCCGCGGAGATCGCGCTCGCCGCGGCGGAGCGGGCCGGCGTCCACCTCTCGCACGCGCAGCGCGATCCGGAGCGCTCCACGGGCGTCTGCATCGTCCTCGTGACGCCGAACGCGGAGCGCACGTTCCTCTCGCACCGCGGCGCGAACGCGTCCCTCGAACGGCCCGAGAACGCCGTCTGGGACGGCGTGGAGCGCCTCCACGTGTGCGGGCACGCGCTGCTCCGCGGGCCGCAACGGACAACCACGCTCGCCCTTCTCGACGAGGCCGCGCGCCGGCGGATCCCGGCCTCTCTGGATCTCTGTCTGCCCCTCATCCGCGAGCACGCGGCCACGCTCCGCGCGCTGTTCTCCGCCTTCGATCTGGTGCTCGCCAACGAGGCGGAGCTCGGCCTCCTCGCGCTCGGCGACGTGGGCGCGGCGTCCGCGGAGCGCTTCGACGAGGCCGTCCACGGGCTGCGCCCGGCCGGGACACACACGCTCGTCGTGAAGCGCGGCGCGCTCGGCTCCGTGGTGGTGCGGTCCTCTTCGACGGCGGTGCCCGCGTTCGAGGTGAACGCGATCGACAGCACGGGCGCGGGCGACGCGTACGTGGCGGCCTTTCTCTTCGCGACGCTCGCGGGCCAGTCGCCGGAGGTGAGCGCCTGTTACGCGAACGCCGTGGGCGCCCTCCAGGCGGCGCGCGCCGGCTCCGCGGACGTGCTGCCCGCGCGCGCCGAGGTGGCGGCTTTCCTCGGTGAACGAAGCGCTTCCAGCGATCTCGCGCTGCTCTCCGCGCTGGCCCCGGCCCCCCTCCCCTGGTTCGTGCCCCGCTGACTCCCTGCCTCGACACCCCACCTCCTCCACCGAAGAAGCCACCATGACGCCCGCCTGGAAGACCCGCCTCGACGCCCTCAAGCTCCACGATCTCGGGGAGATCTTCGGCCACGCGAAGCCGATCATCGGCATGGTCCACTGCTGGCCGATGCCCGGCGCGCCGGGGTACACGGGGTATGGAGTCGACACGATCATCGAGCACGCCCTCCGGGACGCGCAGGCCCTCGCGGACGGCGGGGTGGACGGGGTGATCGTCGAGAACATGTGGGACATCCCCTTTCGCGCGGGGGCGCACCTCCCGCCGGAGAGCATCGCCGTCCACGCGGTCGTGGCGCGCGCGGTGAAAGAGAGCGTGGATCTGCCGCTCGGGATCAACCTCGTTCACAACGGGGGAGTCGCGCTCCTCGCCGTCGCGCTCGCGGCCGGGGCGAGCTTCGCCCGGGTGTGCATGCTCACGGGGGCCGGAGTGTGGGAGTCGGGCTCCTTCGACGAGGGCTGTTCGGCCGAGCTGATGCGCCGCCGGAAAGACCTCCACGCCGAGCAAATAAAGCTCTTCGCCGACGTCGACAAGAAGCACTCCGTGCGCTTCCCGGGCATCGATCTCGCGACCCACATCGAGTGGACGCGCTTCTCCGGCGCCGACGCGCTCATCGTCTCGGGGAAGATGACGGGCGACGCCCCCGACCTGGAGAAGGTCCAGAAGGCAAAGTCCCTCTCCGGCGACACTCCCCTCCTCATCGGCAGCGGCGCCACGGCCGAGAACGCGGCCGCCTTCCTCTCCGTGGCGGACGGCATCATCGTCGGGACGAGCGTGAAGGAAGAGGGCAAATGCGAGAACCCCGTGGACGTCGACCGCGTGAAGCGCCTCGTCGCCGCCGCCCGCGCCGGATAGCACACCGGCGGCAGCGCGGGAGGGGCCCACGGAGACGCGCCCGGGGCGCCCCAGGCGAAAGGTGACCTCTCCCGCGCCCCCAAAAACTCTGGATTTGACGGGATTTCCGGGGACGGTCGGCGCCCCGACAATGCCTCTGGAGAGTGTCAGTCCACGAGCAGCACGAGCTTGCCGAACACCTGGCGAGACTCCAGCGCTTCGTGGGCCTTCTTCGCGTCCCACAGAGACACCGTCCGGTCGATCACGGGGCGGAGGGCGCCGGACTGGAGGAAGGGGAGCGCGTCGAGGAGCATCGCCTTGGAGCCCATCGTCGAGCCGAGCAGCTCCACCTGGCGGAAGAAGACGTGGCGGAGATCCACCTTCGCCGAGAAGCCCGCCGTCGCGCCGCACGTCACGACGCGGCCGCCGCGCGCGACCACCGTCACCGCCTTCTCGAACAGCTCGCCGCCGACGTGATCGAAGATCGCCGCCGGGCCCTCGCGCGACGTGAGCTTCTTCACCTGCGCGACGTAGTCCTCCTCGCTCGTGACGATCACCTCGTCGGCGCCGATTTCCCGGGCGCGCGTGACCTTGTCGCGCTGGGTCGTCGTCGCGATCACGCGGGCGCCGAGGAGCTTGCAGAGCTGGATGATCACGCTGGAGACGCCGCTGCCGGCCGCGTGGACGAGCACCGTCTGGCCCGCCTTCACCTGCGCCTTGGCGTTCACCATCTGCCACGCGGTGAGCGTGCAGAGCGGCGCCGCGGCGGCGTCGACGAAGCCCAAGTCGGGGCCGATCTTGACGGCGTTGACGTCGGGGACGTGGATGTGGCGGCTGTAGCCGCCCTGCGCGTTCTCGCCGAGGATCTTGTAGCTGCGGCAGAGGTTGTCCTGGCCCGAGAGGCACGCGCGGCAGGTGCCGCACGACAGGCCCGGCTGCACGAGCACGCGATCGCCCTTCGCGACGTTCGTCACGCCGGGGCCGATCTCGTCGATCTCGCCGGCGACGTCGCAGCCGAGGCGGTGCGGGTACTGGAGCTTGAACGCCGGGCCCCCGCGGCGGACCCAGAGGTCCATGTGGTTCATCGCGATCGCGTGGACGCGCACGCGCACCTCGCGGGGGCCGAGCGGGCCCAGATCGATCGTCTTCCGGGCGAGCACTTCCGGCCCGCCGTGCCCTTCGAGCACCATCGCCTCGGTTTGCATGGCGCGCACCCTACCACCGCGCGAAGGCCGGCCGAAGCGCGCGCAGGCGCGCCCGCCACGAGCGCTCCCTCGGAGACTGGTGTCAAGCGCGTGGAGATTGGTGTCGAACGCGATCGCTCAGGCGAGCCCCGACGGGAGGCCCGAAGCATCCACCATGTGAAAGGCATCGCTTTCGGTTTTTGCAAAAAACACCAGCCTCGTGCGACAAGGGTGTGTGGCCGAGCCCGCGGGACCGAGGACGAGCGGCGTCGTGCACCTGCGGCGGCGCCTGACGCTGTTCGACGTCGTCTGCATCGGCGTGAACGCGACCGTCGGATCCGGGGTGTTCGCGCTGCCGGACGACGTGTACCGGGAGATGGGGGGCTGGTCCCCGCTCGCGTTCGCCGTGTGCGCCGTGCTGCTCTTGCCCGTGTCGCTCTGCATGGCGGAGCTCGCGGCGCGCACGGACGAGACGGGCGGGCCGTACCTCTACGCGCGGCGCGCCTTCGGCAAGCCCGTCGGGTTCCTCGTGGGGTGGTATTGCTGGATCGCCACCGTCGTGAGCTGGGCGGCCGTGACGATGCTGTTCGTGGAGATCATCGGGGTGAAGGGCCCGGCGGGACGAGCCCTCGGCGCCGCGATGATCCTGGGGCTCGGGGCGATCAACTACGTGGGTGTCAAGCCGGGGGCCGCGCTCGTCAACGTGGTCACCGTCGCGAAGGTCCTGGCCATCTTCACGTTCGTGGGGGTGGGCCTCTTTCGCTTGAATACGGCCCGTCTCGGGGGGCCCGTGCCGACGGCGGCGCACATCGGGACAGGGGTGTACCTGACGCTCTTCCCGCTCCAGGGGTTCGAGGTGGCGCCCGTGACGGCGGGAGAGACCTTGAACCCGCGGCGGAACGTGCCTCTCGGGACGATGGGATCCCTCGTGTTCTCGGCGCTGCTCTACGTCGTCGTGCAGGCGGTGATGGTGGCTGTGTATCCCGATCTCGGGAACAAGACGGACACCCCCCTCCACGACGCGGCGAAGTACCTGGGGCCGACGATCGGGGGCATCGTGCTCCTCGGGAGCATGGTGTCGACGGCCGGGTTCACGGCCGGGAGCGCGCTCGGATCGCCGCGCTACGCCGAGGCGATGGGCAAGGAGGGCGTGCTGCCGCGGGTGCTGGCGCGCATCCACGCGCGCTTTCAGACTCCGCACGTGTCCATCGTGGTCACCTCGCTGTTCGCGGCGGCGCTGGCGCTGCCCTTCGACTACCGCATGCTGGTCGGGGTCGCGAACGTGACGGTGGTCATCCAGTACGTGGCCTCGTGTCTGGCCGTGCCCGTCCTGCGCCGGAGAGAGCCAGTCGACGCGTCCAAGTGGCGAGTCCCCGGAGGGCCCGTGTTGCCCGTCGTGGGCGCCGTCGGCGCCGCTTACCTGCTGCGGTTCGTCAAGCTCGAAGAGTGGATCTTCTCGGGCGCGTCTCTCGTGGTGGGCCTGGCGCTCTACCTCTGGGTGAGGCTCGGGACGAAGAGCCCCGGAGAGCCGGCGGAGACCGCGGAGCCCGGGTCGAAGACTCCCTGATTCCGCGCGCCGCGCCGTGCCCATTGACCTTCGAGGGGAGCTCCGATAGCTTTTTTGGATCTCGGGATGACCTCCCTCTCCGCCGCGACATGCGGTAAGTACCAGTTGGAGCGCGAGCTCGCCAGCGGCGGGATGGGGACCATTTGGGTCGCGTTCGACCCGCAGCTGAGGCGCCGGGTGGCCCTGAAGAGGCTCCGCGCGGAGAGCCTCGCGTCGCCGGACGCGGCCCAGCGGTTCGAGCGGGAGGCGCTCGCGATTGCCCGCTTGCAGAGCCCCAACGTCGTGCACGTGTACGACTACGGGGTGAGCGATCAGGGCGAGCCGTACATCGCGATGGAGCTGCTCGAAGGGCAGGATCTCTCCCGCGCGATGGAGCGAATGCCGCGCTGGTCGCCCGCGGCGTTCGGCCCGGTGATGACGCAGGTCGCGAGAGCGCTCTCCCAGGCGCACGCCGTCGGCGTGGTGCACAGGGACCTGAAGCCCGCCAACATCTTCCTCGCCCGGAGCGGCGCGGAGGAGGTCGTCAAGGTGCTGGATTTCGGCATCGCCGCGATGGAAGAGGGCACCTCGGAGGGCGGCCGGCCGGGGAGCCTCGGGATCGTCGGGACTCCCCAGTACATGAGCCCCGAGCAGGTCCGCGGGCGGCCGGTGGACGGCCGGAGCGATCTCTGGTCCCTCGCCGTCGTCGCGTACCAGGCCCTCACGGGCAGACTGCCGTTCTCCGCGGCGACGATCCGGGACCTTGTCGTGGCGATCTCCGCCGATCCCATCCCCAAGCCGTCCTCCGTCGCCTTCACGCTGGGGCCCCGGGTCGACCAGTTCTTCGCCCGCGCCCTGGCCCGCGACCCGGGGGATCGCTTCGCCACGGCGCGGGAGATGGCGGCCGCGTTCGCCGCGCTCGAGGAGCCGGACGGCGCGAAGCGCACAGCCCGTATCCTTGTCGTGGACGACGAGCCGGACATGGGGCGGCTCGTGAAGCAGCGGCTCCGCAGGAAGATCAAGAGCTCGGAGTACGAGCTCCTCCTCGCGGAGAACGGCGAGGAGGCGCTGGAGGCGCTCCGCCGCAACCCCGACATCGACGTGGTGCTGTCGGACATCCGCATGCCCCGGATGGACGGCCTCACCTTCCTGGCGCACGCCGCGGAGAACAGCCCGCTCGCCAAGGTGGTGATGGTGTCGGCGTTCGGCGACATGGCGAACATCCGGCAGGCGATGAACTCGGGGGCCTTCGACTTCCTGATCAAGCCCGTCAATCTGGACGACCTGGAGGCGACCGTGGACAAGGCGGTGCGCCACGCCGAGGAGCTGCGGAGGGCGGTGGCGCACGTGGAGGAGAACACGGTCCTCCGGATGTTCGTGCACGGGGGGATCCTCGAGCGGCTCCTGCCCGCGCTCCGGCGCTCGGACGCGACGCCGGGCGAGGCGATGGACGCGACGATCGCGGTCGTCCAGGTGAAGGACTCCGACCCGGACTCTCCCCCTCGCTCCGAGCCCGCCGCGCCGCCGCCGCACGCCACGCTCGATCGGCTCAACGAGAGCTTCGACGCGGTGCTCCCCGAGATCGTGGCGCGCGGCGGGACGGTGCACAAGTTCGTGGGGGGCGCCCTCGTGTCGGTGTTCCACGGGGACGGTCACGCGGAGCGGGCGGCCGAAGCGTGCCTGTCGGCGCGGGCCGAGCTCGTCCGCCGGGCGATCGCCAAGGAGGGGAGTGACTCCCACGGTCGGAGCGTGGCGATTGGCCTGGAGTCGGGCGAGGTGGTGGGCGGGACGGTGGGCTCGAAGAGCCTGTCTCGCTTCGACTACACGGTGATGGGACAGGCCGTCCAGACAGCCCTCGATCTGGCGGCGCTGGCGCACCACGGGGAGATCCTCGTGGGCGACGTCGCGCGCTCGCTCCTGCCCGATCCGTACGCGATCGCGCTCGTGGACGAGGGGGCGGCGCGCGGTCCGGCGGCGCGCTCGGTCCACGCGCTGGACCGCCGCGCCCGCCCCAGACAGGACACCACGTCGCTCAACACGACAGTGGGCCTGCGCCGGGACGACACCGCCTTGACCGAGCCCTAGTCGAGCTGCTGCTCAGTCGAGCTGCTGGTGGAGGAACGCGAGGCTCCGGCTCCAGGCGAGCTTGGCGTTCTCGGGGCTGTAGACCTCGGGGCGCGTGTCGTTCACGAAGGCGTGCTCGGCGTCGTAGACGTGGAGCGTCATCGTGCCTCCGCGGGCGGTGAGGTTCTTCTGGATCTGCTCGGCGATCGCGGGCTTCGCCCACGGATCCGTCCGGGAGAAGTGCGCGAGGATCGGGGCGCGGACCTTGGACACGTTGTACTGCTCGGCGGGCGGGACACCGTAGAACGGGACCGCGCACGAGAAGTCGCTGATCCGCTCCGCGGCCCGGAACGTGAGCATGCCGCCCATGCAGAAGCCGATGACGCCGATGCGGCCGCCCGCGCGCTCGTGGGCGCCGAGGTACGTGGCCGCCGCCTCGATGTCCTCGAGCGCGCGCTCGTGATCCAGCGCCGTCATCAGCTTGCCGGCCTCGTCCGGGTCCTTGGTGACCTTGCCGTGGTAGAGGTCCACCGCGAGGGCCAGGAAGCCGTCCTCCGCGAGGCGCGTGATCAGCGAGCGGATGTGATCGTTCACGCCCCACCACTCCTGGATGAGCACGACCGCGGGCGCCTTGCCGGTGCCCGCCGGCACCGCCAGATCGCCGCTCGCCTTCTTGCCCGATTTCGTCTCGAATTCGACCCGAGTCGTCGCTTTCGTCATCGAAGCCTCCACATTGTCCCGCGGCAGAGGGCCTTCCGCCCTGGCGCCAAGAGGCGACGCCACGACCCGCGGGGCGGGCGAGCATAGCCGCGCCATCGTCGTGGTAAAGGACCAGCCGTGGACCTGCTGTACTTCGCGCTGCTCTGCTCCGTGCTCATCTTCGTGCACGAGCTCGGGCATTTCGTGTGCGCGAAGATCTTCGGGGTGAAGGTCCTCACGTTCTCGATCGGGTTCGGGCCCAAGATCCTGCGGATCCGCGGGCGCGAGACGGAGTATTGCCTGGGGCTCCTGCCGCTCGGGGGCTTCGTCAAGATGCTCGAGGAGAACAGGCAGGAGGCGATCCTCCCGGAGGACAAGCGCCGCACGTTCGAGGCGCAGGCGCTCTACAAGCGGATCATCATCGTGCTGGCGGGGCCGGCGATGAACGTGCTGTTCCCGGTGCTGATCTACTTCGCCGTCTTCGCGGGCGACACGCGCTCGCTGCCGTCGACGGTGGGCGTCGTGCTGCCGGGCCACCCCGCGGAGGGCAAGCTCTTCGAGGGCGATCGCATCCTGGAGATCGACGGCGAGCGGGTCACGACGTTCGCCGAGGTCCACCGCACCGTGCGCGGCAGCCCCAACAAGGAGCTGAAGCTCACAGTGTTCCGCGCCAACGCGTACGTCGACGTCGCGATCACGCCGGAGGAGAAGATCGTCCACAAGCCGCTCGACATGATCGAGAAGGTCGGCGAGATCGGCATCAAGCCGAGCCGCCCGGCGGCCGTGATCGGCGTCGGGAGGGCGGACTCGCCGGCGTACCGCGCGGGGCTGCGCACGTTCGATCTCGTGACCGAGGTGCGCGGCCGGCCGATCAAGACGTACGAGGATCTCGACAACGTGCTCCGCGACAACCGCGGCGAGACGGTGCCCGTCACGTACCTGCGGCCCGTGCGGTTCGCGCGGGCGCTCGGCGCGATGGCGGACATGGGCGTGTACGAGTCGGGCGTCGCGGCGCTCACGCCGGAGACGGGCCACGGCGATCTGTTCGCGCGGACGGGGATGGAGCCCGCGGATCTGTACGTCGTCGACGTGCCGGAGGGCTCCGCCGAGTGGAGCGCCGATCTGCGGCCCGGCGACAGGATCACGGAGGTCGATCGCGTCGAGGTGCGCACGTGGTCGATGTTCACGGACAAGCTGTTCGAGGCCCCGGAGAAGCCGCACAAGATCTCGTGGCTGCGCGGCGGGCAGGCCAAGAGCGGGACGATCCAGCTCCGCCGCGAGGACTGGGTGGACGAGTACGGCGAGCGCCGCCCGCGCTTCCTCTTGCGCGCGTCGAACTGGGCGCCCGTCGTGCCGGAGCCGATGGTGGACAACCCCTCTTCGCTCAAGACGGCCTTCTTCTCCGCTGTGGAGGAGACGTACGACGTGGTGCAGCTCATCGTGGTGGGCATCGCGCGCATCGCGCAGGGGCGCGTGAGCCTCTCCACGCTCGGCGGGCCGATCACGATCTACGACGTCGTCGGCGAGGAGGCGCGCAAGGGGGTGAGCTACTTCGTGTGGGCGATGGGGGTGATCTCGATCAACCTCGGGCTCATCAACCTGTTACCGATACCGCTGCTCGACGGGGGACACCTGTTGTTCTTCGCCTTCGAGGCGGTGCTGCGGCGGCCGCTGCCGCTGCGCGTGCGGGAGATTGCCAGTCTCGTGGGGCTCCTGTTCCTGCTCTGTTTCATGGGGGTCGCGTTCAAGAACGACGTGGAGCGGCGGTGGGACGTGATCCAGGGGCAAGTGAAGGAGCTGACGGATTGAGCGACACGAGCAAAGGGGGCAAACAGGCATCCGGCGAGAAGCTGGCCTATGTGACGTCGGCGCGGGACGTGGCGGCGCACGCGCTCGTGCGGGTGTGGCAACAGGCCGCCTTCGCGAGCGCCGCGCTGGACGCCGAGGTGTCGAAGGCGCGGCTGGATCCGCGGGACGCCGGGCTCGCGACGGAGCTCTGCTACGGAGTCTTGCGGGTGGAGCCGGCGCTCCTGGCCAAGCTCAAGGCGGTGAGCGACGGGTTCCGCGCGCCGTCGGGGCTCGTGCGCGCCCACCTGCTCATCGGGGCGTATACTCTGTGTTTCCTGGATCGCGTGCCGCCCTTCGCGGCGGTCTCGGAGGCGGTGCTGGCGGCGCGGCGCGTGGCGGACGCGCGGGTCGGCGGGTTCGTGAACGCCGTGCTGCGGAGGCTCGCGGCGGACGTCGAGAAGAAGGGGCGCCCCTCGATGGGCGACATGGTGGTGAAGTCCTGTCCAGCGTGGCTGTCGGCGGCGCTGGGGCGCGCGCTGCCCAAGGCGGACGTGCCGCGGTACCTGGCCGAGGGGCCGAGCGCGCCGCCGCACGCGCTTTGCCTCGCGGACGCGGCGGGCCGGGAGCAGTTGATGGAGCGGCTCCGCGCGGCGGCGCCGCACGCGACGTTCGAGGCGGGCTGTGCGAGCCCTCGCGCGGTGCGGGTGATCGGGGCCGGGGATCTGCGGGGCTTGCCGGGGTTCGGGGTCGACTTCTTGCCGCAGGAGGAGGGCGCGCAGGTGATCGCGCTGGCCCTCGGGGCGCGGCCCGGGGAGCGGGTGCTGGACGCGTGCGCGGGCCACGGGAACAAGTCGTGGCTGCTCGCGCACGAGGTCGGGCCGGAGGGGGCCGTCGACGCGGCGGATCTGCACGCGGTCAAGTTGCGCGCGCTGGAGACGGCGCTCGCGGGGAAGACGAAGGGTTCG